>Ga0207707_10003492_pt1 | contig 13912 bp, 10 predicted proteins | sample KBSC83BmetaG_FD_184336 | JGI IMG/M metagenome (GOLD analysis project Ga0207707, IMG submission 184336) | Corn rhizosphere microbial communities from Kellogg Biological Station, Michigan, USA - KBS C8-3B metaG (SPAdes) (version 2) | ecosystem: Host-associated > Plants > Roots > Rhizosphere ...
GTACGTGTTCATCGTGATGATGCTCGCGCTCATCGGCGTCGGGCTCTATCGCCTGTCGATGGGGCACGCGGCCGCGCCGGTCGCCGGCCCGCCGCACGTCGACCCCGTGTCGCAGCGGGTGGGCCAGCTGTCGGCGCCGGCCGCCTTCGCCTTCTTGTATCTCATGCTGCGCGGCTTCGCCGAGGGATGCGCGGCGATGACGGGCACCGAGGCGATCTCGAACGGGATCACCGCGTTTCGCGCGCCGGCGCCGAGGAACGCGGCGAAGACGCTCGGATGGATGGTGGGCATTCTCGCCGTCTTCTTCCTCGGCGTGAGCTGGCTCGCGCAGCAGTACGCGGTGATGCCCGCGCAGAACGAGACGGTGCTGTCGCAGCTGGGCCGGCACATCTTCGGCGATGGGAAGATCTACTTCATCTTCCAGTACGCGACGTTCGCGATATTGGTGCTCGCGGCGAACACGGCGTTCGCCGACTTCCCGCGGCTCGCGAGCATCCTCGCGAGCGAGAAGTTCATGCCGCGCCAGCTCGCCGCGCGCGGCGACCGGCTCGCGTTCTCGAACGGGATCGTGATGCTCGCGCTCGTGGCCATGCTGCTCGTGTGGATCTTCCACGCGCAGACGACGGCGCTCATCCCGCTCTACGCGATTGGCGTGTTCGTGTGCTTCACGCTGTCGCAGGCGGGGATGGTGCGCCACTGGTTCACCACCCACGAGGCGGGATGGAAGTGGAAGGCGGTGCTCAACGGCATGGGCGCGATCGCCACCGGCCTCGTGTCGATCGTGCAGGTGGTCACCAAGTTCACGTCGGGCGCGTGGATCGTGGTGGTGCTCATCCCGCTCATCATTCTCCTCTTGCGCGCCATTCACGAGCACTACCGGCTGTTCGCCGACGAGGTGAAGTTCGTCGGCCACAGCCCGATCGTGCCGCTGCACCACACCGTGGTCGTGCCGATCAACGCGATCACCAAGGCCACCGCCGGCGCGCTCGTCTACGCGACGACGATCAGCGCGGACGTGCACGCGATCTACATCGATCTGGACAGCGATGCGACCGAACAGCTCCGCAAGGATTGGGAGCGGTGGGACATCGGCGTCGATCTGGTGGTGATCCAGTCGCCGTACCGGTCGGTGCTGCGGCCGCTCGTCGAATACGTAGAGAGCCAGCGACAGGATGCGCCAGGGGAGCTCGTGACCGTGGTCGTGCCGGAGATCGTGCCGCGCCGGTGGTGGGAGCACTTCCTCCACAACAAGACCGCGCTCTACATCCGCACCGCCTTCCTCTTCAAGCCTAACGTCGTCGTGACGGCGGTGCCCTTTCACCTCGGCCATTCGGCGCGGCTGCGCGACCGGTTCGACTACGACGAGCAGCTCGACGAGTCGCTGGACGAGGACGTGCGCATGACGCGCGAGATGCTGCTCATGGAGCCCGGAGGTGCACCGGAGGGGAAGGCGGGCGGATGACCGCGCCGGACACGGTGCTCATCGTCGATGACGAGCCGAAGATTCGCGCGCTGCTGCGCGACGCGCTCGTCGCGGATGGCGTGGCCGTGATCGAGGCGTCGACCGGCGCGGAGGGCATCGGCGCGGCGCTCGAATCGCGGCCGCAGCTCATCGTGCTCGACCTCGGACTCCCCGACATGGATGGCGTGGCGCTGTGCCGTGCGGTGCGCGAATGGTCCACCGCGCCGATCATCGTCCTCTCGGCGCGCCACTCAGAGGATGAGAAGACGCGGCTGCTCGACGCCGGCGCCGACGACTACGTCACCAAGCCGTTCGGCGTGCCGGAGCTGCGCGCGCGGATTCGGGCGCAGCTGCGTCGCGCCCGGATGCGTCCGGTGCCCGGCGGCGATGCGCCGGTGCGCGCCGCGGACCTCGAGATCGATCTCGCGAAGCACACGGTGCGCCGCGGCGGCGCGCCGGTGCATCTCACTCCGACCGAGTGGGAGCTGCTGCACGAGCTCGTGACGAACGAGGGGCGCACCCTCACACACCGCCACCTCTTTCACAAGGTGTGGGGACAGTCGTACGGCGATCCGCAGGGCTATCTGCGCGTGTACATCGCGCACCTGCGTCGCAAGCTCGAGACGGACCCGTACCATCCGCGTCTGCTGCTCACCGACGCGGGTGTGGGCTACCGCTTCGAGAGCGAGGGAGCCGACCGGTGAGGCCGCGCGCCCTCAGGCTCGTATGGATGGGGTGGCTCGCGGCGCTCGTGCTGTCGACGGTCGCGATGTATCTGTTACGCGACCAGCTCGACAAGGCGCACGTCGCGTTGCTCTACCTCGTGCTCGTGCTCGGCGGGAGCTCGACGGGTGGGCGCGCCGTGGGGCTCACGCTGGCCGGTCTCGCCTTTCTCGCCTTCGACGCGGTGTTCCTTCCGCCCTACGGAACGCTGGCGGTTCGCAATCCGCTGGACTGGCTGGTGCTCGCCGCGTTTCTCGTCACGAGCGTCGTGGCCACGCAGCTGCTCGATCGCGCGCGCGAGCGCACCCTCGTCGCGCAGCGGCGCGCGAGCGAAATCGAGCGACTTTCCGTGCTCGGCGCCGAGACGCTGAACGCCGGCGTCGCTTCCGATGCGCTCGGCGCGATCGCCGAGGTGATTCGCTCCGCGCTGGGCGTGGAGCGCTGCGAGATCCTCTCGGCCGATGGCGCGAGTGGGCAGACGCTGCTGGCGTACGCGGGGGCGGACGTCGTCACGGCGTTCGACGATGCGGCGCGGGGGCTCACCGCGTGGGTGGCGGAGCGCGGGCTGCCGGCGGTGCTGCACGGCGATCACACGGCGCAGTTGGGCGCGGAGGGGTGGGAGGAGCAGAACGATCCGTGGCTGTCGCAGGGCGACGTGCGCGTGCTGCTCGTGCCGCTCGCGGCGCGCGGGCGGCCGGTGGGCGTGCTCCGCGTGATGAACGGCGAGCACATCGCGATCGGCGCCGAGCAGCGCGAGTTCCTGCGCGCGCTGTCGTACTACGCGGCGCTCGGCGTGGAGCGCGTGCGGCTCGTAGCCGCGGCGGAGCGCGCGGAGGCGTTTCGTCAGGCGGACGAGCTCAAGACCGCGCTCATCGCGACGGTGTCGCACGACCTGCGCACGCCGCTCACCACGATCAAGGCGCTCGCGCACCGGCTCGCCTCGGGCGGCGATGCCGACGCGCGGTCGATCGAGGAGGAGGCGGACCGGCTGACGCGATTCGTGAGCGACCTGCTCGACCTGTCGCGCATCGCGGCGAACGCGATGCCGCTGCGCGTGGAGATCAACGCGGCGGAGGAGCTGGTGGACGCGGCGCGCCAGCGGCTGCGTGGCGTGCTCGCGGGACGCGAGCTGCGCGTGATCGTGGAGGACGGCGCACCGCTGCGGCTCGGTCGATTCGATCTCGTGCAATCGGTGCGCGTGCTCGTGAACCTCGTGGAGAACGCGCTCAAGTACTCGCCCGACGGCTCGGTGGTGGAGCTGTCGGTGTCGCGCCGCGGAGACAGGCTTGCGTTCGAGGTGATGGATCGCGGGCCGGGCGTGCCGGCGGGCGACGAGTTGCTGATCTACGAGCCGTTCTATCGCGCCGCCGGAACGCGGCCGGATGCGGGAGGCGCGGGGCTCGGGCTCGCGATCGCGCACGGGCTCGCCAACGCGCAGGGAGGCTCCGTGCACTACGCGCCGCGCGCGGGCGGCGGAAGCGTGTTCACCTTCGAGCTTCCCGCGGAGGACGCGCCGCTACTGACCGAAGGCTGATCGGCAGTTTTCATCTTTTTTTCATCTCCACCCGCGCGGATTTTCACGCCGCGTTAATGCCTGCCGCCGTACCCTCCACTCGCGCCCATTGATCGGCGCCGACTCATCGGAGGGACGGATGTACGACTTGCTCTACATCGCGGGCACGATTGCCTTCTTCGCGCTCATGCTCGCGTACATCGCCGGCTGCAGCACGCTGGGACGCGACGCCGACGCCGCGCTCGAGGACTCGACATGATCGAGTCCTGGATCGCCGCGATCGTCGCGGTCGGCATACTCGCGTATCTCGTGTACTCGCTGCTCCGTCCAGAGCGTTTCTAGCCGTGTCGACAAACGGCTGGACACAGATCGCGATCTTCTCGCTCATCGTGCTCGCGCTCACAAAGCCGATGGGCGTCTTCATCCTGCGCGTATACGACGGCACGCTCGGCTGGCTGCGGCCGGTGGAGCGCATGATCTATCGCGTCGCGGGTGTGGACCCCGCCGAGAATCAGCACTGGACGCGCTACGCCGCGAGCCTCCTGATCTTCAGCGCGGCCACCATGCTGCTCACGTATCTCGTGCTGCGTCTCCAGCACGTGCTGCCGCTGAACCCGCAGCATCTCGCGGCGGTGACGGACCGCCAATCGTTCGAGACCGCCTCATCGTTCACGACGAACACGAACTGGCAGTCGTATGCGGGCGAGTCGACGATGTCGTACTTCTCGCAAATGACGCAGCTCGCCTACCACAACTTCATGTCCGCGGCGGTGGGGATGTGCGGCGCGATCGCGCTCGCGCGGGGCATCGCGCACCGATCGGCGGGGAAGCTCGGCAACTTCTGGGTGGATCTCGTGCGGGGCACGCTCTACCTGTTCATCCCGCTCTCGGTGGTCCTGGCGCTCGTGCTCGTGCAGCAGGGCGTGATTCAGAACTTCAGTGCGTACGTCACCGCGACCACGCTCGACGGCGCGACGCAGGTGATCGCGATGGGGCCGGTGGCGAGCCAGGAGGCGATCAAGCAGCTCGGCACGAACGGCGGCGGCTTCTTCAACGCGAACGCCGCGCATCCGTTCGAGAATCCCACCCCGCTCACGAATCTGCTCTCGATGCTCGCGATCTTCGCGATCCCTGCGGGACTCACGTGGACGTACGGCCGCATGGTGAAGAATGCGCGGCACGGCTGGGCGCTCTGGTCCGCGATGTTCGTGCTCTTCTTCGCGGGCACGCTCGTGGCGTATCGCGCCGAAGCGCGCGGGAACCCGATTCACGCGGCGCGCGGAGTGAACGTGACGGCGAGCGCGGGCAATCCCGGCGGCAACATGGAGGGCAAAGAGGTGCGCTTCGGCATCGCGAGCTCCGCGCTCTACGCGACCGTCACCACGGATGCGTCGTGCGGTGCCGTGAATGCGATGCACGATTCGTTCACGCCGATCGGCGGCATGGTGCCGCTGCTGAACATCCAGCTGGGCGAGCTGATCTTCGGCGGTGTTGGCTCCGGACTGTACGGCATGCTGATCATGGTGGTGCTCACCGTGTTCATCGCTGGGCTGATGGTGGGCCGAACACCCGAGTACCTCGGCAAGAAGATCCAGGCGCCCGAGGTGCAGATGGCGATGCTGTACGTGCTCGCGTTCCCCGCGGTCATCCTGCTCGGCACCGCGGTGAGCGCGACGCTTCCGGCGGGGCTCGAGGGGCTCAACAACGCGGGTCCGCACGGCCTGTCGGAGATCCTGTACGCGTACACCTCCGCCGCAGGCAACAACGGGAGCGCGTTTGCCGGGCTCACCGGCTCGACCTATTTCTACAACACGATGCTCGGCGCCGCGATGCTCTTCGGCCGCTTCGCGCTCTTCGTGCCGATGATCGCGCTCGGAGGATTTCTCTCGAGCAAGAAGATCGCGCCGGCGAGCATCGGCACCTTCCCCGTCACCGGTCCGCTCTTCGTCACGCTGCTCATCGGCGTGATCCTGATCGTCGGTGCCCTCACCTTCTTTCCTTCGCTCGCACTCGGCCCCGTGGTCGAGCAGCTCTCGATGGCGGCCGGGAGGGTGTTCTGACATGACTCCCAGGACACGTCCGCTCTTCGACCGTCTGATCGTTGTGCGAGCGATGCACGAATCGTTCATCAAGCTCGCGCCGGTGCACATGGTGCGGAACCCGGTGATGTGCGTGGTGCTGCTCGGAAGCGTGCTGACGACGCTGGTGCTCGCGACGGACATCGTCGGCGGCCGTGGCAACATCGGCTTCACGCTCCAGATCGCGGTCTGGCTCTGGTTCACCGTGCTGTTCGCGAACTTCGCCGAGGCGATGGCGGAGGGGCGCGGCAAGGCGCAGGCGGATGCGCTCCGGAAGGCGCGCACGGACACGCGGGCGAAGAAGCTCGACGATCCGGCGGACCATCTATCGTCGGTGCTCGTGCTCGGCACGTCGCTGCGAAGCGGCGACTTCGTGATCTGCACGCCGGGCGACGTCATCCCGGGCGACGGCGAAGTGGTGGAGGGAGTGGCGAGCGTGGACGAGTCGGCGATCACGGGCGAGTCCGCGCCGGTGATCCGCGAGGCGGGCGGCGATCGCTCGGCGGTGACCGGCGGGACGAAGGTGCTTTCCGACTATCTGGTCATTCGGATCACGGCGAATCCGGGCGAGACGTTCATCGATCGGATGATCGCTCTGGTGGAGGGCGCGACGCGGCAGAAGACGCCGAACGAGATCGCACTCACGATCCTGCTGTCGGGGCTCACGGTGATTTTTCTCCTCGCCGTCGCGACGCTGCAGCCGTTCGCGATCTACTCCGGTGGCTCGGTGGCGATCCCGGTCCTGGTCGCGCTGCTCGTCTGTCTCATCCCGACGACGATCGGCGGGTTGCTCTCGGCTATCGGGATCGCCGGGATGGATCGCATGATCCAGCAGAACGTGATCGCGATGAGCGGCCGCGCGGTCGAGGCGGCGGGCGACGTCAACACGCTGTTGCTCGACAAGACCGGTACGATCACGCTCGGGAACCGGCAGGCGGTGGAGTTCGTGCCCGTGCGCGGTGTGTCGCTCGAGGAGCTCGCCGACCGCGCGCAGCTCGCCTCGCTGCCGGACGAGACGCCGGAGGGGCGCAGCATCGTGGTGCTCGCCAAGGAGCAGTTCGGATTGCGCGGGCGCGCGGTGAGGGACGAGGAGTTCGTGCCGTTCAGCGCGGCGACGCGGATGAGCGGTGTGAACATGGGTGCAACGGAGCTCCGGAAGGGCGCGGGCGACGCGGTGTCGCGATGGGTGCGCGAGCACGGTGGCACCGTGGCCGCCGATCTCCAGCCGCACATCGAGCGCATCGCGCGCGCCGGAGGCACGCCGCTGGTGGTGGCCGAACGGGAGAACGGGTCGGCACGGGCGCTTGGGGTCGTGTACCTCAAGGACGTGGTGAAGGGCGGCATGCGCGAGCGCTTCGACCGGCTGCGCGCGATGGGGATTCGCACGATCATGATCACCGGCGACAACCCGCTCACGGCGGCCGCGATCGCGCAGGAGGCGGGCGTCGACGACTTCCTCGCGGAGGCGAAGCCGGAGGACAAGATGGCGCTCATCCGCCGCGAGCAGAGCGGTGGCAAGCTCGTCGCGATGACGGGCGACGGCACGAACGACGCGCCGGCGCTCGCCCAGGCCGACGTAGGGGTGGCGATGAACAGCGGCACGCAGGCGGCGAAGGAGGCGGGGAACATGGTAGACCTCGACTCGAACCCCACGAAGCTCATCGAGGTCGTGGAGATCGGGAAGCAGCTCCTAATGACCCGCGGGTCGCTCACCACCTTCTCGATCGCGAACGACGTCGCGAAGTACTTCGCGATCATCCCGGCGATGTTCGCGATCACGTATCCCGCGCTCAATGCGCTCAACGTGATGCACCTGCACTCGCCGCAGTCGGCGATTCTCGCGAGCGTGATCTTCAACGCGCTCATCATCATCGCGCTCATCCCGCTCGCGCTGCGCGGCGTGCGCTACCGCCCCGCGAGTGCCGCCGTGATCCTGCGGCGCAATCTCGTGATCTACGGCTTGGGCGGGCTCATCGTGCCGTTCATCGGGATCAAGCTGCTCGACGTGCTGCTCGTGTTCACCAGGCTGGTGTAGCCACCATGCCGAACATGCTGAGGCGGCAGCTCCGCCCCGCGATCGTGCTCACGCTCGTGCTCTGCGTCGTCACGGGATTCGTGTATCCCGGCATCGTGACCGCAGCCGCGCAGCTGCTCTTTCGGAGGCAGGCGAACGGATCGATGCTCGTGCGCGGCGGACGAGTGATCGGGAGCTCGCTCATCGGACAATCGTTCGCCGGCGAGAAGTATTTTCACGACCGGCCGTCTGCGGCGGGCGCGGGCTACGACGCCACCGCCTCCGGCGGAACGAACAAGGGACCCACCGACACGAAGCTCGCGGACACGCTCATCGCGCGCGCGGTGGACAGCGTCGTGGCGCAGGACCACGGGGTGAGAGGACAGATCCCGTCGGACATGGTGACGTCGTCCGGGTCGGGACTCGACCCGCACATCTCTCCTGCCAACGCGGAGCTGCAGGCGGCGCGCGTGGCCACCGCGCGCGGCATGACGGTCGAGAGCGTTCGAGCGATGGTCGCGCGCTACACGCAGCCGCGTCAATTCGGCGTGCTCGGAGAGGCGCGCGTGAACGTGCTCGAGCTCAATCTGGCGATCGACAGCGCGTCGGGTGCACGGCGATGACGACCCTCGCGCGCGCTTGCGGCATCGCGGCCGCAGCGCTCGCGCTCTCGCTTCCGCGCGGCGTGACCGCACAGGCGGCCGACGGCGCGCCGACGCCCGCAGCCGACACGACCGTCCACGTGACCGTCGGCGGATTCGTGGACGGCTACTACGCGTACGACTTTGGTCGGCCGCGAGACATCGACCGGGCATTCACGACGCAGGCGGTGCGGCACAACGAGTTCAACATCAATCTCGCGTACCTCGACGCAGCGCTCGCCGGCGCGCGCGTGCGCGGCCGTGTCGCCGTGCAGTTCGGCACGGCCGTGCAGGCGAACTACGCCGCCGAACCTCGCGTCGGCAACTTGAGCGGGCCGGACGTGAGCCGCTACATCCAGGAGGCGACCGCCGGCTACAAGCTGTCCCACTCGGTGTGGGTGGACGGCGGCGTGTTCTTCTCGCCCTTCGGCAGCGAAAACTGGATCTCGCGCGACAACTGGACGTACACGCGCTCGTTGATCGCGGACAACTCGCCGTACTACGAGGCCGGAATCAAGGCGACGTGGACGATCGATGCGAAATGGACCGCGCAGCTGCACCTGATCAACGGCTGGCAGAACATCTCGGAGACGAACAGCAGCAAGGCGGTGGGCGCGCGCGTGGACTTCACGCCGCGCGACGGCCTGTCCTTCGCCTACGACGCGTTCGTGGGCAATGAGCAGCCTGACTCGCTCCCCTCCAGGCTGCGCACGTTCAACGAGATCATCGCGACCACGAACGTCACGACCAGGCTGCAGCTGCGCGGTACGTTCGACTTCGGCACGCAGCGCCACGCCGACGGCGACGGGACGGGCACATGGAACGGCTACGCCATTCTCGGGCGCTATCGGCTCACGGCGCGCGTGGCCGTCGCGGGACGATTCGAGGGATACGCGGATCCCGACCAGTTCATCGTCGTTACCGGCGAGCCGTTCGGGCTCCGGGCGACCGGCGCATCGCTCGGCGTCGACGTCGCGCCGATGCCGAAATTGCTCTGGCGGAGTGAGCTGACGTGGATCGGGGCGCACGATCCGCTCTTCCCGAACCAGTCCGCGAACGATGCGCTGTCGAGACATGATGTCGCCATGGTCTCATCGCTCGCACTCACCTTCTGAGGGCTCGCACTGACCGACTCGCACCCCTTCGACTCCGCGCTCGCGCGACCCGCTGGCGCCATCCTGCAGGCCGATGCCTTTCGGCTCGCCGGTCCGCGCGCGCGCGGCCGTCTGAGCGTGTACATCGGGTCGGCGGCCGGCGTCGGCAAGAGCTTCCGGATGCTCGCTGAGGCGCACGCGATGAAGGCGCGCGGAGTGGATGTGGTAGTCGGCTTCGTCGAGACGCACGGGCGCGCCGAGACCGCCGCGCTCGTGCAAGGACTCGAAGTCATCCCGCGCCGGCAAGTCACCTATCGCGGTGTGCTCCTCGAGGAGATGGACGTCGACGCGGTCATCGCGCGCCATTCGCAGGTGGCGCTCGTGGACGAGCTCGCGCACACGAACGTTCCCGGCTCGAAGCACCTCAAGCGCTGGGAGGACGTGCTCGAGCTGCTCGAGGCCGGCGTCGACGTCGTTACCGCGGTGAACGTTCAGCACCTCGAGTCGCTCAACGACATCGTAGCGCGCGCGCTCGGCGTCACCGTGCGCGAGACGGTGCCCGACTGGGTAATCGCGCGCGCGGATCAGGTGGTGAACATCGATCTCGCGGCGGAGGATTTGCGACAGCGCCTCGTGGAGGGAAAGATCTACGGGCGCGACAAGGTTCCGTCCGCGCTCGCCAACTTCTTCACCGAGGAGAATCTCACCACGCTGCGCGAGCTCGCGTTGCGCGAGGTCGCGAGCTCCGTGGATCGCGCGCGCGAGGACATCGTGCGTCGCGCCGAGGGTGCGCCGGCGCCCGTGCGCACGGCGGACCGCATCGTGGTGGCGATGGCGAGCGACCCGCCGCAAACCGCCGCGCTGCTGCGCAAGGCGAGCCGCATCGCGGGCCGCCTCAACACGGACTGGTACTGCGTCTACGTGCAGACGCCCGAGGAGCGCGCGGATCGCATCGACGCCACGGTGCAGCGCCATCTGGTGGACAACATCCAGCTCGCGCAGTCGATGGGCGCGGACGTCGTGAAGCTCGAGGAGGCAGCGGTGGCTCCCGCCATCTGTCGCTTTGCGCGGGAGCACGGCGTCTCGCTCGTGATCGTGGGTCAGAGCACGCGCTCGCGCCTGCACCGGATGCTGCACGGCTCCGTGGTGGACGCGCTGCTGCGCAACGACATCGGGCTCGACGTGCTCGTGGTCGCGTTCCAGAGCTCGAGAGAGGGAAAGTGATGCGCCGGGAAGACGAGCGCGCGGCGACCTATGCTCGCCTGTTGGAGGAGGTGCTGCGCGTCATCCCCGCGCGTCTCGAGGACTCGCAGCTGCCGCTCCACATCCTACTCGACAGCCCGTTCGGTGAGCTGAACGAGAATCAGGAGGAGCTGCTCGGCGCCGCGCACAGCGCGATCGAGGCCGCGGACAGGGAGGTGCGTCTGCTGCGAAAGCTGCTCGACCTCGAGCGCGGTGCGGTGACCTTTGTGAAGCAGCCGATGGGTGTGGCCGAGCTGCTGCGCGCGCCGCTCGCCATCGCTGCGGCGCGCGCGGAGAAGGCGGGGGTGAGCCATCGCTGGAGCGTGCCGATCGAGCTTCCGCGCGTGCTCGTCGATCCCACGCACATGCCGGAGGCGCTCACGAGCGCGCTCGGCATCGCGATCGGGCGCACGCCCGCGGGCGGCGCGCTCGTCGTCGAGGCGCGCGAGGCGGAGGACGGCAGCCGCATCTCGATCTCGATCACCCACGGCGACGGCGTGAACGACTTCAGCGCCGACGGACTGCTCGCGCGTCGCACCATCGAGTTGCAGGACGGCACGATCACGAACGGCGCACGCATCACGGTGATCGAGCTCCCCGCCGAGCGATTCGGGACGCCGAGCGGCGGCATGCCTAGAACCAGCGGCCCACACGAATGAACAGCGCGCCGCGATGCGCGCTGTTGTACCCGTACTCCGCCACGATCGGACCCACCGGCGTGTCGAGCCCCGCGCCGCCGCGCGCGCCGGCGAGCCAGCCGTGCCGCGGAATCACCTCGCCACCAACCGCGGTCGCGCCAGCCGCGAGATCGACCCGCACCAGCAGCGGGCCGAGCACGCGGTAGCTGAGCATCGTCGACGCGTACGCCTCGCGGTCGCCGCGGCGCTCGCCGATGTGCAGTCCCGGAAATCCCTCATCGCCGCCGAGCGCGAAGGTGAGCTGCGACGGAAGCTCGCGCCCCCACCCGAGCCGCACGCGCGGCGTCACGTGCACGTCGCCGATGGCGAGCGGCGCCGTGAGCTGCGCCTTCGCACGGGTGAACACCGACGTCCACTCGCCGCGCACGTCGACGAGCCGGTCGCCCTGGCGGTCCACCCGATACACCGCGCCGGCGAGTCCCACCGCGCCTCCGTCTTCCCGTGTGGAGTCGCGCCACTTGATGCCGGTGCCGCCACCCTGCAGCCACCAGCGATTGCGGAGCTCGTGCTCGTATCCCGCGAACAGATCGGCCTCGCGCGTGGATTCCTTCGCGAGCGAGTTGCCGTTGGCGTTGAAGCGGCGAATGTCGTCGTGGCTCAGACGCAGCGTCACCATCGGATTGAACAGCCGGCGATCGACGAGCTGGTTGCCGCGCACCGCGAGCAGGAGCTCCTGGCGCAACGTGCCGAGCCGAACGACTCCCGTGCCCTCGACGCCCGTGCCGAACATCCGGTGATCGCTGTAGCCCAGCCACGCGCGGCCGCCGAGCTCCTGATCGTACGCGAGCCCGATGCCGCCCGTGCGCGCCGGCTGTCGCTGGACGGTCAGATCGAACGTCACCGAATCGTCGGCGCCGCGCGGATTGAGCCACACCGCCGCGAATCGTTCGGAGCTCGCGAAGCGGCGCAGGCGGTCCGCCAGCACGGCGACGTTCACCGTGTCCGAGTGTGCGAGCCCGAGCATGCTGCGCAGCTCCGCGCGCGCGTACCCGCTCGTGCCGCGCACGTGGAAGCCGGCGAGATGGCGCGGTAGCGCGCGCATCGGTGGCGGCGCCACTGCGCACGTGGGCGGCACGAGCGCCTGTCGCGCGGCGGCGCGTCCGACCTCCACGAGCCGCTCGAGCCCACGCGTCGAGAGCTCGAAGTCGGGGAAGCCGGAGACGTCGCCGCGCACGAGCACGTCCCCCGGGCCGAGCGAGTCCGTGCCCTGGTTGAACAGAAAGGAGACGAGATGCGACGCGAGCGTGAGCGGCGCGTCGAGCCCGAGCGAGTCGGCCACGCCCGCTGTCGCGTCCGACACGATCACGCGCCGTGCGCCGAGCGAGCGCGCGACGCCCACCGGGACGTTCGCGACCAGTCCGCCGTCGCCGAGCGTTTTGCCGTCGATCTTCTCCGGCGGAAAGATGAGCGGAATCGCGTAGCTCGCGCGGAGTGCGTGCGCGAGGTCGCCCGTGCCGAGCACCACGAGGCTCCGATCCGCGAGGTTCGTCGCCACCGCGCGGAACGGGATCGGGAGCGAGTCGAAGTTGCCGCGCGCGATCAGATTCCCCCGCAGCGCGATGTTGTTCGTGATCGCGTTCGCCTCGGCCGTGCTCGCGGCGGAGCGCTGGAGGTTGAAGCCGCGCTCCCCCTGCTCCCAGTACAGCAGCGGCTGCAGAAACTCGAGCGAGCGGGGCGCGACGGGCTGGAACGAGCGGAAGATGTCGGAGAGCGGAAGCGTGTGCGCGAGCGAGTCGATCTGCCTGCCGCTGTAGCCGCTCGCGTACAACGCGCCGACGATCGCGCCCATGCTCGTCCCCACCACGAGCGACGGACGGATGCCGAGGCTGTCCATCACCTCGAGCACGCCGATGTGCGAAAGACCCTTGGCACCGCCGCCGGAGAGCACGAGCGCCACCTTGCTCGCGGTGCAGCTCTGGGCGCGAGCGGCTGGTGCCACCAGCGCGGCCGCGAGGATCACGAGCGCGAGGAGACGACGATTGTGCAGCTGCCTACTCCTCGTCGTCGTGTTTGGCGAGCCGCGCGGCGCCGATCGCATCCTGCCCGAACTTGCGCCGCACTACGTCCACCGTTCGCGATACCGCACGATCCCGCTCCGTCTCGAGCGACGCGCCCGCGTCCTCGAACAGCGCGAGCTGCGGTGGCGACGGGTTGGTCGCGAGCGAGGTGAGCGCCACGCCGATGAGTCGCGCGGGCGTGCGGCGCCGCTTCCGCAGCGTGTGCAGCAGCTCGCGCGCCACACCATAGATCACGCGGTCGGACACCACCGCTTCGGGGAGCGTGCGGTTCGCCTGTCGCACCGTGAAGTCGGCGTCCTTGATCTTCACGCGGATCGTGCGTGCGGACAGCATCTCGGTGCGAAGATCGGACGCGACGCGCGCGACGAGCGCGAACAGCTCGCGCTCGAGCGTCGCATCATCGCCGATGTCGGTGGAGAACGTCTCCTC
>Ga0207707_10003494_pt1 | contig 13909 bp, 23 predicted proteins | sample KBSC83BmetaG_FD_184336 | JGI IMG/M metagenome (GOLD analysis project Ga0207707, IMG submission 184336) | Corn rhizosphere microbial communities from Kellogg Biological Station, Michigan, USA - KBS C8-3B metaG (SPAdes) (version 2) | ecosystem: Host-associated > Plants > Roots > Rhizosphere ...
AGCGAGCCGACGCAGGGCGGAAAGACGCACCTGGCCTTTCAGCTCCTCGAAAAGGCGCCGCACCTGAAGCCGCCCGTGGTCCTGGTGATGAAGCCCAGGGACGCGACCCCGGCTAAGTGGACCAAGCAGCTCGGCTACCGCGAGGTACAGGAATGGCCGCCCCGCCCGAGTCTCCTGCACAGCGACCCGCCGGGCTACACGCTGTGGCCCAAGCACGAGATGTCGCTCGCCAAGGAATCGCTGGAGCGGACTAACGCGAACCTCACCTACCAGTTCCGGCGGGCGCTCCTGGACACTTACAAGAGCGGCGACCGGGTGGTTTTCTGCGACGAGATCCACGGCTTGCTCGCCGAATTGGGCCTCCAGGATGAGCTGATCGCGCTGCTGACCCGGGGCAGCGGAATGGGCGCCGGGTTGTGGAGCGCGACGCAGAAAGCCGGCGGCACGATCGGCGCCCCGATTCCGGGCCACTTTTTCTCCAGCCCGACGCATTTGTTTCTGGGCTCCGACCGGACGAAGGCGGCTCAGGAACGGGCAGGCGATATCGGCGGCATCGATCCCAGGTTCGTCGCCGAGACGGTCAAGCACCTGCGCGTGCACCGGATCAAGACCCCTGGCGGCGGCCCGAGGCCGTGGTCGCACGTCAGCGACAAGCTGTACCTCAACAAGAATGGCCCTTGGGCCTGCCTGATCGGACCGTAGGAGGACCCGTGACCGGACCCGAGATCAGCGCCTGCATCGTCGCCGGAGTGAGCCTGGCGGGGGCGCTGGGCGCGTACCTGCGGGCGCTGGCGGCCGAGCAGCGGGCCAAGGCCGCGCAGGCGAAGGTTGACAAGCACGTGCAGTTCGACCCGCACGCCTAGGTTCGCCTATGTCTGTGCTGGTCAGGCAAGATCCGGCAACTAGGTCCCGCCTAGGTTGCACTAGGTTGTGCGCATAGCGAACAACTGGCTTGGTGGGGGCTCTAGTACTGAGCGGGTCTGATCGTGCCAGGAATCCCGCCGTTCCCGTTCGTCCCACCGCCTCCCGCACGCGGGAGGTCATCCCGGCTGAGGGCGTCGCGCAGCTCCTCCCGCACGATCCGCTGCGGCAGTACGCCTACATCACGCCGGTCGACGAGGCCATCGTGATCGGCACCACCCGGGAACAGGTCCAGGGCTCCAACAACGTGGGCGCGACCGTGGCGAACCCGTCCGGCGGCTACATTCCCGCCCTGTCGACGACCCCGGTCAATAGCTGCCGCCCGGACGCTTGGGTATTCACCAGCTGCCGCGCGCCCTAGAATGTCGGGCCGATCACGGGCGATACGGCGCATTAGATATTCGGCACCCGTCCCCCCGGTGCCTCCTTGCTTAACGGATATAATATATCCGTTAAGCCGCTCCTCCTCAGAGACTGGGCCGCCGCTGCCTTTTATCTCCAGATGCTCTTGCTCAATGGCCCGTGCAAGAGCCTGGCAGCCGCGTCCTCGGCGGCCGCAGGTTTTGCCTGTGGACTCTGCGGTAAAGGGCCAGCTCAATCCTAACGTGTGCGCATAGCGAACATTCGTGCGCTCTGGTGTAAGATCGCAGGCGAGGGGACCGCCGGGTTACGCGGTCCCCTCAGACTGTCTCCCGGCGGTTACCTCGCTCTACGGCGAGAGGGAACCGGGTTGAGCGAGAACGGCACGGCATTCGGGTGGTCCGACGCGGCCAAGCGGCTGGCTGACGCCATCAACCTGCACGTCAGCGCGCAGGGCAACGAGGCGTTTTACAAGATCATCGCGTTCCGGCTCGACGACGGCAGCTCGGACGGCAACCTCTACGGCAACCGCGACGACGCGATCCGCCACACCCGCTCCAAGCCCGGCGTGTGGGCGTTCGCGCAGGTCGACCCGACCGGCTCCAGCCCGCGTGAGGCCGAGTCGGCGCTGCGCTGGGCGCGGTTCACCTACTTCGAGCTGGGCGCGCGGATCGACAGCGCGAGCGACCCCGAGCCGATCAGGCCCAACCAGCTCGCGGACTTCAACCGTCTAGTTAGGAACGGCAGGTAATCATGCTGTCAACAGCAACGGCACCGGCCCAGGCCCCGGCCCAGGGCGGGCAGAAGCAGGAGGCCCCGCCTATCCCGTTCCGGGTCGGAGTGCAGCCGGCCGAGCTGGTCGACTACTCCAACACGACCACGATGACGACGTCGGCGCAGAACCTGCCGGTGTACAACGTCACCCCGAACGTGTGGCAGCGCGGATTCTGGATCCTGACCCAGATCGCCTTCCCGTCGAATGCCGTGGCCACGCTGGTGCTCCAGACCGCCGCGCCGTTCGCCGGCCAGAACTACCCGTTCTCGTGCTGGAACACGATCACGTTCAGCGACATCAACTCCAAGGCGATCGTCGGCGGCGCCACGTTCAGCGGTTATGACCTGTACGTCGCGCAGAAGTACTTCGGGTACGTGAACCAGGGCGACGCCAGGGCCTCGGTGACCTACAACGCGACGCTGACCGGCACCCCGACCGCGCACCAGTTCGCGCTGTACCTGCCGCTGGAAGTCGCGACCAGGAACGGGCTCGGCGCGCTGGAGAACAAGTCGACCGCGTCGACGTTCAAGCTGCAGCTCACGCTGGAATCCAGCACGAACCTGTTCTCCACCGGCCCGACCAACGCGCCGGTCGTGACGACCCGGATCACCAGCGACAGCTACTTCAGCAGCAAGGTGGCCGGCACGTCGCCCGCACCCCCGGCCGCGGGCGCGACCCAGTACCTCATCAAGGGCTCGTACCCGGCGCTGTCGGGTTCGCAGTCGCCGATCATCCAGCAGGGCCTTGGCTACCCGATCCGCAACCTGTGCCTGATCAACTACGACTCGGCGGGCACCCGGGCGACCGGGGACACCAACTTCCCGGACCCGCTTCAGTTCATCTACCTCGGCACGTCGATGTTCTCCCGGATCCGGACGCTGTGGCTCGAGCGGATGGTGCGCTACTACGGGTACATCGCCACGACCCGGGACGCGGCCAACGGCCTGGAGAACGGCGTCTACAACCTGTGGTTCAACGGCGACTTCAGCAACGGGCCCGGTGACGAGCTGGGCAACGCCTACCTCCCGACCGAGGCCGGTTCCCTTTTGCAGTTCATCGGGACGTGGCTGAACACCAGCAACATGTACGCGATCGCGAACTACATCGCGGCGCCCAACAACAATCCCGCTTCGCTGCGGGCAGGAGGCCGGTAATGGCGTGGGTCAAGAGCAACTGGATGCCGCTGGCGGTCGGTTTCGCCGCCGGCTTCTTCCTGGCCAAGTCGGGCGGCGTCAAGGCCGCCGGCGCGCGGGTTAAGGGCCTGGCGTCATGAGCGAGGAACTGGCCACCCCGGAGGAGCTGGCGGCCCGCAAGGCGAAGGCGGACGCGGCGGCCGCGCAGGACCGGACCCCGGTGCAGGCGCTGGACGCCGCGCACGACGACCTCGGCGATGACGACCTCGCCGGGCGGATCGCGGCCCACCCGGACCGGGACATACTGCTCGCGCTGTGGCGCCGCGTGCGGCGCGGCTGAGCACTGACGGGGAGATGAGATGGCGGCGAGCACCGGGCCGGTCCTGGCGGTCGGCGCCATCAGCTTCGCGAACGGGTGGGTGCTGAACAAGCAGCCGCCGGACTTCAAGGTCCTGCTCGGCACGGCGATCGCGGCGGGCGGCCTGGCGCTGTTCGAGCACGTGTCCAGGGAGCTGGCGGTGGGCATCGCGTGGATCGCGCTGGTCACCGTCATCTTCACCCGGCAGAAAGGCAAGCCGTCGCCGGCGGAGAACCTACTGAAAGTGAGCGGATTCTGATGGGCACAGCGGAAAAGGTGGCGCTGGCGATCGTGGCAGTGGGGATGGCCACGGCGCTGCTGCTGCCCGACCGGCAGACCGTGCCGGTCATCGGCGCGATCCAGCGGCTGTTCAGCGGCGCGCTGGGAACGGCGATCCAGGGCTGACATGGCACTGGCCGGACTCCAGCCCTGGCAGGCCCCGAACGTCTTCAGCAACGAGGTCACGGGGACCGAGGGACGCGACCCCGAGCAGTGGGGCACCCCGAACGACCCGAGCCACGGAACGCTCGGCGCCGGGGACACCGTCACGCCCGCGACCGGGTTCTCGATGGCGCCGGGTGATGAGTTCGCGTTCGGCGACATCGACGCGTACCTGACCGAGGACTACCACGGCCGGGTCCTGGACACCACGCCCATCGACCCGCCCGGCATCGGCGAATCCGTCGGCGTGCCGGTGACCGGCTACATGACCCCGCACGACGAGCGGCACTGGGACTACGAGGCCGGCCTCGTCGCCGTCCACCAGGACGACCAGGGCGGCCCGCTCCGCGCCCGGCACGTCAACCCCCTCGCGCAGGGGCAGGCCCGCGACGCGGCGTGGCAGATGCGCGCCACGGACCGGGGCAGCACCTACAACGACAACGGGTCGCTGGTCAGCCTGCCCGGCTCCGAGCGGCCCGCGCTGGACCTGTACCGGTACGGCAATGAGTCGGCGACGCTCAAGGGCCCGGTCGTGGACTACGGCGAGCGGCCGGTGACCAACAACATCGCGGCGGTGGCGGCGCAGTCCGAGGCGCCCCGCTCGATCCTGACCCCGAGCAACCGGCCGGACCCGTTCTACGCCGCGATCAACCCGGGCCCGGGCGTCGTCTACCAGTCGCCCCCGGACCCGCAGATCGTGGCCGCCACTACCTCGACCGAGGTCATGGGAGGCCTGGAATGGATGTGACCCGTGGCTGACCCGCCTGTTCACGCCCCCTCTGGGGGCACGGTCAAGCTGCCCGGCTTCGGGCCGGTGAACAAGAAGACTCTCATCGTCGCCACGGTGGTGGGCGGCGGCGTGCTCGCCTACGTCTGGGTCCGCCGGGCGCAGAAGGCATCCCTGGGCACCGGCACGCCCGCCGCAGGCGCCACTGACCCGAACATCGACCCGGCCACCGGGTTCGACTACGGCACTCCCCAGGACCTCGCGGCGCAGGGCGCCAGCCAGGGCTTCGACCCGTTCGCGCTGGACAGCGGCGCCGCCGGCGCGGCCCCGGCCCCGGTACCGGCGGCCCCTGCCCCGGTGACCACGAACGCCGAATGGGAACAGGAGTGCATCGCCAACCTGCAGGACGGCGGCGTCTCGCAGGCGACGGTGAGCAACGCCGAATCCGGGCTGCCCCGCTACCTGGCGCACCTGACCCTGAACGACGGCCAGGCCACCGCCGTGCAGCTCGCGGTCGGCCTGACCGGACCGCCGCCGTCCGGCGGCCCGTACTCGATCCGGCGTGCACCCGGCCCGCCGCCGCCTAAGCCGAGCACGCACGTCAAGGTGCCCGACGTGGTCGGCCTGCAGTACGCGGCCGGGGCAGCGCTGATCCACGCGGCCGGGCTGAAGCCGCACCAGCAGGGACCGGGCAAGGTCGTGCAGCAGCGGCCGGCAGCGGAAACCACGGTCAGCAAGGGCAGCACCGTCGTGCTGTTCGGAGCCAACAAGTAACGGAGAGGCGCAATGGCACTCAGGGCAGAGGTAAGCCTGCCGATCGCGCTGGCTACCGGCGCGGTCGTGTACGGCATCTACACCACCCACATGCCGCCGGTCGCCGAGCAGCGCGTGACCATGCCCGGCAACCAGCACCTGCAGGCGACCCGCAGGACCGCGTCGTGGACCGCCGCGGCGGTGGTCGCCGGAATCTCGATCCTGGCGGCCGACCCGGCCATCTTCATCGTCGGCGGGTCGATGGTCGCCGTGCTCGACTTCACCAGCCGGCACGCCGACGCGGTGCACCCGCAGACCGGCAAGGTCGTCGCCGACGGGGTCGGGTCGGCCACCGCCGCGTACCCGGCCAACGGCAGCACTGTCACCGACGGCGCGGGCGCTCAGGACTACTGACATGGCCGTCCCGTGGTGGATCGCGATCCGGGACTCCGGCGGCACCGGCTTCCTGTTCCAGGCCCCGGGCGAGGCCCAGGCGGTACAGGAGGCGTCCGGCTCCGGCGCGACCGTGTTCGGCGGCACCGGCTACCCGACCCGGGCTCTCGCCGCCGCTGCGGCCGCGTTCCAGGGCATCAGGCTCGACGGCAGCAAGGGCAGCCCGGCGCCCCCGGCCGCGCCTGCGCCCCCGGCTTCGCCCCCGGGCGCGGGCAAGGGCGGCAAGTACTGGGTCACCTGGAAAGACGAGTCAGACGGCACCGCGGCCCGCAACTCGGCGATCATCTGGGGACCGCAGGCCGGTCCGCCTCCGCAGCAGCCCGGGTGGTTCCTGGCCGGCGCGTTCGCCACCAAGGCGGCCGCGCAGGCATACAAGGCCGCGATCGGGAAGGGCACCCTCGCGCCCCCGCCCGGCACGCCGGTCTTCGGAGGCCAGCACGTCCCGAACCCGCTGTCGGGCATCGACGCGGTCGGCCACTTCTTCACCACGCTCGGCGACCGCGCTACCTGGGTCCGGATCCTGAAGGTCACCGTAGGCGCCATCATGATCATTGCCGGGCTGGTCCGGATGGGCGCGCCCGGTGCCGAGAAGATCGCGTCCAAGCTCCCCCCGATCGTGCCCGTCTGAGGAGTGCCCGTGACCTATCCGCCAGTGCAGAACCGGGACCGGCTCCACGTCCAGGACCACGCGCAGCCCTGGGACGTCATCGAGACGCCCGAAGAGATCCAGGCCGAGGACTACGCGACGCTGAAGGTGTTCGTCACCAACCCCGTTCCGGTCACCTCCGGCGCGGTCCTGTACGGCGCCTACTCCACCGAGGTCATCCCGGCTGAGGGCGTCGCGCAGCTCCTCCCGCACGATCCGCTGCGGCAGTACGCCTACATCACGCCGATCGACGAGGCCATCGTGATCGGCACCACCCGGGAACAGGTCCAGGGCTCCAACAACGTGGGCGCGACCGTGGCGAACCCGTCCGGCGGCTACATTCCCGCCCTGTCGACGACCCCGCCGATCCGGCACTCCGACCCCGTGTACGCCGTCAACACCAGCACGGACACCGCGACCCGGGTCACGGTCCTGGTCGAGCGCGGGAACGTGGCATGACATGGCGGTCCCCGGCGTCGCGCTGGCCCTGGTCGCGGCCGGCGGAGTGCTCGTCTACAGCGGCGTGGAGAACACGTCCGTAGCCGGCGTGCTCCGGTCCCTGTCCAAGGGCAAGGCACCCCAGCCCGGCCCGTTCCCCGCCGGGGGCGGCGGCACCCCGGGCGTGGCCCAGGCCGGCACCGAGCCCACCGGGCCCGGGTCGGCGACCGGCGCCGCGATCGCGCAGGACGCGCTTCAGTACAAGGGCGCCGGCTACGTGTGGGCCGGCGCCCCCGCGCAGGGCATCGGCCACTGGGACTGCTCCAGCTTCGTCAACTGGGTCTGCGGTCATGACCTCGGGCTGGCCATTCCCGAGTTCCCGGCCGGCACCTACGACGGATCCTCGCACGGGCCGAGCTCGTTCACCTGGGCGGCGTGGACCGGCTGCGTGACCGTCGGCAACGACGCGGCGCAGGCGCAGGCGGGGGACCTGTGCATCTGGATGAACGCCGTGGGCCACATCGGCATCGCGATCGGCGGCGGGCAGATGATCTCCGCGCTTGACCCCTCTGACGGCACGCAGGTCACGCCGATCTCCGGGACGGCCAGCGGCGTGTTCCTGGTCCGCCGGATCAAGGCCACCATCACGCCCCCGAACGCCGGAGGGCCGAAGCGGTGAGCCAGTCTGTCCCCCTGCAGGTATCCGCCTCGGTCGTGCTCGACGGCTCCGGCAACGGCTCGGTGCAGCTCGGCCCCCAGATCGCGGGCACGTCGTGGCAGCCGGCAGCGGCCGGGGTGCTCGTATCGCCCGTCAGCACCAGCGTGGTGAGCCAGTTCAAGCTGTACCTCGGCGCCGCGCAGCCGCAGAACTTCATCGGCGGCAGCTACACCGGGGACAGCAACTCGGCGGGCCTGGCCGTCACCCTCTACCCCGGGCAGGTGCTCACCGGGGCGTGGACCGGGGGCAACCCCGGCGCGACCGCCACGCTCACGCTGAGCGGCACCCAGGCCATCCCCGGCACCGGAGGTACCCCGTGACCGTCCAGCCGTTCTCCGACCCGATCACGGGCGGCGGGATACTGGTGCAGCCCGAGATCAGGTCGCCTGACTTCGTGCACCTGGTGTCGGGCTGGCGGCTCGGCGCTGACGGCACGCTCGAAGCCCAGTCGATCATCGTTCCGCCCGGCAGCGGCGGCACCACCGTCTTCGTCCAGGGCACTCCCCCGGTCGCCAACAACACAGGCGACATCTGGTTCAACTCGGCATCGGGCTTCGAGGCCAGCCAGTGGGACGGCTCGGCCTGGGTGCCGTTCCAGTACGGCACCAGCGCCATCGCCAGCGGCTCCATCACCGCCGCGCTGATCGCCGCGAACACGATCACCGCCGCGCAGATCGCCGCCGGCACCATCACCGCGGCCAAGCTCGCCGCCGGGATCGTCGTCGCCGGGATCGTCGACGCGACCACGATCACGGGCGCGCGGATCATCAACGACGGCACCTCGGGCGAGTACCTGGCCTACAGCGGCACCCCGGCCGCCGGGAACCTGATCGCCTCGGTCTCGCCGGTCTCCGGCACCGACAGCTTCGGAAACGCCTACCTCGCCGGAGTCACCGCGTACGGCTCGGCGCTGCACTTGTTCGCGGAACTGGCCGGCGGCGACCTGTCACTGGGCTCGCAGAACGCATCCAGCAAGATCACGAATGTCGCCGTGATACAGCTGATCGACGCGCTCCTGAACGGCATCGCCCCCGAGCTCAGGCTCACGTCGCCGCTTACGTCGGCGGGCGCCGGGTCGTCGCTGATCCTGTCCGGGGAAAGCGCGGACGGCAGCCAGCCGGCCACGTGGGCGCTGTCCCCTGGCGGCACGGCGGCGGGCGGCGTGCACGCCCTGGCCGCAACTCCGTCCGGCGCCCCCCCGGCCGGGGCCGAGACCTGGCATTCCCTGGGCACCCTGGCCGGGTACACGGTGACGGTGGGCCGCTACAAGCTGACCCCGGAGAACGAGGTCGTGATCGACATCCAGGTCACGGCCGGCGGAGCGAACGCCTCCTCGGTGAGCTTCTCGAACACGATGCCGGCCGCCTACCAGACGCTGGTCGCCCGCAACGCCCCGCTGTCGACCACCCGCAACGTGACGGGCGCGGACCCGTGGCCCCGCCTGTTCGTCGCGGCCGGAGTGGTATCGGTCATCCAGGCCGCGAACACGACAGCGACGCTGGGCACCAACGTCCGGCTGCCGCTCGACTAGGAACCCGCCGTGACATCACCCCAGCAGATCCAGCCCTCGGACCCCACCGCTCAGATCCTCGTGGAACTCGGCAAGATCAGCGTCCAGCTCGCCGTGATGGGCAAGACGATGGAATCGATCCCCGACCACGAGTCCCGGATACGGGCACTGGAGCGGTGGCGGTACGGGCTGCCGCTGGCGGGCCTGCTCGCCATCGGCTCGGCCGCGCTCAGCATCTACGGCGCGACGCACCACTGACCGCTCTCAGCCAGCGTTGCTATCGTTTACATTGGAAACGATAGGCTTAACAGCCTGCGGACGTACTAGTCACCGCCGCCCGGCAAACGCCAAGAGGTCAGGTTACCGACACCGGGCAGGCCGGCCACTGCTGACCTGGGGGCCGGCTCCGCAGCCGGTTAACCAGCATCCCCAGCGGCACGCACACCAAGACCGCTGCTAAGTACGTCACCGGGCTCCTTCTTCGGGTGGAACCGCTCGGTGCGGTTGCACTTATTGCAGTTGGCGCAGACGAACCCGCCGCAGGCAGCTATCTCGCATCGGGTGGTCGGCTTGAACGTCGAGCAGTACGGACAGAAGACCATGGGCACATCATAGGCATGAAGCTGTATAGAGTTCCATGCAGTGCTAGCTATCTGGAGCGAGTTCCATGCTTAGCTACGTTGCGGTCGTGGGCATTGACTACGAATCCGCCGATCCGCCGTACCGGCAGCTGGCCGCGATCCTCCGCCAGCGGATCGAGGACGGGGAGATCACCGCCCGGCTTCCCGGCGAGAAGGATCTCGTGACCGAGTTCGGCATGGCCCTGGCCACGGTGCGCAAGGCCGTCCGCGTGCTGCGGGACGACGGCCTTGTGCGCACCGTGCCAGGCTGGGGCACTTACGTGGTCAAGCCGGAGGACAGTTAGAAGGTTGTGGCCGATCGGCCACATTCGACGAGCCCGTGACCTGGGCTTTCTTGCGCTCAAGCTCCTCCTTCTCCTCGGCCAGCCGCGCCTCTGCCTCGTCGGCCCGGGCGGTCAGCCGGCCCAGCCGCCCGGCCGGGTCGGTGGTGTCCTCCAGCTCGTCGGCCAGCGCCTCGACGTAGTACATGAGCTTGCCCGCGTACTCCGCGCACGCCATCAGGTCGGAGTAGGACGGCTGCCCGGCGGCCAGCAAGGCGCGGGCTCGCTCGATCAGGCTCCCGGCGCTCATGACCCGTCCCGCTTGCTCGCGGCGTTCCACGCTTCCCACGCCTCGTCTTGCGCGTCGAGCCGCCCGGTGACCTGATCGATCTCCTCCTCAAGCTGCCGGATGGTTTCGAGGGCCTGATCGATCTTCTTGTCGAGCTGCCCGGCGCGCTCGATCTGGCGGCCGGCATCGGCGAGCGTGCGCAGGACCAGGTTCGTGCTCTCCTCGCTGAGGCAGCGGCGGTGGCGGGTGATCCGCCGCAGGAAGGCCTTCATGACCGCACCAGCGGGCACGGCAAGCCGGCCTGGCGGTAGACGGACTGGATGTAGGCGGCGAGTGAGTCGAGCCGGGCGGCCCGCCGGTCAAGCTCGGCGAGGCGGTCTCTGAGAGTGCGGCGCGGCCGAAGCCACGCCATAATGCGGGTAAGCACGGGTGTTCCTCCTGGTTGCATCAGGAGGGCGCTCGTGCGCTTGCTTAGGGCCACGGGCGTCCTTCTAAGGGTGTCACGTCCGTGAGTTTGTCTTCACGGTGATATGACTATGACATACTTACCCCGTGGAACGCAACCAATCCCCCCAGTACGTCGTCTACTTGCGGAAAAGCCGAGGCCGGGCCGGTATCAGCCGACAGCGAACCATCACGGCCGCCCATATCGAACGTCTCGGCGGCATCGTGCTCCGCGAATTCACCGACACCGACAGGACGGCATACCAGCAAGTCGGCGGTAACCGCCCGGTACGCGAGGACTTCGACCAGATGCTCGCCTTCCTGCGCTCCCGTCCGGGCACCGGTGTGGCGGCATGGCACGCTGACCGGCTGCTCCGAAACAGCGAGGACACCGAGTCCCTGATAAGGCTGTGCGCCCAGGGCGGTCACCTAGTCGAGACGCCTGCAGGCGGCAGTTACGATCTGTCCACGGCCAGCGGCCGGAAAAGGCTTAGGTCCGACGCTATCGACGCTGCCTACGAGGTGGATCATTTGACCGAGCGCGTGACCGCCCAGAAGCTCGAAGCCGCCGCGGCCGGCCTGTGGCTGGGAGGCCCGGTTCCGCTCGGCTGGCGCAAGGGACCTGACGGATCGCTGGAACTGGAGCCAGCCGAGGCCTGCGCTATCGCCACTGCGACGGCCGCAATCCTCACCGGGGCTTCGGTGCACTCGATCGCCAGGGAATGGAACGCGGCGGGGATGACCACCAAGCGCGGCCACGAATGGCATCCGACCGAGGTCCGCGCGGTCCTGCTGCGAGCCCGCAACGCGGGCCTGCACGTCCACCAGGGCGAGCTGACGGGAGTCAAGGGCAACTGGCCGGCGATCGTCACCGAAGATCAGTGGCGGGCCTGCAGGGCGGTCCTGACCGACCCTGAGCGGAAGACGACCCCGGGCAACGAGCGTCGCTGGCTCGGAAGCGGTATCTACAAGTGCGGCGAATGCGGCGTGGGACTCATCGTCTCGGCGGTCGGCGGCAAGGGCAGGCCGATCAGGAAGGTCTACCGGTGCAGGGCCGGCAGCCGGAAGCACGTCGCGCGGGACGCGATCAGCCTCGATGCGTGGATCTCGCTGGCCGTGATCGACCGGCTGAGCCGTCCGGACGCCTTGGCGGCGCTGGAACCCCGGCGCCCCGATACGAGGGCGCTGGCTGAGGAACTGGCGGCGGTCAGGGCCGAGCTGGCCGAGCTGCCACGGCTCAAGAACGCGGGCAAGCTGACACTCGGCGAGGTGGTCGAGATGGCCGCGCCGCTGCGGGAGCGCGAGACGCGGCTTGAGTCGCGTCTCGCTACTGCCGGGCAGCCGTCGCCGCTGGACCCGTTCAGGCATGGCGGCGACCCTGAAGTGATCTGGGACGGGCTCGAACTCGACCGCAAGCGCGCTGTCCTGAACATCCTGATGACCGTGACCGTGCACCGGGCGCCGAAGGGACGGCCGCCGGGCTGGCAGCCGGGAGAGCCGTACTTCCACAAGGAGTCAGTCAAGATCGAGCCGAAGGAGCAGTCATGAGCGATCTGCCGCCGACGCTCCCAGCACCCTGGTCCGATGAGGAGTACGACCCGGCGACCGGCCAATTCATCAGCCGCGACACGGCCAGCAGCAGCCGGTTCGCCACTGATATGCGGTTCGTCAAGCGCCCTGATCGTCCGCGATGGCTGGAAGTGGTGTGCACTCATCAAGGGCGCCCGAGCGGACGAGCTAAACCTGTCACTGACTACCGAGGTAAACCTGTCATTGACTGCAGGGACAATGAAGTTGTATACGGCCGGCTAAAACACCGGCCTCGTACTTACCGCTTCCACGGCAAGCTAAGGCTGCTTTATCAGCCGGACGGTCTTTGCTTGGTCCAGCTCGTCTTCAGTGACTGGGCCACGCCAACACGGGGTCACCCGGGCAACCGGGGCGTTGTAATGAGCTTCCGGTGCCCGAACTGCCGCTGCAATCTGGAAAGTCGCGAGGAAACGATCAGCGAAATCGTCGCGGTCCTTGATGCGATGCAGCGCGAGACTACCGGAGACGACTTCGCTCGCATACCGAGGCTCGACATCACCAGCGCAGAACGTGTACTAGAGTGGTTGAGTCGCTACGGCAAGCGTCGGCACGGGGAAGCATCCTAGGAGCCGACCGGCCTGGTTGATCACGCTGGACGCCAGTCACCCGCTGGCGCGCGAACTATACGCGCGCCTTGAGGAGACGGCACATTGCGTCCGCCCAATAAAATCCGTAGCGAGCTGGCTACAACGGTTCGGTGCAGCCCTGACGCTGATCGCACCATCCAGCGGCTGCGCCAGGAGTACAAGGCCAGCCGAGCCGGCGAGTACCTGCGCAAGGTAATCGACGACTTTCCCCCCCTCACCCCAGGCCAGATAGCCGAGCTGCAGGCCATCCTGAGCACGGCTGGCGAGCCGGACCTTGACGCAAGCGGCTTGCTCGATGCTGGCGAAGCCTGACGCCGATGCCCTGTCCGAACGGGCTCGGATGGGACGTTTGCGCCGACAAGGACTGGCCGCACAAGCTCAAGGGCCACTGGGAGCCTGCGGGCTACCGGGCCGACTGCCTAAGGTGCTCGGCCGATCGCGCCATCGAGTGGAGCGTTCCGCCGCAGGACGCGAGGGCCATCCCCTGGAACGTCTTCTGCGGCTGCGGGAAAGACGCCGTGCGCCCATTGATGCGAGCACGCCTCGGGCCGTGCATGCCGGGCGGGCGCACGGGCCGGCAGGAGATCGACCCCGACGCGGTGGTCAGGCTCGCGCTGGCCAAGATTCCCCCGGTGTCACTCAAGCTCGCGCTGCTCGAACTGACCGGGATCACCACCAGCGAAGCGCTGGAAATGCTCGGCGTCCGGCGGGAGAACCGCTCGCGAGTGATCAAGGACCGCGCATCCATTTCGATGCAAAACCGCAGGTCAGGAGACACTATGCAAGGCTTGACAAAGCATGGTACTTTCGTCCCGCCCCCGGCGGGCATAAAAGCGGCAGGGACAGTCGCCGAAGGCGGCCCTGC
>Ga0207707_10003495_pt1 | contig 13908 bp, 11 predicted proteins | sample KBSC83BmetaG_FD_184336 | JGI IMG/M metagenome (GOLD analysis project Ga0207707, IMG submission 184336) | Corn rhizosphere microbial communities from Kellogg Biological Station, Michigan, USA - KBS C8-3B metaG (SPAdes) (version 2) | ecosystem: Host-associated > Plants > Roots > Rhizosphere ...
CATCCAGGAGGTCAACACCGGGGCCACGGCCCACACCTTCATCCTCGAGGGCGTGTCGTCGGGGCGGAAGCTGTCGGTGCCGCAGGGCGGCGCCAAGGACCAGGCGACCTTCGGCCTCCAGCCCGGGACGTACACGTTCTACTGCGACATCCCCGGCCACCGGCAGGCCGGGATGGAGGGCCACATCGAGGTCGGCCCGCAGTACCCGGCGCCGGGGAGCGGCGCGGCCGCCGGCGGCGGAGGAGGAGCGGCGGCCGGTACGCCGTTCAAGATCACGGCCGCCGACCTGAGCTTCACGCCGAAGGAGCAGACGCTGAAGGCCGGGCCGGTGGCGGTCACGTACCAGAACACCGGGGCCATCCAGCACACGCTGCTCATCGACGGCGACGGCTCGTTCAGCAAACTGGTGGCCGACCCCGGCAAGACGCTGAACGCCACGTGGAACGCCAAACCGGGGACGTACACGTTCTACTGCGACATCCCCGGCCACCGGCAGGCCGGCATGCAGACCAAGGTCACCGTCCAGTAGGGGTTCCCGGGCGGTACGGTCTTAGGCCGTGCTCCGCTCCGACCTCGACCGGTCGCGCGTCCCCCGCCACGTGGCGGTGGTGATGGACGGCAACGGTCGCTGGGCCCGGCGGCGAGGCCTCAAGCGCACGCAGGGCCACGAGGCCGGCGAGGAGGCGCTGTTCGAGGCCGTGGAGGGCGCCCTGGAACTCGGCATCAGGTACCTGACGGTCTACGCCTTCTCCACCGAGAACTGGCGCCGGCCGCTCGACGAGGTCCGGTTCCTCATGAACTTCAACGAGAGCATCCTGCTGCGGCGTCGCCAGGAGCTCCACGAGCGGGGCGTGCGGATCCGCTTCTCGGGCCGGCGGGGCGGGCGCGTGCCCGCCCGGGTGCTGCGCCGGATCGAGGAGAGCGAGGAGCTCACCCGGACGAACCGGACGATGACGCTGGTCATCGCCCTCAACTACGGCGGGCGGGCGGAGCTGGCCGACGCCGCCCGGGCCATCGCCCGGGAGGCGGCCGCCGGCCGGCTCGACCCCGACAAGGTCGACGAGAAGGTACTGGCCCGGCATCTGTACCTGCCCGACGTCCCGGATCCCGATCTCCTGGTGCGGACGTCCGGCGAATACCGCCTGTCGAACTACCTGCTGTGGCAGCTGGCCTACGCCGAGCTGTACTTCACCGACGTCCTGTGGCCGGACTACAAGCGGGAGCACCTCTACGAAGCGGTGAAGGCCTACCAGACCCGCGATCGCCGCTTCGGGGGCCTGAACGAGGAATAGTCACAGGCCCGTAGTTACACTGGCGTGGTGGCGGGGCTCTACCGGGAGCGCGGGATCGTCCTCCGGAGCATCAAGCTCGGGGAGGCGGACCGCATCGTCACGTTCCTCACCGAGGGGCGGGGCAAGGTCCGGGCGGTGGCCAAGGGGGTGCGCAAGCCCAAGAGCCGGTTCGGCGCCCGGCTCGAGCCGACGACCCATCTGAACCTCCAGCTCTACGAGGGCCGCAACCTCGACGTCGTCACGCAGGTCGAGACCATCGACGCCAACCGGAAGCTGCGGGAGTCGTACGGCGCCTTCACCCAGGCGATCGCCATGCTCGAGGCGGTCGACCACGTCGCCCAGGAGGCCGAGGCCAACATCGCGCTGTACCGGATGCTGGCCGCCGCCCTGCGGACGCTGGCCGACGACCCGGTCCCGGCGGTCAGCGCGGCGTTCTTCTGGAAGCTGCTGGCTCTGGAAGGGGTCTCGCCCGTCCTCGACGCCTGCGTGCGCTGCGAGGAAACGGTCGTCGACGTGGCGGCGACGTTCGACGTGGCCGAGGGCGGGGTGCTGTGCCGGGCCTGCGCCGGGCCGGGGGCGCCGGTCGTGCCGGCGGCGGGGCTGGCGCTGGTGGGGCGGATCCTCGGCGGGGGGCTGCGGGGCGTCCTGGCCGAACCGCCGGGGCCGGCGCTGGCCGAGGCGGAGTCGCTGGCGCTGCGGGCGCTGGAGCATCACCTCGAGCGGCGCCTGCGGAGCACGCCCATGCTGATGGCTAGCATTCCTGGGTATGCCCCCCGCTCCTAATTTGATGGACACCATCGTCAACCTGGCCAAGCGCCGGGGGTTCGTGTTCCCGTCGAGCGAGATCTACGGGGGATTCCGGTCCACCTGGGACTACGGGCCTCTCGGGGTGCTGCTCAAGCGCAACGTCAAAGAGGCGTGGTGGCGGGCCATGGTCCAGAGCCGCGACGACATCGTCGGCCTCGACGCCGCCATCCTCATGGCGCCCCGGGTGTGGGAGGCGTCGGGCCACGTGGCCACGTTCTCCGACCCGCTCGTCGACTGCCGCAACTGCAAGGAGCGGTTCCGGGCCGACCAGCTCCCCGACTCTGGGGCCTGCCCCAACTGCGGCGCCAAGGACAGCTTCACCGAGGCCCGCCAGTTCAACCTGATGTTCAAGACCTACGTCGGCCCGGTGGAGGACGACGCCTCCATCGCCTACCTCCGGCCCGAGACCGCCCAGGGCATCTTCGTGAACTTCCCGTCGGTGCAGACGACGTCGCGCAAGAAGCCGCCGTTCGGCATCGCCCAGATCGGCAAGGCCTTCCGCAACGAGATCACGCCGGGGAACTTCACCTTCCGGACCCGGGAGTTCGAGCAGATGGAGCTCGAGTTCTTCGTGCCGCCGGAAGAGGGCAACAAGTGGTTCGAGTACTGGTGCGAGGAACGGATGCGGTGGTACCTCGACTACGGCATCCCCTCCGACATGCTCAAGCTCCGCCACCACGACCCCGACGAGCTGTCGCACTACTCGGCCGGCACGGCCGACATCGAGTTCCTCTACCCCTGGGGCTGGGGCGAGCTCGAGGGCATCGCCAACCGCACCGACTTCGACCTGACGAAGCACGGCGAGTTCTCGGGCAAGGACCTGTCGTACTTCGACCAGGAGAACAACCGCCGCTACGTGCCCCACGTCATCGAGCCCTCGGCCGGCGCCGACCGCGGCACGCTGGCCTTCCTGCTGGCCGCCTACAACGAGGAGGAGGTCCGAGGGGAGAAGCGGGTCGTGCTGCGGCTCGACCCCCGGCTGGCACCGATCAAGGTCGCCGTGCTGCCGCTGTCGAAGAACGAGAAGCTCTCGCCGGTGGCCCGCGACGTGGCCGCCGCCCTCCGGCCCGTCTTCCAGATCGACTACGACGAGGCCGGGGCCATCGGGCGGCGGTACCGCCGCCACGACGAGATCGGCACGCCGTACTGCGTCACCGTCGACTTCGACTCGCTCGACGACAAGGCCGTCACCGTACGGGAACGCGACTCGATGGGCCAGGAGCGGATATCCATCGACCAGCTGATCTCCTACCTGGGGGACCGCCTGCCCCGCTGACGTCCGTCAATGCTGAAGGAGAGCTCATGAAGTACGTCTACGCCTTCCGGGAGGGCAACCGCGACCAGAAGTACCTGCTGGGGGGCAAGGGCGCGAACCTGGCCGAGATGACGAGCCTGGGCCTGCCGGTGCCGCCCGGGTTCACGATCACCACCGACGCCTGCAAGGCCTACATGGCCGCCGGCAACGCGATGCCCGACGGTCTGATGGGGGAGGTGGCGGCGGCCCGCAGGATCCTCGAGGACGAGATGGGGAAGAAGCTCGGCGACGAGGCCGACCCGCTGCTGGTGTCGGTGCGGTCGGGAGCGGCGTTCTCGATGCCGGGGATGATGGACACCGTCCTCAACCTCGGTCTCAACGACTCGTCCGTGAAGGGCCTGGCCAAGCAGACCGGCAACGAGCGCTTCGCCCAGGACTCCTACCGCCGGTTCGTGCAGATGTTCGGCAAGATCGTGCTCGGCCTTCCGGGCGAGCGCTTCGAGGACGCGCTGCACGAGGCGGTCAAGGCCCAGGGCGCGTCCAGCGAGACCGAGCTCAGCGCCTCCGACCTCGCCGCCGTCGTCGAGACGTTCAAGGGAATCGTCAAGCAGGAGACGGGCTCCGACTTCCCGCAGAACCCCGACGACCAGCTGGCGGCGGCCATCGAGGCGGTGTTCCGGTCTTGGAACGGGCGCCGGGCCCGCGACTACCGCCGGATGGAGAAGATCCCTGACGACCTCGGCACCGCCGTCAACGTGCAGACGATGGTGTTCGGCAACAAGGGTGAGGACTCCGGTACCGGCGTCGCCTTCACCCGCAACCCGGCCACCGGCGAGCGGGCGGCCTACGGCGACTTCCTGACCAACGCCCAGGGCGAGGACGTCGTGGCCGGCATCCGGGTCACGGAACCGCTCGACGCCCTCGGCACCAAGTTCCCGCAGTGCCACCAACAGCTGCTCGACATCATGGCCACGCTCGAGAACCACTACCGCGACATGTGCGACATCGAGTTCACGATCGAGCAGGGCACGCTCTACATGCTCCAGACCCGGGTGGGGAAGCGCACCGCCGCCGCCGCCCTCCGCATGGCCGCCGAGCTGGTCGACGAAGGGCTGATCGAGCCCCGGGAGGCGGTGCTGCGGGTGCAGCCGGCCCAGCTCGACCAGCTGCTCCACCCGCAGTTGCAAGCCGGCGACGACGACAAGCCCTTCGCCAAGGGCCTCAACGCCTCGCCCGGGGCCGCCGTCGGCGCGGTGTACTTCACCGCCGACGACGCCGAGGCCCACGCCGAGGCGGGGGAGCAGGTCATCCTCGTCCGGCCGGAGACGAGCCCCGACGACCTCCACGGCATGATCGCCGCCGAGGGGATCCTCACGTCCCGGGGCGGGCTGGTGAGCCACGCCGCGGTCGTTGCCCGAGGGATGGGGAAACCGGCCATCTGCGGCGCCGAGGTCCTCAAGATCGACCTGAAGGGGAAGCGGCTCACCGTCGACGTCACGGTGGAGAAGGACGGAGAGAAGGTCCGGGAGACGGTTCTGGTCAGCCAAGGCGACGTCATCACGATGGACGGCACGACGGGCCAGGTCTACCTCGGCGAGATCCCGGTGAAGACACCCGAGCCGACCGGGCACTTCGCCACCATCCTCGGCTACGCCGACCAGTTCCGGCGCCTGCGCGTCCGCACCAACGCCGACACCCCGGAGGACTCGGCCCGGGCCCGCTCGTTCGGCGCCGAGGGCATCGGCCTGTGCCGCACCGAGCACATGTTCCTCGGCGACCGGCTCGGGATCGTGCAGCGGATGATCCTGGCCGACTCCGACGAGGCCGAGGACGCCGCCCTCGAGGAGCTCCGGCAGCTGCAGAAGTCGGACTTCGTCGGGATCCTCGAGGCGATGGACGGGCTGCCCGTCACCGTCCGCCTCCTCGACCCGCCGCTGCACGAGTTCCTGCCCGACATCGAGGAGCTGCTCGTCCGCCAGGCCAAGGGGGAGCTCTCGGCCGAGGAAGAGACGCTGCTGGCCGCCGCCCGGTCGTGGCAGGAGGTCAACCCGATGCTCGGCACCCGGGGCTGCCGCCTCGGGATCATCAAGCCCGGGCTGTACAAGATGCAGGTCCGGGCGCTGATCCAGGCGGCGGTGGAGCGCAAGCAGGCCGGCGGCGACCCCCGGGTCGAGATCATGATCCCGCTGGTCGTCAGCGGGCCGGAGCTGCAGCTGCTGGTCGACTGGACGAGGCAGGAGGCGCAGGCGGTCATCGGAGAATCGGGCGTCGACGTGGAGTACCTCGTCGGCACGATGATCGAGACGCCCCGGGCCGCCATCGACGCCGCCGCCATCGGGGCCGTGGCCGAGTTCTTCTCCTTCGGGACCAACGACCTGACCCAGATGACGTTCGGGTTCTCCCGCGACGACATCGAGGGCCGGATCATGACGCTCTACCTGGAGAAGAAGCTCATCCCGGCCAACCCGTTCGAGACCCTCGACCAGGCCGGCGTCGGCGAGCTGGTCCGCTGGGCCTGCGAGCGGGGCCGCGGCGCCCGGGAGGGCCTGAAGCTCGGCATCTGCGGCGAGCACGGCGGCGACCCCGCCTCCGTCCACTTCTGCCACGAGGTCGGCCTCGACTACGTCTCCTGCTCGCCCTTCCGGGTCCCGTTGGCCCGCCTGGCCGCCGCCCACGCCGCCCTCGGCGCCGGCGGCCCGGGCTCGACCGCCTGACCCCCGTCCGAACCGGCGTTCCTCACCGCGGCGATAGCCAGGTCAGGAACGCCGGTTCGTCCCAGCCGCCCGCCGCCCGCCAACCGGCGTTCATCACCCACGGCATGGCGCGGTGAGGAACGCCGGTTTGTCCGTCCGGCGGGCCGCAGCGTTCCCCGAACGGAATGACTAGTTCCTTCGGGCCATGGCGAAATGACGCGTTCTAGCCATGTTCTTCGGCCGGTGGAAAACCGACATTTCTAAGGACGGACGAGACGGTCCGGAGGGGTGCTCCCAGCCCGGCGTCCCTCGACCTTGGAGGAGGAACAGACAGATGGACGACGTTCGGATGATGCGCCCCGCCGAGGCCGCCGACGCTCTCGGCGTCTCGCTGGCCCGCCTGCGCCGCCTGGCCGCCTGCGGCCGGCTGGTGACGGTGCGGACCCTGGGTGGGCACCGCCGCTACCGCGAGGACGACGTGCTCGCCCTCCAGCGGTGGCTGCAGTCCCGCCGGGCCATCGGCGCCTGAGACAGCGCCCCGACCAGAACTTCAAGCTCCGGGCCTGGAGCGGAGCCGGAACCCCCCGCCGGCTTGTGCTTCATGTTCGGTGGAGTCGGGCGTTACGCTCGGCTCCGGACCCCGGGTCGAGCTCGCCGAGTCCCCAGCCTCGGACGGGCTCCCCGGGGTCTTTGCTTTATGGCGGCGGGCCCCTGCCCTCCGGGCATCCCGCCGCTTGCCGTGGGGCCCCATCCCCGCGGCGGTGTGCCGTCCGCCGGAGACCGTCACACCGGCCGGTTACCCTCAGATCATGATCGAGTCTGAACGGGCCCGGCGGTGGGCGGCCACGATGAACGGCCACACCGCCGGCGCCGATCTGCGGTTGGCCCATCTCGGCCCCGGAGTGGCGACCGGGGCGGTGGAGCCGCTCAGCCGCGCCGAACGCGAGGCGGCCGAGGGCTTCCTGCTGGCGCCGGGGGCCACCCGGGCCGCCGGGGCCGGGAACCGCGCCCGACCAGAGGAGGCCGACGGTCTGCGCACCTGCTTCGAACGCGACCGCGACCGCATCCTGCACTCCACCGCCTTCCGCCGCCTGGCGGGGAAGACGCAGGTCTTCGTGTTCCCCGACGACCATCAGCGCACCCGCCTGACCCACGCCCTCGAGGTCGCCCAGGTGGCGACGGCCGTTGCCCGGGCCACCCGGCTCAACGTCGCCCTCACCGAGGCCATCGCCCTGGGCCACGACTGCGGCCACGGCCCCGGGGGGCATGCCAGCGAGGAGGCGCTCAGCCCGTATCTGCCCGGTGGCTACGACCACGCCGTCTGGGGCGCCGACGTCGTCCTGGAGCCGCTCAACCTCTGCGCCGAGACGCTCGACGGCATCCGCAACCACTCCTGGTCCCGGCCGGCTCCGGCCACGCCGGAAGGGGCGGTGGTGAGCTGGGCCGACCGCTGCGCCTACACCGCCCACGACCTGGAGGACGCCGTGCGCGCCGGCGTCGTCAGCCTGTCGATGCTGCCGCCCGTCGTCGTGGAGCGCTGCGGCGAGACCCGGGCCTCCCAACTGCGGGCCTTCATCGACGGCCTGGTCGAGGGGATCACGGTCAGCGGCCAGGTGGGCATGCGGGCTGACCTGGCCGAGGCGCTGGCCGCTCTGCGGGCGTTCAACTACGAGCACATCTACCTGCGTCCGGCTTCGGTGGCCCAGGCCGAGGCGGTGGTCGGCGTGCTCCAGGCCCTGGTCGATTTCTTCGCCGATCGGCCCAACGCCCTCGGGCCCGATCTCGGGCTGGCGGCCGGGAGCCCCGAGGCCGTCAGGGCGGCGGTCACCTACGTCGGCGGGATGACCGACCGCTTCGCCTTCCAGAGCGCCGTCGCCCACCTCGGGTGGGACCCGTCGCGGCTCCCGGTCGGGATCGACACGGCCGGGTTGCGCCGGATGCCCGCCCAATAACGCCGCGGCCCGTCCCCCAGCGCCCTACGCTCGACCGGCAGTGGGGATCCTCGACGAGGACGTGGCCCGGGTGCGGGAGGCGACCAACATGGTCGCCGTCGTGTCGGAGCACATCGCCCTCAAGCGGGTCGGGCGGCGCTTCCAGGGGCTGTGCCCCTTCCACGCCGAGAAGACGCCGTCGTTCTCGGTCAACCCCGAGCTCGGGCTGTACCACTGCTTCGGCTGCGGCGCCGGGGGCGACGCCATCCGCTTCGTGCGGGAGATCGAGCACCTCGACTTCGCCACCGCCGTCGAACGGCTGGCGGCCAAGGCCGGCATCACGCTGCGCTACGACGACGCCGCCGTCGGCCGCGACCGCCAGCGCCGGGACCGCCTCGTCGAGGCCACCGCCGCCGCCGTCGCCTTCTACCACCGCCTGCTGCTCGAAGACCCCGACGCCGGCATGGCCCGCAAGTACCTCCGCAGCCGGGGCTTCGACGGCGACGTCGCCCGGGCCTTCTCGCTCGGCTGGTCCCCCGACCGCTACGACGCCCTCTCCCTGCACCTGCAGCGGGACAAGAAGTTCGCCCGCCAGGACCTGCTCGACGCCGGCCTGGCCTTCGTCAACCGGGTCAACAAACTGCAGGACTTCTTCCGGGGCCGGGTGATGTTCCCGATCTTCGACGTGCGGGGCGACCCGGTGGCCTTCGGCGGCCGGGCGCTGGAGGGCGGCCCGAAGTACAAGAACTCGCCGGAGTCGCCGATCTACCAGAAGAGCCGCGTCCTCTACGGGCTGAACTGGGCCAAGCCCGACATCGTGGCCAAGTCCGAGGCGGTGATCTGCGAGGGCTACACCGACGTCATCGCCTTCTTCGGCGCCGGCGTCGCCCGGGCGGTGGCCACCTGCGGCACGGCCCTGGCCGAGGACCACCTCAAGGTCCTGCGGAACTTCGCCCCCAACCTCGTCCTGGCCTACGACGCCGACGACGCCGGCCAGAACGCCGCCCTGCGCATCTACCAGTGGGAGGCCAGCTACGAGATCCGGCTCTCGGTGGCCGACCTGCCGCCGGGGCAGGACCCGGCCGACGTCGGCCTCTCCGACCCGGCCCGCCTGGCGGCGGCCGTCGACGGCGCCCGGCCCTTCCTCGAGTTCCGGATCGAGCGGCTGCTCCGGGCGGCCGACCTGGGCAGCGTCGAGGGCCGGGCGGCGGCGGCCAAGGGCGCCGTGGCCGTCGTCGCCGAGCACCCCGACGACCTGGTCCGCGACCAGTACCTCATGCAGCTGGCCGAGCGCGTCGGCATCGACGTCGACCGGCTGCGGCGGGCGGCGGCGGCCGGCGCCGGCGCCGTGGGGGCCTCGAACGCTCCGCCGCCGAGGGCCGGCGCCGAGCGGCGCCGGCTCCCGGCCCGGGACCGGGCCGAGGTCGAAGCGCTGCGAGTTGCCGTTCACGAACCGGGCCTCGTCGCCGACCGGCTCGACGGAGCCCTCTTCGCCGATCCCGTGGTGCGGGAGGCGTACTGCCTGCTGGCGTCCTCGGCTACGTTCCACGAGGCGCTCGAACGCGCCGGAGGCGAGGTGCACGAGCTGTTGCAGCGACTGGCGGTCGAGGACCTGCCCTGGGCCGATGACCCGGTGACGTACGCCACGTCGGTGCTGGTGCAGCTGGTCGAGGCGGCCGGCACCCGCCGGCTGGCCGTTATGGTGCGCACCGGCGACGACCGCGCCAGCGACTTGAAGGCCGTCCTGGAGACATTGGTGTCGAACCGTTCCGCCGGGACATGGACGGTTGCCGCCGACGCCGCAGAACAGTTGCTACCCTGGGTTGCCGGCTCAGGCGAGGAGTAGAGATTGCGTGGGGGAGCCGATCAGCCCATCCGCTGACGACCTGGAAGGTCTGCCCGAAGGCGGGCTGGCCGGGTTGATCGCGAAGGGGCAGGCCCAGGGTTCGCTCACCACCGGCGACGTGTTCGACGCGCTGCCCGACGTCGAGCCCTCTCCCGGGCAGCTCGACGCCATCTACAACCACATCCGGGCCAGCGGCATCGAACTCGTCGACGAGATCGCCGCCGAGCTCCAGGCGGAAGACGACGACGATCTGGCCGCGGCGCCGGCGCCGTTGACCGCACCGCCGTCCGTCCCGATCCCGTTGATCGTGCCGATCCCGATCCCCGACGCGCCGCCGGCCGTCGCCGAGCCCGTCGCCGGTACCGCGGCGGCGCCCGCGGCGATGCCGAAGGCCCGCCGGGCGCCCCGGCCGGAACCCAGCCCCGGCGAGAACGTCCGCCCCGACCGGGTCGGCGAGGGCGGCGTGTCCGACCCGGTCCGCATGTACCTGAAGGAGATCGGCAAGGTCCCGCTGCTGACCGGCGCCCAGGAGGTCAGCCTGGCCCAGCGCATCGAGCAGGGCCTCCTGGCCTCCGATCGCATCGCCGAAGCCAACGGCCGCCTCTCCGCCGAGGAGCATGATCGGCTCGGGTCCACCGTCGTCGACGGCCACCGGGCCAAGCGCCAGCTCATCGAGGCCAACCTCCGGCTGGTCGTCTCCATCGCCAAGCGCTACGTGGGCCGGGGGATGCTGCTCCTCGACCTGATCCAGGAGGGCAACCTCGGCCTCATGCGGGCCGTCGAGAAGTTCGACTACACCAAGGGCTTCAAGTTCTCGACGTACGCCACCTGGTGGATCCGCCAGGCCATCACCCGGGCCATCGCCGACCAGGCCCGCACGATCCGGATCCCCGTCCACATGGTGGAGACCATCAACAAGGTGACCCGGGTGCAGCGCCAGATGCTCCAGGAGCTGGGCCGGGAGCCGACCGTCGAGGAGCTGGGCGAGAAGCTCGGCATGCTGCCGGAGCGGGTGCGGGAGATCCAGCGGATCTCCCAGGAGCCCGTCTCCCTGGAGGCCCCCGTCGGCGACGAAGACGACAGCCTCCTCGGCGATTTCGTCGAGGATCCGGGCGCCATCGCCCCGGCCGACGCCGCCGCCCGGGCGCTGCTCACCGAGGCGGTGGAGGAGGCGCTGGAGCAGCTGTCGGAGCGGGAGCGGCGCGTGGTGCGCCTCCGGTTCGGGCTCGACGACGGCCAGCTCCACACGCTGGAGGAGGTCGGCAAGGAGTTCGGCGTCACCCGGGAGCGGATCCGCCAGATCGAGTCGAAGACGCTGGCCAAGCTGCGCCACCCGACCCGGTCGCAGCGGCTGCGGGACTATCTCGACGAGGGATAGCCCGGCGGTTAGCGCCGGCTACAGCGCAGCCAGCAGGGCGCCCTCTTCCAGCTCCAGGTTCTTCTGGAGGTGGACGATGGTGCCGTCCTCCGGGCGGGACTCGAAGGCGATCCGGTCGACGAGGAGCCGCATGAGGACGACGCCCCGGCCGCTGTCCCGGTCGGGGAACGTTTTGGTCCGGCTGGAGTCGGTGAGGTCGATGCCGGCGCCCTTGTCGATCACCCGGATATGGCAGAGGCCGCCGCAGAACTCGATGTTGACCTCGTACTCGCTCACGCCCTCGGCGTGCTGGACGACGTTGGCGCAGGCCTCGGTGAGGGCGAGGGCGACGTCGCCCTGACAATCCGGCGTCACGCCGAGCCGGTGCATGGCGTCCCGGCAGATCGTGCGCACGAGGGGCACGGTGACCGCGTCCCGGGGGAGACGCAACGAGTACCGGATCTCCACCTTCACACCACTCCCTGAGCTGCCGTCGGTGAGCTTCCGTTCGCTTCAGGACCGTTACCCGGCTTGGGAAGCGGCCGAACCTGGGCCGGTCTGGGAGGAGGCGTCGGCCAGGGGAAGGGTGATCCGGAAGCTGGCCGGGCTGGCCCGGACGAGGTCGAGCCGGCCGCCGTCGGCCTGCACCAGCGTGCGGGCCAGCGCCAGGCCGATGCCGTGCCCGCCCTCCCCGGCCACCCGGCGCTCGAAGAGCCGGGTGCCGGACTCGGGGTCGATGCCCGGTCCCTGGTCCTCGACGGTGAGATGGCCGTGGTCGCCGGCCGACTCCACCACGACGCGGATCGGGCCGCGGCCATGGCGGAGGGCGTTGTCGAGCAGGACGTCGAGCGCCTGCCCGACCGCCCCGGCGGCGGCCCGCACCCGGACCGGCCGGGGGGCGACCAGCTCCGCCGCCCGCCGTTCCACCTCGAAGCGGAGGCCGAGATCGCGCAGGTGGGCCGACGCCAGCCCGGCCAGGTCGAAGCTCTGGGCGTCGTCGGCCCGGCCGGTGCGGGCCAGCCGCAGGAGGTCGGCCACCGTGTCGGAGAGCCGCTCCGCCTGCTCCAGCGCCCGGGCCGCCTCGGCGGCCACCGTCGGGTCGTCGGCCGCCGCCAGGCTCTCGAGCCGCAGCCGGAGGCTGGTCAGCGCGCTGCGGAGCTGGTGGGAGGCGTTGGCCGAGAACTCCCGTTCCGCCTGGACCAGGGTGGCGATGCGGGCGGCGCTGGAGTCGAGGGCGGCGGCGATGGTGTCGACCTCCTCCATGCCGCTGCGGGGGGCGGTGGCCGAGAAGTCCCCGGCGCCGAGGCGCTCCGCCGCCCGGGCGAGGTCGTCGAGCGGCCGGGCCAGCCGCCGGGCCTGGACGCCGGCCAGCCCGGCGGCGACGGCGAGACCCAGCGCGCCGAGGCCCCCCAGGGCCAGCCAGGCCTGCCGGACCCGGTCCCGGACGAACTCGTCGGACGTCTCCAGCCGCAGGGTGATCCCGCCGATGGCGGCGACGTCGACGGCCACCACGCCCCTGGCCCGGACCTCCCCGGCGCTCACCACGGCACCGTTCACGGTGTGGAGCTCCAGGTGGTCCCCGGGCGGGACGGACGCCGCCAGCACCTCGGCCGTGACGTCGCGGCCGGCGGCGATCTCGTTGGCCAGCCCGGTGGCGATGCCCTCGGCCTGACGGCGGACGATGGCGGTGGCCTCGGCCCGGGCCAGGCGGTCGACGAAGAACACCACCGGCAGGCCGAGCACGAGCAGGGCGCCCAGCGCCACGGCGACCGTCGAGAGCACCAGCCGCTGGCGCACCGCCGCTAGCCCGTCTCGAACCGGAAGCCCACGCCCCGCAGGGTGGTGATCAGCTTCGGGGCGGCCGGGTCGTCGCCGAGCTTCCGGCGGAGCCAGGAGATGTGCATGTCGAGGGTCTTGGTCGGGCCGTACCAGTGCTCGTCCCACACCTCCCGCATGATGCGGTCCCGGGTGACGGCCCGGCCGGCCTCGGCGGCCAGCAGGGCCAGGAGGTCGAACTCCTTGGCCGAGAGCTCCAGTTCCTGGTCGCCCCGCCAGGCCCGGCGGGCGGCGTGGTCGATGCGGACGTCCTGCACCGTGGTCACCGCGGTGGCCGGCGCCCGCCGGAGGGCGGCCCGGATCCGGGCCATGAGCTCCGCCAGCCGGAAGGGCTTGGTCACGTAGTCGTCGGCGCCGGCGTCGAGCCCGACCACGGCGTCGACCTCCTCGGCCCGGGCGGTGAGCATCAGGACGGGGAGGTCGGGGAGCCGGCGGCGCAGCTGCCGGCAGACCTCGAGGCCGTCGACGTCGGGGAGGCCGAGGTCGAGCAGGACCAGGTCGACCTCCGGGCCGGCCGAGGCCAGCCCGGTGCGCCCGGTGGGGGACCACTCCACCTCGTGGCCCTCCCGGCGCAGGGCGGCCATGAGGGGCTCGGCGATCGAGGCGTCGTCTTCCACCAGGAGCAGGCGGGCCACGCCCGGAATCTACCGACCCCGCCCCCGTCGCCGGCTGAAAACTGCCGTACAAACTGCCGTACAGAGGGCCACCGGGGGATCCCCCGGTGGCCCTCTCGCGTGATTTCCCCAGCTATTGCCGGGTTTTCCGTGGCGCCCTCGGCAGGATTCGAACCCACAACCCCCTGGTCCGAAGCCAAGTGCTCTATCCATTGAGCTACGAGGGCGGACGCAATCCGAGTATCAGTATAACGATGCAGCAAATGCTTGTCGAGAT
>Ga0207707_10003496_pt1 | contig 13905 bp, 13 predicted proteins | sample KBSC83BmetaG_FD_184336 | JGI IMG/M metagenome (GOLD analysis project Ga0207707, IMG submission 184336) | Corn rhizosphere microbial communities from Kellogg Biological Station, Michigan, USA - KBS C8-3B metaG (SPAdes) (version 2) | ecosystem: Host-associated > Plants > Roots > Rhizosphere ...
GACGATTCGTGTCAGTAGCGTGACACGCGGCGCTCGGCAGCCCACAATCCGAGCGCCAAAGCAACCGCTAACACGACGTAGACGAAAATCGTTTCGCCGCTGGACAGGAGCTCCTCGAATCCGGGGCGCAGGCCGTTCGGCGCGACGAAGCGGTCGGCGAGATACGCGAGCAGCCCCACGCCAAACGGCGCGACGGCACGCTCACGGCCGTTCAGCGGCGCCGCGACGTACGCCAGAATCACTCCCCATATGATCGTCGAAAGGAGATGGATGGTGATGGCGCCGAGGGTGATGCCGGGCTGGAAGCCGGTGGTCAGGAACGCCCGGCTGCCTGCGTACATGTGGGCCACAGCGTTCAGCGGCTGCAGCGTGGCGCCGCGCGCGTGGCCGAAACCCATCAGGGCGCCGGCCGTGGCGGCACCGGCGATGATGCCGATGCCAATTCCCTCCCGAATGCGATTTGCGCTCACCCTTGAAAGAAAGACACCTCGCATCTATCGATCAAGAGCGTATATCTTCGGGACGATCGCGTACTCACCATATATTCCGGGACATATGCCAGACGTACCGAACAATGACTCGGTGTTGGTCGTTGAAGACGATCCGGATCTTCTCGCCGTGCTCCCTCGCATACTCACCGGCGCGGGATACAGCGTGCGTACCGCGTCCGACGGCGAGGATGGACTGCTCAAGGTTCTCGACGTCGCGCCGTCGCTCGCGATTCTCGATGTCGGATTGCCCAAGCGCAGCGGCTACGAGCTCGCGCGGGAATTTCGTGCGCGCGGCTACCAGTTTCCAGTGCTGATGCTCACCGCGCGAACGACGGTGGACGACAAGGTGAGCGGCCTCGACGCGGGCGCGGACGACTATCTCGCCAAGCCGTTCGAGTACGCGGAGCTGCTGGCGCGGGTGAAGGCGCTGCTGCGGCGCTCGACGATCACGGCGGGAAGCCAGACTATGCGTGTGCGCGACCTCGAGCTGGATCCGCTGACGCGTCGCGTCGAGCGCGGCGGAGAGGTGATCGAGCTTTCGCCGAAGGAGTTCGCGCTGCTCGAATACCTCATGCGCAACGCGGACCACATCGTCACGAGGCCGATGATCACCGAGCACGTGTGGAAGCACGAAACCGATCCGCTCACGAACGTGGTCGACGTCTACATCACCTACCTGCGCAAGAAGCTTGACGAGGACAGGAAGAATCCGCTCATCCACACCGTGCGCGGCCGCGGCTACATGATCAAGGAGTAAGGGCGGGTTACCGGTACCCCGCCGCCTGGAGCGCGAACAGTTCCGCGTACAACCCGCCCCGCTCCACCAGCGAGTCGTGCGTTCCCTCCTCCACGATCCCGCCGTTCTGCAGCACGATGATCCGGTCCGCCATCCGCACCGTCGAGAATCGGTGCGAGATGAGCACCGCCATTCGCCCGGCGACCAGCTCCGAGAAGCGCATGAACACCTCGTACTCTGCCCGCGCGTCCAGCGCCGCCGTGGGCTCATCGAGAATCAATAGCTGTGCCTCGCGCAGGTACGCCCGTGCCAGCGCGATCTTCTGCCACTCACCTCCCGAGAGCGCTACGCCGCCCTCGAAGCGGCGGCCGAGCATCTGCTTGTAGCCCTCTGCGAATCGCGGCAACAGTGATGCGGCCAGCGACTGCTCGGCCGCGGTCGCCAGCTCCGCCGGCACCGGCTCCGGCGTGCTTCCGTTCTGCTCGCGGTCGAGATATCCGCGAACGCGCTCGATCTCGCCCACGCCGATGTTCTCGTCGAAGCGCATGTCGAAGCGCACGAAGTCCTGGAAGATGACTCCAACCGCGCGGCGCAGCTCACCAAGGTCGTACTCGCGAGTGTCCACGCCGTCGAGCAGAATCCGTCCCTCGGTGGGGTCGTACAGTCGCGGGAGCAGCTTCGTGAGCGTCGTCTTCCCCGCGCCGTTCTCACCCACGAGCGCGATCCGCTCGCCCGGCTTGAGCACGAAGCTGATGTGGCGCACCGCCCACCGCTCGCTGTCGGGATACTTGAAACCCACGTCCTCGAAGACGAATCCCTCCCGGATCACCGCCGGCACCGGCTTGCTGCCGCCAGCCGTGGTGATAGTCGGGCGCATCTCGAAAAAGTCGAAGAGATCCTTGAGATAGAGGCTCTGCTCCGAAATGTCGCTCGCATTGGTCAGGAGCCGCTGGACGATGTCGCGGCTACGCCCAAACGACGCCGCGAGAAAGGTGAGCGACCCGATCGTGATGCTCCCGCTTATCGTCCGGGCGAGAATCACCACGTACGCCGCGTAGTAGCCGAGCGTACCGAAGATCGAGAGCACGCTGCTCAAGATCCCCTTGCGGATGGACAGCTTCTTGTTGTCCTCGTAGAAGCGGTTCGCCAGCACGCGATAGCGCTCCACGAGCCATCCCGCGATGCCGAACATCTGCACTTCCTTCGCGGTCGCATCGCTCGCCCCCACGTAGCGCAAATAGTCGAGCTGCCGCCGCTCCGGTGTGTACCGATAGAGCAGCGAGTACTCGAGTCCCGCGAAGTGCGTCTCCCCCAAAAAGCTCGGCAGCACCGCCACGGCGAGCAGCAGCAGAAGCCACGGGCTATACACCGCGAGCGCGGTGCCCAGCGTCGCCAGCGTAAGCGTGTCCTGTCCCATGGTGAGCAGCTCGGAGAGGAGACCGATGCGCCCCACCGTCTGTCGTCGCGCGCGCTCGAGCTGATCGTAGAAGGTCGGGTCCTCGAACTGCGCGAGGTCGAGCGTCGCCGCGTGCTCCATGAGGCGGATGCTCGTGTGGATCGAGAAGAGATCGCCGAGCAGACTTTCGACCAGCGATGAGCCCCGCCCGAGAAGATCACCGCCGAACACGATCGCGATCTCCGCGGCCACGAGATGCCAGAGCGGAGTGGCGGAGCCGTGCGTGCCGCGCAGCTCCACCACCCGGTCGATGATCAGCTTCCCGATCCAGAGCGACGCGACGGGAACGAACGCGCGCATCACGCGAAGCACCGTCATGATCACGGTGTACGTCGCGTGCGTGGTCCAGACCAGGCGAATGAGCTTGGGAACGTACCGCAGCGCACGCACCCGGTCGCCCCAGGTGGGATCGGGGATCGGGTTGCGGGGCGGCTTGCCGTGGCGCGCGGAGGGCATCGAGGAAAACTAGCGGCAGCATGACGGCGCGAGCCCGGACTCGCGGCCCGGCGCATTCGAGAACATCGTGGGTCTCGCGCTCGGCGCACCCGAATTTCAACGGCGGCAGGAATCCATGCAGCGACGCGTCTTTCTCAAGTCGGGCGCACTGGCGCTCGTGACTCTGGGGCTGAGCCCATCATTCCTGCGCCGCGCGGTGTACGCGCAGGCGCTGCCGCGTGCGGGCAAGGGTAAGGTGCTCATCTGTCTCTTCCAGCGTGGAGCCGCGGACGCGCTCAACATCGTGGTGCCGCACGGCGACCCGAACTACTACGCGCTGCGACCGGACATCGCGATCGCACGTCCTGGCTACGCGGGCGCCGGCGCGATCGACCTCGACGGGTTCTTCGGACTGCACCCCGCGATGTCGCCGCTCGAGCCGCTCTGGGATCGCGGGCTGCTCGCGCCCGTGCACGCGGTGGGCAGCCCGAGCGCGACGCGCTCGCACTTCGACGCGCAGGACTTCATGGAGTCGGGCACGCCGGACGTGAAGGGCACGGATGGTTGGCTCAACCGCTTCCTCGCAGCCAGGGGCACGTGCGCCGAGCGCGAGGTGAGGGAGTCGCCGTTCCGCGCGGTGGCGTTCGCGTCGCAGACGCCGCGAATTCTCGCGGGCCCGGATCTCATCCATGGTGCCGGCACGGAGGCGCACGACGCGATGAAAATGCTCGAGGCGGCGAACCCTCGGAAATACGCGGCCGAGCATGGTGCGGCGTATCCGTGCTCGCCGTTCGGGCGGAGTCTCAGCCAGATCGCGCAGCTGGTGAAGTCGGACGTGGGACTCGAGATCGCGTTCGCGGACGTGGGCGGGTGGGACACGCACGTGAACCAGGGGGGCGCGACCGGGCAGCTCGCGAACAGGCTCGCCGATTTTTCGCAGTCGATCGCGGCGCTCGTCACCGACCTGGGCGACCGTATGGATGACGTCGTGATCATGACGATGTCGGAGTTCGGTCGGATGGCGAAGCAGAATGGCAAAGGCGGAACCGATCACGGGCACGCGGGCGCGCTGTTCGTGATCGGAGGGCAGGTGCGGGGACACAGGGTGCACGGAAGATGGCCGGGGCTCGCGCCGGAGCAGCTGCACGAGGGACGCGATCTGGCGCTCACGACGGACTTCCGCGCGGTGTTCGCGGAGCTGTTGCGCAAGCATCTGGGCGCGACGCGAACGGACGCGATTTTTCCCGGATTCGACGGCAACGCGCAGGCGGGAGTGTTGTAACTTTCCGATGCGGTACGCGGCGTTTCGGCGTCACACGGATGATCGTCTCCGGCATGAGTGCAACCATGACGCGGGATCGTTTTCTTCCCGTACCAATCCACCCAACTTTTCGAGGACATCAATGTTTCGCGCCCCACATCTCATCTGCTCGCTGCTCCTGGCATCCCTCGCTTGCCACGGTGCGGCGGGAGGGGCGGCCATCCCTTCCGTCTCGCACGGAGAGGTGGCGATGGCGAGCCGGGAGCAGCGCACGCCGAACGAGCTGGGGCGCATTCCGATCCTCGAGTATCACTTGCTGGGCGACAGCGACAGCCGCTGGCACGTTGACCGCAACCACTTCCGTCGCGACCTGGAGCGGCTCTACGCGAGCGGCTACCGTCCGGTGACGGTGTCGGAGATGATCGACAAGAAGATCGATCTGCCGGCGGGACTATCTCCGGTGGTGTTCACGTTCGATGACGCGGGCCCGTCGCAGTTCAGCTACATCGAAGAGAACGGAACGCTGGTGATCGATCCCAACAGCGCCGTGGGCATCTGGCTGGCGTTTCATCGCGAGCATCCGGATTGGCGAAACAAGGCCACCTTCTGCATGCTGCCGGCGGGCGCGGCGGGGCACGCCTTCTTTGGCGAGAAGGGGATCGACGGCCAGAAGTCGGCATGGCGCTTCCAGAAGGTTCGCTTTCTGGCGGAGCAGGGGTTCGAGCTGTGTGGGCACACACTCTGGCATGCGAACCTGGGGAAGTACAGCGACGCCGTAGTGCAGGAGCAGATCGCGCGCGGAGTGCTGGCGATCGATTCCGTGATCCCCGGCTATCGCGTGCGGACGTTCGCGCTGCCGCTCGGCGTGTGGCCCAGGAATCGAGCGCTGGCGATCGCGGGTGAGTGGCGCGAGCCGCGGAGTGGGCGGGTGGTGCGCTACGATTTTGACGCGGTGCTGGAGGTGTCGGGCGGTCCGTCGCGCAGTCCGTACGATCCGGCGTTCGATGCGCACCGGCTCACTCGCGTCGAGGTATTCGGGACCTCGCTCGAGCGAATGCTCGATCAGCTGGAGTTGAGCGGCACCCGATACGTGAGCGACGGCAATCCGGCAACGATTGCGCGGCCGCTGGGGGTAGCGAAGATCTCGATGGGGCGCGCCGCTCGCTGACCGCTTTCCGGGATCGCTTCCGCTAATAGAGAGTAGGACGGACGCAATTGGGGGCGTTCCGGGCGCGCTTTCGCGTGCCCGGGCTGTCTATTTTTTATACACATGCCCAATAAATGAGGTCGCGGACCGTCCGGATCAAAAGATTGTCCGAAAATGTCACCTCAAAGTCCTAAAATTGTGCTTGTTGCTTCCGATACTCACTTGCAAGTTGATCGCTCGCCCAAGGCGAAACGACCGAGAAGGAGGAGTAAATGAGCAGTAACGCGATTCCGCTGTCCCACATGCCGTACTTCGAACAGCTCGCCGAGCTGGCGACGGACAGTGCCGAGTGGCGCGGCACGAGTGCCGCGCTGGTGGTGCTGCGGCTGTTCGATAGCTGGATGACGGAAGGGGCATCGGTGGTCGCGAACGATGCGTCGGGGCTGAAGGCGGTGCGAGAGCAGATCAGCGGCATGGACGTTCGCGACACGACGCGCGGGCTGCTGTCGAGCATCGTGGAGACGATGGCGTACGCGGAGAAGCCGCGCATCGTAACGGTGGCGCCGCGGCTAATGGCGTATGGGCGAACGCTGCAGCAGGAGGCGAAGTGGGCGCTGGCGGCGGATGTCTATCGCACGGTGCTGGCGTACGCGACGCCGATCGAGAACTCTGACACGGTGATCGCGGCGAACATGCAGCTGGGACGCTGCCTGCGGGTGATGGCGGACTGGGAGGAGGCGCTCTCCTGCTTCGCGTCAGCGTCGCAGATCGCGACGATGAACGACGACGTGATGAACATCCTGCGCGCGCGGATTCAGGAAGCGAACATCGCGATCGATCGTGGTAATCTGCCGTACGCCGAGACACTGCTCGACGACACGATTGTGCGGGCGAAGGAATCCGGCCATTCGGAGATTCGCGCGACGGCGATACACGATCGCGCCCACCTGGCATTGCGTAGGGGTCGGCCCGAGGAAGCCGTTGTCATGCAGTACGAAGCACTTCAGGGCGTTCGCAATCAAGCAGCACGCGATCGCGTGCTGAATGACTTAGGCGTAAGCTTTTCGATGCTGGGAGTGTATAGCGCCGCGCGAGATGCGTACCTAGTTGTCGCCGCCACCGCGCAAGAGCAGTACATGCGCTGGACGGCGATGATCAACTTGCTCGACCTTGCAGCGGACGAGCGGCGCGAGCCGGTGTTCGAACAATACCGGCGAGAGCTGGAGGATGTGGCACTCCCACCATCGCTGGCGACGTACTACTTCTATTTTGTCGCGAAGGGACATCAAGCCTTCGATCGACCGTTACTCGCAAGAGCAGCCATTGAGCATGCGATTGACCTCGCAAGAGCTAGTAAGCTCGGCCAGTGGCTCGTGAAAGCTGAACAATTGCTCGAAGAGTTGGAGAAGGATGAAGTACGAGATCGCCGTGCCGCGACTGCGGAAATGTCGGCATCGTGGTCGCCCGAAGTTCTCGGAATAGCAGACAGGCTATCAGAGTTGCGAACTATGGCTGGCGTGGGGAGATAAAACGACAAAGGGTTCCGGGTTGCAGCCCGGAACCCCTGGTCGGAACGAAGATGTGCTTACTGGCCGTGGCAGCCGCTGCCCACGCTGACGCCGCAGTCCTGGCTCGGTGCGGTCGGGGAGGTGCAGGCGGCAAGAGCAAAGGAGGCGAAAACGACGGCGATCAGGGCAATTCGGCGGCGAAGCATGGGCGACCTCGAAGGGATCAAGTTGTAATTGGCCTTGCACTTGACCCGAAGGTACGGTGGCGCAAATAGTCGTAAACGCACATTTTCGGACATTGATGTGCTGTTTTAGGACAAATATGCGTCACCCAACGTGGAAGTCCTCGCCCGCCTCTCTGCCCCACTCGCCGCCCAGCTGAATTTGGCTCTCGCGGGGGATCACTCCCTCACGGTAGTCGAAGACTGGAGTGCGCTGTTGATCGCCCTGCGGGAGCAACCCGTGGATCTGGTAGTTCTGGATCCCCGGACCTCCGGTGGGCTCGAATTGGGGCAAGCCCGTGAGCTGCTCGCTCGGCATCCGACACTTCCAGTGGTGGTCTACACCACCCTGGCACCGGATTCCTTGCAGGCAACCGTCATGCTCGCAAAGCTCGGTGTACAGCACGTCGTGCTCCGAGGCTTCGACGACGAACCCCGCCGTTTTCGCCAGATGCTCGCCCAGCTCCCCGCGGCGCGACTCAGCCACTCGGTGCTGCAACACGTACTGCCGCATCTCGATGACGCACCAGTGCTCTTCGTCCACGCGATCACGAGGCTGTTCGAAGCACCGCAGGAGTTCGAAGACGTCGCCGCGCTCGCACAGGCATCAGGGATGACACGGCGAAGTCTGGATCGCATTTTCGAGCGCAGCGGGCTCACCTCTGCGCGCACGATGATTCTCGTCGCCCGCCTCACGCGGGCGAAGCACTACATGGGAGACCCGGGATTCCTGCTCGAAGACATCGCGAAGAAGCTCGGCTTCCGCTCCACCCGCAGATTCGCACGCCAGGTGCGCGCGGCAACAGGAATGGCTCCAGGCAGCATGCGGACGGCGTTCACGCCGGAAGAGTTCACGATACGGATGGCCGAGATAGTGTGCAGGCCCGACAACGGAATAGATGACGGAGCGGATGATGACTGACGGGAAGCGCTGAATGAACGAGGGCACGCAGGCGACGCGAATTCTGGTGGTCGACGACGAGCATTCCATATGCCGCGCGTTGAGCATCAGCTTCACGCGCGCAGGCTACGATGTGCGCGCCGTCGAATCAGCGGAGGATGCCGTCCAGCTCCTGCACCGCGAGCACTTCGACTGCCTCGTGGTCGACCTCCGGATGCCGGAGATGAGCGGCGACGAGCTGTTCGAGATCGCCGCCTCCGTGCAGCCCCACCTCCGCCAGCGCACCATCATCACCACCGGCGACGGCAGCGAGCGCGCCCAGGAGCTCATCGCCGCGTGCGGCTGCGCATCGCTCGGCAAACCGTTCGATCTCGCGGACCTTCTCGACCTCACGCGCCAGCTCACGTTCCGCGTTCGCGACGCTCTGGCGTAGCCCGCGCGTCGCCGCTCACTGCTAAAGCGTCCAGCTGCGCAGCGTCTTGAGCGCGCGCTCGAGCGCCGCGAGCTGCTCCTCATTCGTCGTTTTGCGGCGCAGCACGTCGTAGCTCCGAATTGCGATCTGCAGCGCCTCACGATCCCGCTCCACGGACGCCAGGCTCGTGGCATTGTCGGCGAGACTCGCACGCGCGAGATCGTCCTCGGGAAAGCGTTCGACGATCTGGCGCCACCGCTGCATGCGCTCTCGCGGCACCGGCTCCGTGAGCGCCCACAGGTGCCACGCGCCACGGTTGGACGGATCGATGGTGAGCGCACGCGACGCAAGCTCGCCGGTGGCCTCCGCACCGCGACCGGTGAGCCAGTACGAGTTCGCGAGAATCACGAGCGCGCGCGCGTCGTCCGGACGCGCCGCGACGATGCGCTCGTACAACGGTCCGGACACCTCCGGTATCGCGAGGTACGGCTCCGCTGCGGCTGCCAATGCCTCCGGCTCCGTCGCCTCGGCGACGGCCAGCAGGCGCTCGAGCAGCAACGCGTAGTTGTTGGTGTCGTGGTATGTTGCAACGGCGGCCGAGAGCTCCGCGACGGGATCGATCGACGAGGGATTCATGACCGCCGGAATTTACCGTCTCCGCTGGAGGGACGTGAGCCGTGACTGAAGCATCGAACGATTCGTCATTTCACGAGAGCGCGCTGCACCGCGAGGATCTGCAGCGGATGACGGCGCTCGTTCAGCATACACTCAATAATCCGCTGGCCGCGCTCCTTGCGGAGGCCCAGCTGCTGTCGATGGAGACCACGTTGGACCCGGAGCACCGGGCGGCAGTGGATCGGATGACCGAGCTCGTGCGCCGCCTGATCGCTCTCGTCCGAGGGCTGGAGAGCGCGGTCAACGACAGGATGTTCCCGAGATGACGTGCAGGGTGGATGGCCGGGCGACGTAGGGTCTACCCTTCGTGGTGCTACGCCGTTTTGCCTGAAGCCCTCACGCCGGGGACGCTCTCCGGGCACTCGAACGCATGAGAGGGTTGCGCATTCGTCCCCATCAGGTGATACTCGTTGGAACCGTCGGCGTGCCGACGGTGGCCATAGCGGCTCGCGTGATGTATCCGCGACCGGACCGACGGAGTGCCGCGAAGGCGACGCTCGTATCGATCCACGCAGCAGCTTCCCGGCTTGCCGATCTCAATCAGCGAATTTGAACGCAACGGGATGAAATCGTGCGCCGCACTGGGCGGCGCCAACTCCAGGATCCGAGTTTTACCAGCGCACAGAACGCCCGATTACCGGGCACCGTGACGCGTGCAGGTCTTCACCTCATGACACCCTTCGCAGCATGAACGATCGTCGACGTCCGACCCGGCGCGGTCGCGGACACCGTCCGCCTAATCGCCCGCAGCTCGACTCCAGCATCGAGTCCAGCCCATACCGTGATGACTCCTCCCTGCCGGCGCCGAGCGACTCGGGCGCGCAGGACGGTGGCGTCGCTCCCTCCTCAGGCGAGGGCAACCCAGGGGCGCCCGCGGCAACGCCGCAGCAGCCCGCCTACAACCCGCCGCCGCAGAACGATCGCGGCCGCGAAGGTGGAGGCCGCTACAACAACAACAGCAACAACAACAACGGCAACCGGGAGCGCGATGGCAATCGCGACAACAACGGGAACAATGCCAACGGCCGCCGCGGCCGGCGCGGTCGGCAGCGCAACGGGCCGCGTCCCGAGATGCATTCGAACGCGCCGGTGTCGGTGCTCGTCGCTGACGGCACCACCACCGGATGGTTCGATGCCGCGCGCGATGGCGGCTTCGTCCGCCGCGCGGAGGAGAGCTATCTGCCCACACCGAACGACGCCTTCGTGCCGCCGCAGCTCGTGCGTCAGTTCGCGCTCCGTCGCGGCGACCTGATAGAAGCGAGCACGGGACGCGACCAGCGCGGCCGGCTCGCCGTCGCCGAAATCCGGAGCGTGAACGGCGGCGATCCCGCCACCGACCTGCGGCGCCCCGATTTCAGCTCGCTCATCGCCTCGTACCCCGAGCGCAAGCTAGTGCTCGAGACGGGACAGTCGGCGAAGGTCGGTCCCGAGCTCACGCGGCGCGCGATCGATCTGATCGCGCCCATCGGCTACGGCCAGCGCGCCCTCATCGTCGCGCCGGCGCGCGCCGGAAAGACGATGCTGCTGCAGGCGATCACCGAGGGGATCGCGATCAATCACCCCGAAGCGACGCTGCTCGTTCTCCTCGTGGACGAGCGTCCGGAAGAGGTGAGCGAGATGATCGAGTGGGGACGCGGCGAGGTCGTCGCATCGAGCTTCGATCAACCGGCGGAGCGGCACGTCGACGTCGCCGACATGACGCTCGAGCGCGCGCGCCGCCTCGTCGAGAGCGGAAAGGATGTGGTGATCGTGCTCGACTCGATCACGCGTCTGGCCCGCGCGCACAACACGGCGGAGCGCGGCACGGGCCGCACGCTGAGCGGCGGCCTCGACGCCACGGCGATGGCCAAGCCCAAGGCGTTCTTCGGGTCGGCGCGATCGGTCGCCCCGCAAAACGGCGGCGGCTCGCTCACGATCATCGCGACCGCGCTCGTCGAAACCGGATCGCGAATGGACGACGTCATCTTCGAGGAGTTCAAGGGCACCGGTAACAGCGAGATCAAGCTGGATCGCGGGCTCGCAGAGAAGCGCGTCTTCCCCGCCATCGACGTCGCCACCAGCGGCACTCGCCGCGAGGACAAGCTATTCCGTCCCGATCAGATCGATGCGATCTTCACGCTGCGTCGCGGGCTGCAGCAGATGCCGCCGCAGGCGGGCATGGAATGGCTGATCAAGCGGATACAGAACACCGCCAACAACGACACGCTGCTGTCAGGACTGTAAGAGCGAACGGGGCGGCACCCGGCCTGCCGCTTGCACTAGGGGCCGCATGGGCCGTCCCGTATTCGCCTGGCGCGCACACGCTGGTCTCGTGCTCGCCATCTCCGCGCTGTTGTGTGGCCGGAGCGCGCGCGCGCAATCCACTCCGCCGGACGAGCGCACGCACCCCGTAGTCGAAAGGGTCGACTTCGTGGGCGTGACGAAGGCGGTGGACAAGGCAGATCTGGCGGCAGGGCTGGCGACCCAGGCGTCGGGATGCCGGAGTCTGCTTCTCGAGCCGATCTGTCTCATCACCCAGTCGCACCTGGTGTACGATACGCGCACGCTCGACCACGTCGAGCTCGCGCGCGATGTGGTGCGCATCAAGGTGTATTACTACAAGCGCGGATATCGTGAGGCGGAGGTGGACACCGTCGTCTCGCGAGCGCATCCGCACACCAACCGCGTGCGCGTGACCTTCCGCGTCACCGAGGGCAGGCCGGTGATCGTGACGACGGTCGCGGTGATAGCGCCACGCGCGATTCTCAGCCGGCGCGCGCTGAACCAGGCGGTGCTCGTGCGCGCGGGGCGGCCGCTCAGCCTCATCGACCTCGACTCCACGCACGTGCACCTGCGCAACGCGCTCTGGGACAAGGGCTACGCGGACGCGCTGGTGGCGGACACCATCTCGGTGCACGACAGCGCGCTCACCGCCAACGTGACCATCAGGGTGGACCCTCGCTGGATGACGAAGGTGGAATCGGTGACGGTGCACGGCGACTCGGTGCTCTCGCCCGAGATCGCGAAGAAGATGATCACCCTCCGCCCCGGGAACATCTACAAACGCGACAACGTAATCGAGAGCCAGCAGGCGCTCTACAGCTCGAATCTCTACCGCCGCGCGACCATAGTACTCCCACCGCGCGGCGACAGCGCGAAGCTCATCGACATCAACGTCAACGAGGCCCCGCTGCACTCGGTGAAGCTGAGCGCGGGCTTCAACACGATCGACTTCATTCAAACCGAAGGACGCTTCACGAATTACAACTGGCTGGGCAACGCGCGGCGCCTCGATCTGCATCTCGTCGTCTCGAATCTGCTCGCTCCCACGCTCAACGGCACCGGTATCTTTCGCGACGTGCTCGCTGACAACGGGCTGCCCGGCGACTCGTCCGGCGTGTATCTCAAGCCCACCTACCTGGCCAGCGTCGACGTCACGCAGCGCTGGTTCGGCGACCCGCGCAACACGGTAAGCCTGGGGCTCTTCGCGCATCGGAGCAGCGCGCCCGGCATCTACATCGACAAGGGATACGGCGCCACCGGATCTTTCACTCGCAACGTCGCGCCGCGTTCGCCGCTCAGCCTCGTGTACCGCTACGAAATCACCCAGGTGGACGCGGGCGACGTGTACTTCTGCGTGAACTACGGCGTGTGCGAGCAGAGCACCATCGGCCTTCTGCGCAACCGGAATTCGCTCTCTCCGCTGTCGCTCGACTTCTACGCCGACCGGCGGGATGACGAGTTCAATCCATCAAACGGATATTCTGCGCGGGCGGACTTCGAGCACGCGTCCAGGTACACGCTCTCCGACTTCCGCTACAATCGCGCCACCGGCGAAGCAACGCTGTACCGGCAGGTTGGCAAGGCCGTGATCGCCGGACACCTGCGCGGAGGATGGGTGAAAGCGCTTCAGCCCTCCGGGAACGTTGCAACGGATGGGATAAACGGCGACGTGCTGCATCCGCGCAAACGCTTCTACGCCGGCGGCGCGAACTCCGTGCGCGGCTACGGTGAAAATCAGCTTGGACCGCTCATCCTCACCGTCGATCCCGCGAAGCTGATCGCCGCCGGATGCACCACGGCGACGATCGCCAGCGGCACGTGCGACCCCAACAGCGGCTCCGACAGCACGCGCGTCGCGGCGAAGGATTTCACCGCGCTCCCCACGGGGGGTACGTCGCTGCTCGAGGGGAGCATCGAGTATCGCGTCCCCTTTCTGATGAAGAATCTGCAGGCCGCGCTCTTCGTCGACGCGGGTTACGTGGGCGTGTCGTCCACGGACATCACGCAAGGCAAGGGCGCGATCACACCGGGATTCGGCGTCCGCTATCTCTCGCCGGTGGGCCCCATCCGCATCGACCTCGGCATCCGCCCGTCGCTCAGCGATTCGATCACCGTCATAACCGAGGTCGTGCAGCCGGACGGCTCACACAAGCTGGTGCAGCTCCACACGCCAAGGGATTACAATCCAGTGGAGGGCGGCAGCGGCATCACGAAGATTCTGAACCGCCTCGCGCTGCATCTTTCGATCGGGCAGGCATTCTGATGTGGAAGGCGCTCGGAATCACGGTCATCACGATCGCGGTCGTCGCGCTGCTCGTCGTGCTCACAGTACTCGGCGTCACGAACACGGATTTCGGCCGTGAGCGCGTGCGCCGCATCGCGGTGAGCGCGCTGAACGGG
>Ga0207707_10003497_pt1 | contig 13902 bp, 14 predicted proteins | sample KBSC83BmetaG_FD_184336 | JGI IMG/M metagenome (GOLD analysis project Ga0207707, IMG submission 184336) | Corn rhizosphere microbial communities from Kellogg Biological Station, Michigan, USA - KBS C8-3B metaG (SPAdes) (version 2) | ecosystem: Host-associated > Plants > Roots > Rhizosphere ...
GGCGCGGGCAGCTCCTCGGCGAGGAGCGCCGGCAGCCAGTAGCGCCGGAAGAGCTCGCCCATCGCCGTGCCGGGGCCGGTGCGGGTCAGGAAATCGTTGTGTTCTGCGCGCATGTTCCGCTATTCCGAACGAAGTTCTGCCATGTGGGCAAGTTTAGAATAAACCGCCGAGAGAGGACAGGAGGCGTCATGGCACGCGAGGGTTCCTTTAAACACCGCCGCAGGTTCCTGACTGGATTCGTCGCCGCGGGCGCCGCGAGTGCCATCCCACCGGTCCGCGCCGCCGAAGCACAGGCACCGAAGCCGCCCTCGGCGCTCCCGCCGAACGCCCGAGTCGCCGCCGCCGAGACGCAAGTCGCGAACGAGCTGCCGCCCAACCGCATCGGCGGCGTGCCGGGATCCGACTTCATGGTCGATGTCCTGAAGACGCTCGACATCCAGTACTGCCCGGCGAACTGCGCCTCGAGCTACCGCGGCATCCACGAGTCGCTCATCAACTACGGCGGCAACCGCATGCCCGAGTTCCTCACCTGCATGCACGAGGAATCGGCGGTCGCCATGGCGCACGGCTACTTCAAGATCGCGGGCAAGCCGCTGATGACGCTGTGCCACGGCACCGTCGGCCTGCAGCACGCGACGATGGCGATCTACAACGCCTGGTGCGACCGCGTGCCGATGATCGTGATCGGCGGCAACGACCTCGACGCGGCGACGCGTCCGCCGAACGTGCCGACCTTCCACTCGGCGCAGGACATCAACGCGCTGGTGCGCGACTTCACCAAGTGGGACGACACGCCGGTCTCGCTGCAGCACTTCGCGCAATCGATGGTGCGCGCGTACAAGATCGCGATGACGCCGCCCTACGGGCCGGTGATGATCTCGCTCGACGCGGGCCTGCAGCAGGAGCCGATCAAGGGCCGTGGCAGCGAGAAGCTCTACATCCCGCGCTACGTGCCGACCGCGCCGCCGCAGGGCGACTCAGGGGCGGTGAAGGAAGCCGCGAAGCTCCTCGCCGATGCGCAGAACCCGGTGATCGTCGCCGATCGCGCGGCGCGTACGCCGAACGGCATCAAGCTCCTCGTGCAGCTCGCCGAGGCGCTGCAGGCGCGCGTCGTGGACCAGGGCAGCCGCACCAACTTCCCTCGCACGCATCATCTGTCCGCGCCGCCTTCGGCGATCTCCGGCGCGGACGTGATCCTCGGCCTGGAGCTCTCCGACTTCTGGGGCACGGTGAACTCGTTCACCGACAACGGCGAGCACGGCCTCGGCCACAACTCGAGCCGCATCAAGCCGGGCACCAAGCTGATCAGCATCAGCTCGTCCGAGCTGCTCACCAAGTCGAACTACCAGGACTTCCAGCGCTTCCAGGTGACGGACATCTCGATGGTCGGCGATGCCGAAGCGACGCTGCCGGCGCTGCTCGAGGCGGTGAAGTCCGCCATCCCCGCCGCGAGGCGCGGCGCCATCGCGCAGCGCGGCGAGGCGGCGAAAAAAGCGCATGCCGACGACCACGCCCGTACGCGCCAGGCGGCCGCGATCGCCTGGGACGCGAGCCCGATCAGCACGGCGCGCCTCGTCATGGAGACGTACAACGCGGTGAAGCACCTCGACTGGTCGATCGTTTCCCAGTCGGGCAACGTCAGCAACTGGCAGACGCGGCTCTGGCCGATCGAGCAGCACCACCACTGGATCGGCCGCTCGGGCGGCTTCGGTGTCGGCTATGGCGCGCCCGCGTCGGTCGGCGCCGCGCTCGCCAACCGCGACGCCGGGCGCATCTCGGTGAACATCCAGGCCGACGGCGACCTGATGTACGCGCCGGGCGTGCTATGGACCGCGGCGAAGCACAAGATCCCGCAGCTCGCCGTCATGCACAACAACCGCGGCTACCACCAGGAAGTGATGCACGTGCAGCGGCTCGCGAACTTCAGGAGCCGCGGCTCGAACTACGGCGGCGGCATGGGCCCGGTCGGCACGCGGATCGAGAATCCGGACATCGACTACCGCAAGCTCGCCGAGTCGATGGGATGGTGGGCGCGAGGACCGCTCAAGGATCCCGCGCAGCTCGCCCCGGCGCTGCGCGAGGCGGTAAAGATGGTGCAGGCCGGAACGCCCGCGCTCCTCGACGTCTGGACGCAACCGCGATGAGGGCCTTCGTTCTCCTGCTTTCTTGTGTAGCGATGAGCGCCATGGCCGCGGATGCGGGCAAAGGCAAGGCCCTCTTCGAGAAGAACGGCTGCTGGCAGTGCCATGGCTACGCCGGGCAAGGCGGCGCCGCCGGGAAGACGCTTGCGCCCAAGCCGATGCCGTTCGAGGCGTTCACCATCTTCGTCCGCAACTCGAACGGCCCGATGCCGCCGTACCCGAAGGAAATCCTTCCCGAGGCCGACCTCGCCGACATTCACGCCTACCTGCAGTCCATTCCGGCCACGAAGGACTACAAGAGCATTCCGCTCCTCAACCAATGATGTTTGCCGCTTATACTGAGCGCCGCGAAATGCGAGTCGGACGCAACGATCCATGTCCTTGCGGCAGCGGCAAGAAATACAAGAAGTGCTGTGGCGCCACGATTCCGCTCCAGGCCGTGGAACGGCAATGCGGAACGTGCACGGCGTGCTGCGACGGCTGGGTGGAGGGCACGATCCGCGGCCACGCGATGAAGCCGGGCGTGGCGTGCCATTTCCGCGGCGAGGGTTGCTGCACGATCTACGAAGAACGGCCGCAGGATCCCTGCCGGCGCTTCGTCTGCGGCTGGCTGGCGGCGGGCAGCCCGTTCCCGGATTCGTTCCGGCCCGACCGGCTTGGCGTGATGATCGTGGCGACGAAGTGGCGCGGACGTCCGGCGTACATATTGAAGTCGGCGGGACGCGATCCGGACGAGCAGCTCCTCGGCTGGATGCGCGGCTTCAGCGTCGAGCGCGGCGCGCCGTTCTTCTACGAGCAGGCGGGCGAGCGTTTCGGCTTCGGGCCGCCTGAGTTCCAGCATGAAATGCTGGCGAAACTGGAATCTGGCGAGAGGTTATGGTGATGGACGCTAAGCTGAAGGACAAACCCGCTGCCGGCACGGAGTCCCATTACCACTCCAAGAGGGACCGCGTGTTCGTCCGCGGGATCCAGGGGCAGTACAGCCTCAAGGACGAACTGAAGCGCCTCCGCTCGATGCCGCGCGTGCGCCGGGCGAAGGACATCAAGTTCGTCGACGGGCCGCAAACCTACAGCCGCCACTACGTCGAGCCGAAGGACGGCATCTCGCAGATGTTCCACCTGCATCTCGAGGAGTACGCGCCGGGCGGCAAGTCGCAGAAGCACGGGCACGTGAACGAGGCCGCGTTCTACATCCTCGACGGCGTGGGCTACGAGATCCACGACGGCGTGCGCTACGACTGGAAGGCGGGCGACGTTGCCATCGTGCACAACAACTGCGTGCACCAGCACTTCAACGCGAGCCCGGACAAGCCGGCGCGGGCTCTGGTCATCAAGACGAAGCCGATGTACATGTTCATGAACATGCTGTTCCAGCAGCTGGTCGAGCCGCGGCCGACCGAGCCCGCGCCCGGCGCGCCCGCGCACCAGGTGCGCGAAGCCGAGCGCAACTTCAACCACGAGGAATGACGATGGCCTGGGACGAATCCAAAGCCTGGCGCAAAGGCACGCAGAACAAGAAGCTCTACCAGGCGCTGCTCGACGACGCGGCCACGGCGCCGGCGCGCAACGCCAAGCGCAAGAAGATCGTCACGCCCGAGGACATGCCGTGGGAGATGTCGCGGCAGGGGCTGCTCAAGCACCTGCTGAACGAGGGCATGAACACACGCATGGAGACGGTCGACGCGTACATGGAGATCATTCCGCCGGGCAGCCGCTCGGGCAAGCATCGTCATCTCGCCGAGGAGTGCGTGTACGTGCTCGAGGGGCGCGGCTACGACCTGCACCAGGACTGCGACGTCGAGATCACCGACACCTACCACTGGAAGCCGCAGGCCGAGGTGAAGCGCTATGAATGGGAAGCCGGCGACGTGATCTACATTCCGCCCAACACGATCCACCAGCACTTCAACGCCGATCCGGACCGGCCGGTGCGCCTCATCAGCTGCACGAACCGCATCTACAAGGCGTGCGGGCTGAACGACCTGGAGCAGGTCGAGGACTGCCCGGAGTACGACCCGACGGTCACGCTGACCGCGGAGCGGGTCGCCCAGTACCTGAAGGCCAAGAGCAAGGTGCCGGCTTGAGCTCGGTCCTCGCGGCCGAGCGCCCGTCGGCCGCGCGGCACCCGTGGCGCGAGCTCTGGCTGATCACCATCGGCCACGGCCTCACGCACTGGTATCCGGCGACGTTCTACCTCCTGCTGCCGCTGATCGGCAACGAGCTCGGCCTCTCGTACAGCGAGATCGGCCTGATCATGACCTGCCAGTACATCGCCTCGGCGGTGGCCAACGTGCCGGGCGGCATCGTCGTCGACACGGTGGGCCGCAAGGGCCTGCTGATGGCGATCTCGCTCTTCTGGGTCGGCTTCCCGTATCTCCTGATCAGCTTCACGCACAGCTACGCGATGCTGCTCGTCTGCATCGCGCTGGTCGGCTTCGGCAACAGCCTGTGGCACCCGACCGCCATCCCGACGCTCGGGCAGCGCTATCCGGAGCGCAAGGGGCTCGTCCTCTCGCTGCACGGCATGGGCGGCAACGTCGGCGACGCCATCGCGCCGATCGTGATCGGCAGCGCCCTGGCGTTCTTCTCCTGGCGCCAAGTGGTGGTGATGAATGTGCTGCCGGGCCTGGTGGTGGCGCTCCTCATGTTCGCGTTCCTCGGCACGATCCAGCTCGGCGCCAAGAAAACCCACGGCGATGGCCAGTCGCTGCGGCAGTACATGGACGGGCTGAAGGTGCTGCTGCGCAACCGCTCGCTCGTCCTGCTGTCGACCGGCTCGTCGTTCCGCACCATGACGCAATCGGCGCTGCTCACGTTCCTGCCGGTCTACCTGGCGCGCGACATGGGCTATTCGCCGTTCTGGGTCGGCGCCTGCCTCTTCGCCGTGCAGGCCGCGGGCTTCGCCGCGGCGCCGGTCGCGGGACACCTGTCCGACCGCATGGGCCGCAAGCAGATCCTCGTCGCCAGCATGCTGTCGAGCGCGGTGGTCCTCGTCTTCATGGCGCTGGCGGGCGGGTCGCCCATCTTCGTCGCGCTCATCGCCATCCTCGGGTTCTTCCTTTACGCCACGCGACCGGTGATCCAGGCGTGGCTGCTCGACATCACGCCCAAGAACATGGGCGGCTCGAGCATCGGCGTGCTGTTCGGCGCGCAAGCCGTCGGTGGCGCGCTCGGGCCGTATTTCGGCGGCATGATCGCCGACCGCTACGGGCTCCTCGCCACGTTCTATTTCCTCGCCTTCACCATCGTGATCGCCAACGTGCTCGTCATCTGGGTGCCGAAGGTGTCGACAACGGAATGAGAGTTTTCCTCTTGTCGGCGCTGGCGGCGTGGACTGCTGTTGCCTGGGCCGGCGAGGTGACGGTGCTGCGGCCGAAATCGTCGATCATCGCTGAGGAGTGGGAGTACTACGTGATGCTCGGCGGCAAGCCGGTGAGCGACGTGCGCTCGGGCGAGCGCGTCACCATCCCGGTTCCCACCGGCACGCGCACGCTCGGGATTCAATGCCCGAGGGCGATGGGCGGCTACGAAGAAACCCGCATCGACTACGACTTCGACGCGAACCCGCAGGCTTTCCTCGCCCTCAGCACGGTGCGTGATTGCGTCGAGATCCGCGCCATGGACGCCAGCGCCGCCGCGTCGCTCGTGCGCGCGACCGTGCCTCGTGGCAACCGGCGCGTCGAGTACGACCCGGGCAAGGTCGCCGCGGTAGCCGCCGCGCCCGCCGCGGCCGATGTACCGGCGCGGGACCAGGTGGCCGCCGCGACCGCGGCGTGGGTCGACGCCTTCAACAGCCGCGACGCGGCCCGCGTGGCTTCCCTTTACGACTCCGACGCGATCCTGTTCGACGGGGTCGATTCGAAATCCAGATCCGGCCCCGCCGGCATCGCCGAGTACTACAAGGCGAACGTGCAGCGCTCCACGCAGCGCGCCGCGCTCGGCGAGCGCACGATCCGCGTCTTCGGCGACACGGCGATCGACAGCGGCACGATGACCTTCTTCGAGATGCGCGACGGCCAGGCGACCACCGCGCCGGCGCGCTACAGCCTGACCTACCGCAATCGCGGCGGGAAATGGCTGATCGTCGATCACCAGGTCGTCCTGGTCCGCTGATGCTCGAGCTCGAGCCGCGCCTGCGCGCGATCGTCGCGCCGGAATATCCCCGCTTTTCGGACACCGAGTACGCGCGGCGCCATCGCGCGCTCCAGGGGGTGATGGAGAAGGCGGGCGTCGACCACCTGCTGATCGTCACCGACCACCGCACCGGCAACGCGCCGCAATGGGTCACGGGCTGGCCGGGTACCGTCGAGGCCTACGTCGTCTTCAAGCCGGGCGAGCAGATGACGATGCACGTCGAGTGGTACAACCACTTCCCGCTGGCAAAGAAGCTCGCCCAGGGAGGGAAGGCAGGCGTGGACGTGCGCTGGGGCGAGCACCGCGGCATGGCATTGACGATCGCCGAGCTCAAGCGGCGAGGGGCAAAGCGGGTCGGCCTCATGGGCCCGCTGGTTGCGCGCAAGGTGCGCGAGCTGGAGAAGGAGTTCAGCCTGGTCGAGCTCGACGCCGAGTACGTGCGCCTTCGGCTCATCAAGTCCGAGGAGGAAGTCGACTGGCTGAGGATCGGCGCCGCCTTCAGCGATGCCGGCTTCAAGTCGCTGCTGGAAGGTACCCGTCCCGGGCTGACCGAACGGGAACTCGGCAACCTAGTCGAGCGCGCCTACGTGGGCGAGGGCGGCACCACGTTCATCCACTACATCGGCGTGACGCCGATGGCGCATCCGGCACTCTTCGTGCCGCCGCAGTTCCATTCGGCGCGCAAGGTGGAGCAGGGCGACGTGGTGTTCTGCGAGCTGTCGGGCAGCTTCTGGGATTACTCGGGGCAGGTGCTGCGCACCTTCAGCGTGGCGGCGGACCCGACGCCGCTCTACCGCGACCTGCACGCCACGGCCGAAGCGGCGTTCGACGCGGTGACGAAGGTGGTGCGCCATGGCGCCACCATGGATGAAATCTTGCAAGCCGCTTCCCTCATCGAGGAGCGCGGCTTCACGGTGTGCGACGATCTGATGCACGGCTTTGGCGGCGGGTATTTCCCGCCGATCCTGGGCACACGCAGCCGGCCGGCCGGGCCGCTGCCGAAGATGACACTGGAGGAAAACATGACGGTCGTAGTGCAGCCGAACGTCATCGCCCGCGACACACCGGCGGGTGTGCAGGTCGGCGAGCTGATCCGGGTGACGAAGACGGGATTCGAGCGCCTGCACAAGGCGCCGCGCGGCTTCTTCAGGGCATGAAGCCGATCACCATCGTGGGCGCGGGCCCGGTCGGGCTCGCTACGGCGCTCTCGCTCGCCCACCAGGGCATCCCGGTGCAGGTGATCGAGCAGGAGCCGGCGCTGACGGTCGACCAGCGCGCGGGCTCGTACCACCCGCCGACGCTGGAGATGCTCGCGCCTTTCGGCGTCACCGACGAGATGCAGAAGCACGGCATCAAGGTGCCGCGCTGGCAGATCCGCGACCGGCAGAAGGGGGTGGTCGTTGAGTGGGACCTCGGCCTGATCGCCGACATCACGCCGTACCCGTACCGCTTCCACCTCGAGCAGCACAAGCTCACGCCGATCCTGTTCGAGAAGCTGCAGGCCTTCCCGCACGCCATGGTCTACTTCTCGACGCAGCTGCTGGAAGCGACGCAGAAGGGTGACCTCGTCTCGGTGAAGACCACCGGCGAGAGCTTCGACACGCCGTGGCTCATCGGCTGCGACGGCGGCCGCAGCACCGTGCGCAAGCTGACCGGCACCGAGTTCGAGGGCTTCACCTGGCCCGAGCGCTTCGTCGTCATCAGCACGCACGCCGACTTCCATCAGCTGGGCTTCACGTCGAACGCCTACGTCGCCGACCCGCGCGAGTGGGCCGCGGTGTTCCACATGCCCGGGCTCTGGCGCCTCGCCTTCCCGGTGCATCCGGACGAGGACGAGGCCGAGGTGCTCGCGCCGCAGGCCGTCGAGGCGCGCATGCAGCGCTTCGCGAAGCGCTCGCAGCCCTACGACACGCCCTACAAGGGCATCTACCGCGTGCACCAGCGCGTGGCCAAGGACTGGCGCCAGGGCCGCATCGTCCTCGCCGGCGACGCCGCGCACCTCAACAACCCGCTCGGCGCCTTCGGCCTGAACGGCGGCCTGCACGACGCGGTCCTCCTCGGCGACTACCTCGGCAAGGTCGTCCGCGGCGAAGCCGACGAGACGCTGCTCGACCTCTACGTGCGGAAGCGCCGCACGGCGAACATCGACTTCGTGCAGACGCAGTCGATCGGCAACAAGAAGATGCTCGAGGAGGCGGATCCGGCGAAGCGCGAGAAGACCTTCGACGAGCTGCGCCGCATCGCTGCCAACCGCGACACCGCCCGCGACTTCCTCATCCGCTCCTCGATGATCTGGAGCGTGCGGCGCGCCGCCGAAATCAACTAAATGGGGTCAGATCAATATTGGCGGCCGACGGGATAAATGATTCCCGCTGTCCGCAATTATTGATCTGACCCCAATTAAAGCATCGCCGAGCCGCCGTCGACGACGAGGGTCTGGCCGGTGATGAAGGCGGCGTCCTCGCTCGCGAGGAAGCTCACCGCGCCGACCAGGTCCTCGGGGGTCTCGTCGCGCTGGATGGCGCGTGTCATCTTGGTGGCTTCGCCGACGCGGCGGTGCGCCTCGATGCCGGCGACGTTCTCCGACAGCGTGAACCCCGGCGCAAGCGCGTTCACCGTGATGCCGTCCGCGCCGAGCTCGCGCGCGAGGCCGCGCGTCATGGCGATCACCGCGCCCTTGCTCGCGATGTAGTGCAGGAAGAGCGGCACGCCCTTCAGCGGCGCGCCCGAGGCGAGGTTGATGATGCGGCCGTAGCCGCCCTTGCGCATGTGCGGCGCGCAGGCGCGGCAGCAGAGGAAGACGCCGAGCGTATTGACCTCCATCACCTTGCGCCATTCCTCGGCCGGGATCTTCTCGAACGGCTTCAGCTCGAGCGTGCTGAAGATGGCGGCGTTGTTGACGAGGATGTCGACGCGGCCGAACGCCTTCACCGTCTCGGCCGCCATGCGCTCCACGTCGGCTTCCTTCGCCACGTCCACCATCAGCCCCAGCGTGCGCGCGCCCGAGGCGCTGGCGATTTCCGCGGCGGCAGTGTCGAAGTTCCTGAGGTCGGCGATGACCACCGCGGCGCCGTCCCGCGCGAGGCGCGTGGCGAGCGCCTTGCCGATGCCGGCGCCCGCGCCGGTGACGATGGCGACCTTGCCCTTCAGCCGGTCCACACCACGTCCTCATAGGGAACGTCGCGCGACAGAAGGCCGAGGTCGCGCGCGAACCGGTTCATGGAGCTGACGGCGGCCGGGGAGATCGCCGGGTCGTAGAACGGTGCGTCGCGGCGGATGAGCTCGGCGATGAGCGACGCCTCCTGCGGCGGGAAGAGCTTGCGCCCGATGGCCGTGGCCTTGTTCGGATCCGCCCTGAGCGCCTGCTGCGCCTGCTTGACCGCGTTCATCGCCGCACGCGCGACGTCGGGCCGCTCGCGGATGGTCTTCTCGGTGCACACGAACGCGGGGAAGGTATAGCCCTTCATCTCCGCCGTACCGTCGCGGCGCGCATCGAGGAGCACCGTGCCGAAGCCTTCGCGCACGGCGACCTCCATGCCCATGCCGTTCGCCCAGAAGCCGTCGAGCTTGCCTTCCTGCAGTGCCCGAGCTGCCATCAGGCCGAAGGACGCCTTGTCGCCGAGCGCGCCGGGCACCGGCCCGACCTGCACGCCGTCGATGCCCGCGCGTTTCAGGAGCTGCTTCAGGCCGTCCACCGGGCCCGGTGCGGCACCGATGCGCAGGCCCTTGAGCACGGACAGATCTCCACGCTTGGCATTCAGGTCTTTGCGGACCACGAGGAACCAGTACATGTGCTGTGCCAGGGCGCAAAGCAACCGGCAGCCCTGCCAGTCCTTGAAGGCATAGAGCGGCGCGTGGGAGGCACCGCCGACGAAGTCGAGCCGGCCGTCGCGCAGCGCTTCATAGGTCTTCGTCACGGGATAGAGCAGCTCGAGCGTGGCGCCCGGCAGGAAGCCCATCTCGACGGCGGCGATCGCCGGGAAGTAGGACGGCGAGATGAGATCGGGAATGGCGACGCGGATGGTCATTGCGGTTTCATCCCGGCGACGGCGACGGCCTGTTTCCAGAGCTTGAGGTCCTCCGCGATGGCCTGCTGGAACTGCGCGGGTGTGCTGCACACCGCGTCGACCCCGATCTTGTCGAGGCGCGCGACGAAGCCGGCGTCCTTGCAGCCGAGCGCGATCTCGCGCGCGACGCGCTCGACGATCTCGCGCGGCGTGGCCGCCGGCGCTATGTAGCCGTTCCATGTCCCGGTGCGGAAGCCGGGGAAGCCCTGCTCGGCCACCGTCGGCACGTTGGGCAGCTGGCGTGCCCTCGTCTCGCCGGAGGTGGCGAGGATGCGGATCTTGCCGCCCGAGCCGGCATGCGGGATGAGCTCGTTGTAGTTGCCGAAATAGCAGTTCACATGGCCGGCCACCACGTCGACCATCGCCGGCCCGCCGCCCTTGTAGATTACGGCCTCCATCTTGAGGCCGGCGCGCGCGAGGAAAAGCGCCATGCTGAGATGGCCGACCGAGCCGACGCCGGGAGAGGCGAAGTTGAGCTGGTCGGGCCGCGCCTTCGAATAGTTGACCAGCTCGGTCAGCGTGTGGACCGGCGTCTTGTCGTTGCAGCCCAGCGCGAAAGCGTTGGTGCCGACGATGGAGATCGGCGCGAAATCCTTCACCGGGTCGTAGTTGATCTTCTGTACGTGAGGCGCGACGGCGAGCTGCGGCGTGGACGCAGAAAAGAGCGTGTAGCCGTCCGGATCCGAGCGGGCGACGAACTCGGCGGCGATGGCGCCGCTCGCGCCGGGCCGGTTCTCGGCCACCACCGACTGGCCGAGCCGCTGCGTGAGCCAGTCCGCCGTGATGCGTGCGATGGCGTCGGTGACGCCGCCCGGCGGGAAGGGAACGATCACCTTCACCGGTTTGGTGGGCCACGACTGGGCCCAGGCAGCCATGGGAATGAGCAGCGCGACGAGCAGAGCTTTCATTTCACCCTTTCCGAGATCCATCGAGCGCACGCCAGGGTGCGCGCGTCATCACCGATGCGGCCGATCACCTGGATGCCGAGCGGCATGCCGCTCGGGCTCTTCCCCGCCGGCACGGCGACCGCCGGCGTATGCAAGAGCGTCCACACCACGTTCATCGCCACGTCGCCGGTGGACGCGATGCCCTTCGGCGCCTCGCCGGTGGCGGCCGGCGCGATGAGGACATCGCAGTCGCCGAGCGTCTCGGCGAAATGCGCGCGGCAGTCGGCGGCGTGCTGCTGCGCGCGCACGTACTTGGCCGGATCGAGATCGAAGCCGGCGGCGCAGCGCTGCCGCAGGGCCGGGTCGATCTCGCCGGGAAAGCGCTGGAACTCGTCCGCCAGGCTGCGCGCGATCTCGTACCAGAGGACGGCGGTGTGGCTCTCGCGCAGGCCCTGGTAGGCGGCAGGCAGCGAAAACTCCCTGGCGCCCACGGCACGGCCCGCCTCCTCGAACGCCTTGCGCATGGCCGGCTCGACGAGCTCCCATTCATGGCTGCGGCAGAGACCGATGCGCGGCGCGCGGTCGATGGTCTGTTCCAGGGCCCACCGATTGGTGAGCGCGGCGCCGAAGAACGCGACATCTTCGACGCTGCGGCCGTAAACGCCGATCGTGTCCAGCGAATCGCCGCCCGGCTTCATGCCGCCGCGCGCGATCGTGTTGAACGTCGGCTTGTAGCCGAAGATGCCGCAATAGGAAGCCGGGCGAATGAGCGAGCCCGCGGTCTGCGTCGCGAAGGCGAGCGGCACCATGAAGTCCGCCACCGCGGCGGCCGAGCCGCTCGACGAACCGCCCGGCGTACGCGAGAGGTCGAGCGGGTTGCGCGTGCCGCGCGGCACGAACGTGGCGAACTCGGCGGTGACCGTCTTGCCCATGATCGTCCCGCCGGCCTTGCGCGTGAGCGCGACCGCGGCTGAATCCGACCGCGGCCGGTAGCCCTTGTAGATCGGCGAGCCATACTCGGTCGGCATGTCGTGCGTGTCGAAGATGTCCTTCACGCCGACCGGCACGCCGAAGAGGGGGGCGCGCGCGTCCTTCGCCACCGGATCGGCGACGTGGGTCCAGGCCTGCACCTGCGGCTCGCGCTCGCGGATGCGCTCGCGGCAGCCGCGGACCAGCGCTTCGGCGGTCAGCTCGCCGCGCTCGATGAAACGGGCGGCTTCTTTCGCACCCAGACGGAATGGATCCAAGACCGGCTCAGTATAATCGCCGCGTCCCCATGAGCAGTCGAAACATCGTCGTCGTCGGCGCAGGCCCCGTCGGCACGGTCGCAGCACTGGCGTGCGCTCGCCTCGGCCATCGCGTGACGCTGCTCGAAGCCGAGCAGCGCGTCAACGACGCGCCGCGCGCCTCCACCACGCAGCCGCCGACCCTCGAGATCATCGAGGCGCTCGGCCTCATCGACGAATACATCGCGAGGGGGCTGGTCGCGCCCACGTTCCAGTTCTGGGACCGGCCGAGCATGCGCCTGGTCGCCGAATTCGATTTCGGCTGCCTGAAGGACGAGACGCGCTATCCGTACGTCGTGCAGACCGAGCAGCACAAGCTCGCGCTGATGGGCATCGAGCGACTGAAGGCGATGGGACAGGCCGTGCGCATGGGCACGCGCGTGACCGGCCTGTCGCAGGACGCGGACAGCGTCACCGTCGAAACGGAGCAGGGCCCGTTGCGCGCCGACTATGTGATCGGCTGCGACGGCGGGCGCAGCACCGTGCGCAAGAGCCTGGGCATCGAGTTCGAGGGCTTCACCTGGCCGGAGCGCTTCCTCGTCATCACCACCCAGTTCGATTTCGCCGCCGCGCTCGGCTGCTGCTACCGCGACTACATGGCCGATCCGGCCGAGTGGACCAACCTCTTCAAGGTCTCGGGCGACGACCTCCAGGGCCGCTGGCGCGCGGTGTACAACACGCGCGAGGACGAGAGCGACGAGGAGGCGCTGTCGGATGCGAGCGTGCGAGCGCGGCTGGGACGCATCCACGTGCCGGAGGGCAAGCGCGACTACCTGCACCTCAATCTCTACAAGGTGCACCAGCGCGTCGCCAAGCAGTTCCGCAAGGGCCGCGTGTTCCTCTGCGGCGACGCCGCGCACGTGAACAACCCGATCGGCGGTCTCGGCCTCAATTCGGGCATCCACGAGGCCTGGCACCTCTCAAGGCTCATCGATGGCGGCGACCTGGACGAATACGAGCGCGTGCGCCGGCCGCTCAACATCGAGTACGTGCAGGAGCAGACCATCGCCAACAAGAAGCGGCTGGAGGAGCGCGAGCCGGCGGCGCGCGAGAAGCGCTTCGACGAGCTGCGCGCGATGGCCGACGACCCGGCGAGGCACAAGAAATTCCTCATGCGGGCCTCGCTGCTCGAGACCTGGAAAGGGAAGAAATGAAGTTCGGCATCAACTTCTTCCCGTCCTTCCGGCCCGGGGACAGCAGCACGGCGGACTACTACGAGCAGTGCCTGCGCCTCGCCGTGCGCGCCGACGAGCTCGGCTATAGCAGCATCAAGACGGTCGAGCACTCGTTCTACGACTACGGCGGCCACTCGCCGAATCCATGCGTGTTTCTCTCCGCGGTCGCGGCGCGCACGAAGCGCATCCGCCTCATCACCGGCGCGGTGATC
>Ga0207707_10003498_pt1 | contig 13902 bp, 10 predicted proteins | sample KBSC83BmetaG_FD_184336 | JGI IMG/M metagenome (GOLD analysis project Ga0207707, IMG submission 184336) | Corn rhizosphere microbial communities from Kellogg Biological Station, Michigan, USA - KBS C8-3B metaG (SPAdes) (version 2) | ecosystem: Host-associated > Plants > Roots > Rhizosphere ...
TGTCTTGCCGCAATTGGGCACCCCGATGAGCGAGAGGCTGGGGCCGAGAGGGGGGGACGTCGCGGGGGCGGCGGCCACGGGGGCGGCCGTGGCCGCCTGAGGGCTCATGGCGCGCTACCGGGCCGGGTGAGCTCCACCCAGACCGATTCTGCCTCCCGGCGGCGCAAAGCAAAGGTCGTCGTGCCGATGCGAACCACGAAGGGATCGCGGCCGGGACGAGCCTCAGCGACGATCTCGAACCGTTCGCCGTTGACGAAACCCAGCTCCAGCAGACGCCGCTCGAGGGGGGTCAGCTCGTGCGCGCTCGAACGCCCCACGCCCACGACAGTGCCCGTGGTGCCGGGGGAGAGGGCACTCAAGCTGACATAAGCGGGGTCCAGCGCCAAGCCGCTCGGAGCTGCGAACGCGTCCATGAGCTCAGTATATGAGAACAGTTCGCATTTGCAATGGCATGCGACGGGAGTGTGACAGTGAACCGGCCGCGGTCCCGCTCTAGGCTCCCCCCGCGGCCTCTCGCCGCCGTCCGCCCGTCCCGCCCAGCAGAGGCCGCAGATACTCCCCGGTCGCGGAGCGTGGGCTTGCGGCAATGCGCTCGGGGGTCCCCGTGGCAATGATCTCCCCGCCGCCTTCGCCCCCCTCGGGCCCCAGGTCGATGACCCAGTCGGCGGTCTTGATGACATCCAGGTTGTGCTCGATGACCACGATGGTGTTGCCTTCGTCGCGCAGGCGATGCAGCACCTCCAGCAGTTGCGCGACATCGTGAAAGTGCAGACCCGTGGTCGGCTCGTCGAGGATGTAGAGGGTGCGTCCCGTGGCTCGCTTGGCCAACTCGCGCGCCAGCTTCACTCGCTGCGCTTCGCCGCCTGACAGAGTGGTCGCGTTCTGTCCCAGCCGAACGTACGACAGCCCGACGTCCACGAGCGTTTGCAGCTTGCCTGCAATCGCAGGCACGTTCTGCAAGAACCGCAACGCATCCTCGACGGTCATGTCGAGAACTTCGTACACGTTCTTGCCGCGATAGCGGATCTCCAGCGTCTCGCGGTTGTAGCGATGGCCCTTGCACACATCGCATGGCACGTACACGTCCGGAAGGAAGTGCATCTCCACTTTCAGGACGCCGTCGCCCTGACAGGCCTCGCATCGCCCGCCTTTGACGTTGAAGCTGAATCGCCCCGCGTCATAGCCGCGCGCCCGAGATTCGGGCACGGCGGCGAACAGGTCGCGCAACGGTGCGAACAACCCGGTGTAGGTGGCGGGATTCGAACGAGGCGTGCGGCCGATAGGGCTCTGGTCGATGTCGATGATGCGGTCGATCTGTTCGAGTCCGTCAACGCGCTCGCAGGGAGCGGCATCGAGAACGGTTCCGTTGAGGCGCGCGGTCGCGTGTCCGAACAGGGTGTCGACGGTCAGCGTCGACTTGCCCGAGCCGGACACTCCTGTGACACAAGTGAACAGTCCGATAGGAATCTCGGCTGTCACGTGGCGGAGGTTGTTGCCCGAGGCGCCGACGATGCGGATCAGCTTCTCCGGATCGAAGGGCACGCGCCGCTTCGGCAAGGGGATCGAGCGCTTGCCGCTCAAATACTGACCGGTGATGGAGGCGCTGCTGGCGATGATGTCCCGCGGGCTGCCTTTGGCAACGACGTGTCCACCGTGCATGCCCGCGCCCGGGCCGAGGTCGACGACATGGTCGGCTTCGAGAATCGCTTCCTCGTCGTGCTCGACTACGATCACGGTGTTGCCGATGTCGCGCAGCGCTTTGAGCGTGGTGAGCAACCGTCGGTTGTCGCGTTGGTGCAGGCCGATCGAAGGCTCATCCAGGATGTACATGACGCCGGTCAGTCCGGAGCCGACCTGGCTGGCGAGCCGGATCCGCTGCGCCTCTCCTCCGGAGAGAGTCTCTGCACTGCGATCCAGTGTCAGGTAGTCGAGTCCCACGTCCACCAGGAAGCGCAGCCGGTCGGCGACGTCCTTGACGATCTTGGCTGCCACCTCTCCGCGCCAGCCGCTGAGGCTCATGCTGCGAAAGAACTCGAGAGCCTTGCCCACCGTGAGGTGCGCAACCTCCGGCAGGCTGCGATCCGCGACGAAGACAAAGCGCGCAGCGCGGCTCAACCGAGCGCCCCCGCACTCGGGACACGGTCGCAGGCCAAGGTACTTGGCAAGCTCCTCGCGCACGGTGACCGACTCAGTCTCGCGATACCGCCGCTCGAGGTTGGGGAGAATGCCTTCGAACGAATGACGCTTGCGCGAGACGCGCTTTCCCTCCGTGTAGCGGAACTCGATGACCTCCTCGCCGCTGCCCTCGAGCAGCACCTTCTGAATCCGCGCAGGAAGCTCGTTCCACGGCGTCTCGATATCGAACTCGTAGTGACGCGCGAGCGACTGAATGAGCTGGAAGTAGTGAACGTTGCGACGATCCCAGCCGCGGATCGCACCGCTGGCGAGCGACAGATCCGGGTGTACGACGACTCGCTGCGGATCGAAGAAGTGCTTCACGCCCAGCCCGTCGCAGGCCGGACAGGCGCCCGCCGGGTTGTTGAACGAGAACAGCTTCGGCTCGAGCGGCGGGACGCTGTAGCCGCAAACCGGGCAGGCGTGTCGGCTGGAGAACACCAGCTCTTCCCGGTTCGGCTCATCCAGAAATGCCAGGCGCGCCAGTCCGCCCGACAGGCGTAGCGCGGTCTCGAGGGATTCGGCGAGGCGTTGGCCGGAGTCTCCGCGGATGCGGGTGCGGTCGACGACCGCCTCGATCGTGTGCTTGCGCTTCGGATCGAGCTTGGGGAGCGCCTCCATCTCATGAATCCGTCCGTCGATTCGCACTCGCACAAAGCCCTGGGCCGCCAGATCCTCAAGCACCTCCGCATGCTCGCCCTTGCGGTCGCCGACCAGGGGCGCCAGCAGCGCCGCGGCGGTACCTTCGGGCAGACGCAGTACCTGGTCGACCATCTGGCTCACGGTCTGCGCGGTGAGATCGATGAGGTGGTCCGGGCACTTGGGAATTCCCGCGCGAGCGTAGAGCAGGCGCAGGTAGTCGTAGATCTCCGTGACCGTGCCGACGGTCGAGCGCGGGTTGTGGGACGTCGCCTTCTGCTCGATCGCGATGGCCGGGGACAGGCCTTCGATGCTGTCGACGTCGGGCTTGTCCATCATCGACAGGAACTGGCGGGCGTAGGCCGAGAGCGATTCGACGTAGCGGCGCTGCCCTTCCGCGTACAGGGTATCGAACGCGAGCGACGACTTGCCCGAGCCCGACAGGCCCGTCACCACGATGAGGCGGTCCCGGGGCAGGTCGAGGTCGATGCTCTTCAGGTTGTGGGTACGCGCCCCGCGGACGCGGATTTCTGGCATAGGGACGAATTTTCGAACGGAAAACCGATGAGTCTACGACGCTTTGCTGACTTAGAATGGCCCCCCGGCCCTACACAACATCCGAAGGCGCAAATACATGGCACGCGGAGTCAATAAAGTCATTCTGATCGGCAACCTGGGCGCCGACCCCGAAACCCGCGCCATGCCCTCCGGCAGCTCCGTCGCGAACCTGCGCATCGCCACCAGCGAAAGCTGGCGCGACAAGCAGACGGGGGAGCAGCAGGAGCGGACGGAGTGGCACCGTGTCGCGCTGTTCGGCCGGCTCGCAGAGATTGCTTCCGAGTACCTGCGCAAGGGCTCCCAGGTCTACATTGAGGGCAGCCTGCGCACTCGCAAGTGGCAGGACAAGCAGGGCAACGAGCGCTATTCCACCGAGATCGTCGGCAACGAGCTGCAGATGCTCGGAGGCCGAGGCGGTGGTGCGGGCGCAGGCGCGACCGGTGGCGGCGCCGGCGGCGGGGGTGGCGCGCGCGATCCGTATGCGGATCGGGGGCCCGACCAGGCGCCCCCGGCCGGGGGCGGTGGCGGGGAGCGCGTCGAAGACTTCGACGACGACATTCCGTTCTGAAACCTATTGATTTAAATAGATTTTTTGGCGAGGTCGCGGTGCGGGGGCCGCAACCCTTAGGGTTGCGGACTCAAAACCCGTAGAATTCCACGTCCCACGCTATGTCCCGCCGCTACCTCATCAAGACTTTCGGTTGCCAGATGAACGAGTACGACTCCGCAAGGATGGGGGACGTGCTGTGTGCGGGCGCGGACTACACGGCCACCGACGACCCTGCGCTGGCCGACGTGCTCCTGATGAATACCTGCTCCGTGCGCGAGAAGGCGCAGGAGAAGGTGTTCTCGCTCCTGGGTGAGTGGCGGCGCCTCAAGTCCGAGCGCCCTCACGTGATCATCGGTGTCGGGGGCTGTGTCGCCAGCCAGGAGGGCGAAGCCATCACCCGGCGTGCGCCGTTCGTCGACCTGGTGTTCGGGCCGCAGACTTTGCACCGCTTGCCGGAGATGATCGCGGAGCTGAAGCGGACCGGCCGGCCGGTCGTCGACGTCAGTTTCCCGGAGATCGAGAAGTTCGACCGTCTGCCGGCGCCGCGGGCCGAGGGCGCAACGGCGTTCGTCTCGATCATGGAGGGCTGCAGCAAGTACTGCAGCTTCTGCATCGTCCCGTACACGCGCGGCGAGGAAGTCAGCCGGCCTTTCGACCCGGTGTTGGAAGAGGTGAGGCAGCTCGCTTCGCAAGGAGTACGGGAGATCACGCTGCTGGGCCAGAACGTCAACGCTTACGCGGGCCCCATGTCGGACGGTGCGATCGTGGACCTGGCAACGCTCATACACCATGTCGCCGCGGTTTCCGGGATCGAGCGCATCCGCTTCACGACCTCACATCCGTTGGAGTTCTCGGACAGCTTGATCGAGGCTTTCGGGAGTGTCCCGAAGCTTGCCAACCACTTGCACCTGCCTGTGCAGAGCGGCTCCGATCGCATCCTGGCCTCGATGAAGCGCGGCTATACAACGCTCGAATTCAAGGCGAAAGTGCGCAAGCTGCGTGCAGTGCGTCCGGACATCTGCATCTCGTCGGATTTCATCGTCGGTTTCCCCGGGGAGACCGAGCGCGACTTCGAGGCCACGATGGCCTTGGTGCGGGATGTCGGTTTCGACCTGTCGTTCAGCTTCCTGTACAGCCGGCGTCCCGGTACGCCCGCGGCGTCCTTCCCGGATGAGGTCGCGCCCGAGATCAAACAGGAGAGGCTCACACGCCTCCAGGCTCAGATCGAGACGCAGTCGCGAGCTATCAACGCCAACATGGTCGGGACGGTACAACGCGTGCTCGTCGAGCGGCACGCGAAGAAAGACGAGCGCGAGCTGGCCGGCCGTACGGAGAACAATCGCTGGGTCAATTTCGCCGGTCCGCCTTCTCTGATCGGACGGTTCGCCGACGTGCTCGTCACTGAGGCCAGGGCGCATAGTCTGCGAGGCCGACTGGGCACCGCGGCATGCGGTGAGTTTCCGCTGCCCGTCACGCTCCGGGCGGGCGTGAGTGGCTGACGCGCCCCGGCCTGAATCAGTGGCGTCCGCACCCGAACCGTTGCGCGAATTCGAGCTCGTGCCCTCGGACAACGCGCGGCTGGCCAATCTATGCGGCCCGCTCGACGAGAATCTGCGGTTGCTGGAATCGCGGCTGGACGTACAGATCCGTCGGCGCGGGGACACGTTTCGCATTTCCGGGGTGCGTGCCGAGAGCGCCGAGGACATCTTGCGCGAGCTGTTCGATCTGACAAAGACGGAAGAAGCGACTCCTGAGCGCGTGCATCTGGCTTTGCGAGAGCGCGAGTCCGGGCGCGCATTTCCAGACGCCGACCCCGGCGAGCACGCAGTGCGTGTCCCTCGCGGCGGAATACGAGCCCGCGGCCTGCATCAGCGCGACTACCTTGCGCACATCCGGGCGCGTGACCTGACGTTCGGCATCGGACCGGCAGGCACAGGCAAGACTTATCTCGCGGTCGCCTGCGCGGTGGAAGCGCTTACGGCCGACAAGGTGCGCCGCATCATCCTGGTACGTCCGGCCGTCGAAGCGGGCGAGCGTCTCGGCTTCCTGCCCGGGGACCTGACACAGAAGGTCGACCCTTATCTGCGACCGATGTACGACGCCCTGTACGAGATGATGGGGTTCGACCGGGTGACCCGGTTTATCGAGCGCAACGTCATCGAGGTGGCCCCCCTGGCGTTCATGCGGGGCCGCTCGCTCAACGATTCCTTCATCATTCTCGATGAGGCGCAGAACACGACCATCGAGCAGATGAAGATGTTCCTCACGCGCATCGGCTTCGGCTCGAAGGCTGTCGTGACGGGCGACGTCACGCAGACGGATCTGCCGGCGGGGAAGCAGTCCGGGTTGAGCCACGTCATCAACGTATTGCGCGGAGTCGAGGGCGTCGCATTCACCTTCTTCGATGCGCAGGATGTGGTCAGGCATCCGCTGGTGCAGCGCATCGTGCAGGCCTACGAAGCGCGCAGCAACGATCAGCGGAGCGGCCCGTGAGGGCAGACGCCAACCGGCTGCGCATCGAGATGCAGCGCCGAGTGCAGTCATGGTCTCCCGCGCGAGGAGATATCGCGAGGTGGGCGAGCGTTGCTCTTGGCCGGCGCGCCGCGGGTTACGAGCTGGGTGTCAGGGTCGTCGGGGCCGCCGAGAGTCGCCGTCTCAACTCGAGATTTCGTGGCAAGGACAGGCCGACCAACGTGTTGTCCTTCCCCGCCGCACCGATTACTCGGCGCTCACGCGCCTCGCCCTCCGGGCCGCCCTACCGGGCGTTATCAGGGATTCCGGGATCGCCCGCAAGCGTGACCCGTCCGTTGGGCGATCTCGTCATTTGTCCCCAGGTGCTGCGCGCGGAAGCTCGCGAGCAGCAGAAGAGCCTGCGAGCCCACTGGGCGCATCTCGTCGTGCACGGTGCGCTGCATCTGATCGGTTACGATCATGAGCGTGAGGCGGAAGCGTCGCGGATGGAGCGCCGCGAGATCAGAGTGCTCCGAAGCCTCGGCTTCGCCAATCCTTACCGGAGTTCCTGATGACCAAGGAGTCCACCAACTCGACCGGGCGCTGGCTCAAGAGGCTCACCCAGAGCTTCTCGCAGGAGCCGCAGGATCGCGAGGAGCTGCTCACCATCCTGCGCGTTGCCGGCGATCGAGGCCTCCTCGACACGGACGCACTGACGATGCTCGAAGGTGTGCTGGATGTCGCCGACCTCCAGGTACGCGACATCATGATCCCGCGCATCCAGATGATCTTCGTGCGCCGCGACGATCCCGCTTCCAGCATATTGCCCACGGTCATCGAGTCGGGACACTCCCGTTTCCCGGTGTTGGATGAGGATCGGGACGACATCGTCGGCATTCTGCTCGCCAAGGATCTGCTGCGGCTGTGCCGCAGCGACGAGCGCGAGACGCGGTTCGATATTCGCGAGTACATGCGGCCCGCCGTGTTCGTCCCCGAGTCGAAACGGCTGAACGTGCTGCTGAAGGATTTCCGCCGCAATCGCAACCACATGGCGATCGTCGTGGATGAATATGGCGGCGTGTCGGGTCTGGTGACGATCGAGGACGTCATCGAGCAGATCGTGGGTGAGATCGACGATGAGTTCGACGTCGAGGACGACCATAACATCCGAAAGGAAACGGAACGGCAGTTCATCGTGCGTGGCGTCACGCGCATCGAAGAGTTCAACGAGTACTTCGGGGCGAAGCTGTCCGAGGAGGAAGGCTTCGATACCGTGGCGGGACTGCTGATGAAGCAACTCGGGCGACTGCCGAGGCGCGGTGAGACCGCATCCATCGACGGATTCGAGTTTCGGGTGATGCGAGCGGATCGCCGCCGCATCGAGACCTTGCGCGTCATCACCCCGCACGATGTCGTACCGCCAGAAGAGCGAGCGTCCGGCGGTAGTCAGTGAAGTTGATCGATCCACGCTATGCGGCGGCTGCGGCAGCCGGCGCACTCCTCGCCTGCGCCTATGCTCCGCTGGGCTGGTGGCCGCTCGCGATCGTCTGCCCGGCGGTGCTGATCCGGTTGTGGCAGGGAGAGACTCCGCGGCGCGCGGCCTGGCTCGCCTTCTGGTTCAACGCCGCGACCTTCGCTGCGGGCACCTACTGGCTGTATATCAGCATTCATCTCTTCGGCAATGCGCCGGTGTGGATCGCGATGTTCCTGATGATCTCTCTGGTGGTCATCATGGGGCTGTATCACGCTCTCGTGGGTTACTGCGTCGCCCGCTGGCTCCCAGAGTCGGGCGTCTATCGCTTGTTGGTCGGCATCCCGTCGGCCTGGCTGCTCATCGAGTGGTTGCGCGGTTGGTTTCCATCGGGTTTCCCCTGGCTGTCGCTGGGGTATTCGCAAACCGATACCTGGCTTGCAGGTCTCGCTCCGGTCATCGGGGTCTACGGCATCGGCGCCGTGCTGCTGGTGAGTGCCGGAGCGCTGGTTGCGTTGATCCTCGGCAAACAGCAGCAGCGTGTAGTGGCAGGCGTGGTGTTGGTCGTGCCCTGGATTGCCGGGGCCGTGCTGAAGGATGCCGAATGGACTCATCCTTCGGGACAGCCGGTATCCGTTGCCATCCTGCAGGGCTCGGTCTCACAGGACGAGAAGTGGCTGGCCAAGAACCGCGACACGACGCTGAAGCTGTACCGCGACCTGACAGTGCGCGCGCTCGGTCAGCGTCTCATCGTGATGCCGGAATCGGCGCCTCCCGATCTCGCGAACAACATCGTTCCGTGGATCAGGGAGCTCTACGCCACTGCCCACGCGCGTGGCTCGGGTCTCGCGCTCGGCGTGGTTCGGGCTGCAGACGACGGCAAAGGCTATTTCAATTCAGTGCTGGGGCTGGATGAGCGTCCGAGCTGGTACGACAAGCGGCACCTCGTGCCGTTCGCGGAGTTCTTTCCCGTGCCGAGCTTCGTGCGCTCGTGGCTGCGCCTGATGAGCCTGCCGTACTCGGATTTCACGCCGGGAGATGCGAATCAGCCACCATTGCCTGCGGGTGGGTTGAGCCTCGGCGCTACGATTTGTTACGAAGACGCGTATGGCAGCGCGATGCTGGGAGTGCTTCAAAAGAGCTCCGATTCGCCTCCGGCGGATGCGCTCGTCAACGTCACCAATGACGCCTGGTTCGGTCATTCGACAGCGCGCTACCAGCACTTCCAGATTGCGCGAATGCGCGCTCTCGAGGCGCAGCGGTACCTCATCCGTGCAGCGAACGACGGGGTTTCGGCTGTGATCGGTCCACGCGGCGAAGTCGTCGCACGCGCTCCGGAATTCACACCCTTTGTGCTCGAGTCGACGGTCGTACCCCGCCTGGGCCTGCCACCCTATGCGCGTGTTGGAAATTGGCTGGTCGTCGGGCTTTCGATGGTTGCGCTGGCGTATGGCCTTGGGGTGCGGCAATGTAGGGGGCGGCGCCCCCCTGCCGGGAACCCCGATGAGGGCCCCGCGGCGGGCACGCCAAGTGCTGCAGCAGCCACTCCAAATGCCGGTAAGTCAACGAGTTAACGGACCCTTTGCCGTGAATTCCCAGTCCCCTTGCGGCGGCGCCCACCGCCTTTCGGAGCCAAGCATGAGTGTTTCGCGTCCCACCCGCCGGGCCCTCTCCCTGCTGTGCGTATCGATCGCACTGGGCGCTTGCTCGAGTGATCTCAGCGCACAGCCCGCGGCGCCGCAGACGACCGCGGGAGCCGCCCGCGTTCCCACAGCCGCCGCAGCTCCGGCCGCCGAGCCGATGGTGCGGGGCCTGCCGGATTTCTCCCCGCTCGTCGACAAGTACGGCCCGGCCGTCGTGAATGTCGAAGTGGTCGAGAAGGCGCAGCAAGGCGGACCGAATGGGCTGTCTCCGAACGATCCGTTCTTCGACTTCTTCCGTCGCTTCGGCATCCCCGGGCCGGATCAGGGCGGGCCGCGTGGCGCCCAGCCGCCCGTACGCGGTGCAGGCTCCGGCTTCATCGTCAGCGCTGACGGTTACATCCTGACCAACACGCACGTCGTGGAGAACGCCGAGGAAGTCACCGTGCGCCTCACCGACCGCCGGGAGTTTCAGGCCAAGGTCATCGGTGCGGATGAGCGTACCGACGTGGCTGTCATCAAGATCAACGCGAGCAATCTTCCCACGGTGAAGCTGGGCGACCCGCAGAAAATCCATCCCGGCCAGTGGGTGCTCGCCATCGGCTCGCCGTTCGGTTTTGAGAACAGCGCGACTGCCGGCATCGTCAGCGCCACGGCCCGCTCGCTGCCGAGCGACAACTATGTGCCGTTCATCCAGACCGACGTGGCGGTGAACCCCGGTAACTCCGGCGGCCCGCTCTTCAACCTGTACGGCGAGGTGATCGGCATCAACTCGCAGATCTTCAGCCGCACCGGCGGTTACATGGGCGTGTCGTTCGCAATTCCCATCGACGTGGCGCGCAACGTCGAGGAGCAGCTCGTCAAGACCGGCCATGTCGTGCGCGGTCGCATCGGCGTGACCATCCAGGACGTCAATGCGCAGCTGGCACAGTCCTTCGGCCTCGATCGTCCTCGCGGCGCGCTGGTGAGCATGGTCGAGAACGACGGCCCGGCCGCCAAGGCGGGCCTGATCGCCGGCGATGTGATCCTCGGTGTCAACGGGCGTCCGATCGAGCGTTACGGCGAGCTGTCAGGAACGATCGCCGCGATGAAGCCGGGAGCGGATGCGAGCCTGCAGGTGTGGCGCGATGGCAAGCAGCAGACGGTCCCTGTGAGGGTGGCCGAGCTGAAGGAGCAACAGCCTCAACAGGCGAAAGCCGCGGGCCGTCAAGGCGGGAAGCCGGCCAACCAGCCGGATGCGCTCGGACTCACCGTGCGACCCCTGGAGCCCCAGGAGAAAGAGCAGGCCGAGACGCAGGGCAATCTGGTCGTCGAGGACGTGACCGGCGCCGCCGCGTCGGCGGGCGTCCAGGCGGGGGACATCATCCTCGGCGTGAACGGCAAGCGGGTGAAGTCGCCGAAGGAGCTGCAGGACGCCTCCAAAGCCGCCGGCAAGAATGTCGCGCTGCTGATTCAGCGCGACGATGCGCAGATCTTCATCCCTCTCAAAGTCCCCTGAATCGAGGCGACTGAAAGATCGGGGGGGTGATGGACGAGATCTACGATCCGGCGGCCATCGAGCGCGCCGCACAACAGTATTGGGAACAGCAGCGCGTGTTCGCTGCGAGCGAGAACGCGCCGGGCGAGAAGTTCTATTGCCTGTGCATGTTTCCCTATCCGTCGGGCCGCCTGCACATGGGGCACGTTCGCAACTACACCATCGGCGATGTGCTCGCTCGATTCATGCGCATGCAGGGGCGCAACGTGTTGCAGCCGATGGGCTGGGACGCGTTTGGACTGCCCGCCGAAAACGCGGCCATGAGCAACAAGGTGCCTCCGGCGAAGTGGACGCGCCAGAACATCGCGTACATGCGCAAGCAGATGCAGTCCTTGGGTTTCGCCATCGACTGGGAGCGTGAGCTCGCCACGTGTGACGCAAGCTATTACCGCTGGAATCAGTGGCTGTTCCTGCGGATGCTCGAGGCCGGTATCGCGTACCGCAAGACCGGCGTCGTGAACTGGGACCCCGTCGACCAGACCGTGCTCGCGAACGAGCAGGTCATCGAAGGCCGCGGCTGGCGGACGGGCGCGCTCGTTGAGAAGCGCGAGATCCCGATGTACTACCTGAATATCACACGCTACGCCGACGAGCTGCTCGCCGCCCTCGACGAGCTGCCGGGTTGGCCCGAGCGCGTGAAGACGATGCAAGCGAACTGGATAGGGCGCAGCGAAGGCTGCGAGATCGCCTTCCCGTATGCACCCGACACTCGCGAGCTGATGGCCTCCGAAGGCGTATTGAAAGTCTTCACGACTCGTCCCGACACGTTGTTCGGAGCAACGTTCATGGCGATTGCCGCCGAGCATCCCATTGCGCTCGCGGCCGCCGGCACCAACCCCGAGCTTGCGGCGTTCGTCGAGGAATGCCGGCGTGGCAGCGTCATGGAAGCGGACGTTGCGACGCAGGAGAAGAAAGGCATGCGAACCGGGCTGCACGTGTTGCACCCGTTCACCGGCAAGCCGATCGACGTCTGGGTTGCCAACTATGTGTTGATGGCCTACGGCGAGGGCGCCGTGATGGGCGTTCCTGCGCACGATGAGCGCGATTTTGAGTTTGCTCAGAAGAACGACCTGGAGGTCGTGACGGTCGTGCGCTCGAAGACCGGAGCCTACGAAGAAGTACGCGCGCCGTGGATGGATGCCTACGGCGAATACGGCGTGACAGTGAGCTCGGGAGAGTTCTCCGGGCTCGAATTCCAAGCCGCGCTCGACGCCATTGCAGCGGCTCTGGAAAAGAAGGGTCTCGGACGCAAGCGCGTACAGTATCGCTTGCGCGACTGGGGCATCTCGCGCCAACGCTACTGGGGATGTCCAATTCCGATCGTGCATTGCGAGAGCTGCGGAGAGGTCCCCGTCCCGGACAACCAGTTACCCGTCGTGCTGCCCGAGGATCTCGTTCCGGATGGCAGCGGCAATCCGCTCACGAAGTCGAAAGCGTTCTACGAGTGTGCTTGTCCCAAGTGCGGCAAGCCCGCGCGACGGGAGACGGACACGATGGACACGTTCGTAGACTCTTCCTGGTACTTCATCCGGTATGCGTGTCCGGACGACTCACGCGCCATGGTGGACGAGCGTGTCAACTACTGGCTCCCGGTGGACCAATACATCGGCGGAATCGAGCACGCGATTCTGCACTTGCTGTACTCGCGCTTCTGGACACGGGTCATGCGTGAGCGGCACCTGGTGAAGATTTCGGAGCCCTTCACGAACCTGCTGACTCAGGGTCTCGTGTTGAATCACATCTACGTGGCCACGGCGTCTGATGGACGGCGGCGCTTCTTCAACCCGGCCGATGTCGAGGCGCGACGTGAGAGTGACGGCGCCACCGTCTATGAGGTCGCGACAGAGACCGAGGGCACGCTGCGCGTGGAGCACCGGGGCATCGGCAAGATGTCGAAGTCCGAGAACAACGGCGTCGAGCCCGAGAGCCTGATAAAGCGATTCGGCGCGGATACGGCGCGGTTGTTCACGATGTTCGCCTCTCCGCCCGAGCAGACGCTCGAGTGGTCCGATGAGGGTGTCCAGGGCGCTTCGCGGTTCATTCGGCGGCTGTGGGTCGCCGTGCATGAGCACGTGTCGAAGGGGACCCCTTTGAAGCTGGATACTGCAGCACTTTCATCTTCGCAGCGCGAGCTGCGGCGGGCAGCGCATCATGCGCTCGCCAAGGCGGGGGACGACATCGGTCGCCGTCGCAATTTCAACACCGCGATCGCCGCCATGATGGAGCTTCTCAATGCGGTCGGTCGCTTTTCCGACGATTCCGCGCAGGGACGGGCCGTTCGCCAGGAAGCGCTGGAGATCGCCGTCCTCTCGCTGTCTCCCATCATTCCGCACGTGTGTCATGCTCTGTGGATGGAGCTAGGCCATCGGACTGCTGTCGTCAACGAGCGCTGGCCGAAAGTGGACGAGAGCGCGCTCGTGCAGGACACTGTCGAGATCGTCGTGCAGGTGAACGGCAAGCTGCGTTCGCGCATCGCCGTTCCCGTTGGCGCTGATGAAGCGGCGGTGCGTGAAGCCGCGGTGGCGGACGAGCAAGTGCAGAAGTTCATCGCCGGCAAACCAGTCAAGAAGGTGATCGTCGTGCCGGGCAAGTTGGTCAACGTCGTCGTCTGAACTTGAAGACCCTCCCCGTTCAAATTCGCAGAGCGCGCCGGACCGCACTTCGGGCGGCGTGCCTCGCCCTGCCTCTCCTCGGCGGTTGCGGGTTCCATCTGGAGGGCCGCACGCCGCTCCCGGACGCTCTGAAAGCGGCCTACGTGCAGGCGCAGGATCAGCGCAGCGACTTCGTACAGAGCTTGCGCAAAGCGATGCTCATTTCGGGCGCGCATCCCGCGGAGGAGAAACGAGGCGCCTCGGCTGTGGTCACCGTCGTCAAAGACGAA
>Ga0207707_10003499_pt1 | contig 13902 bp, 11 predicted proteins | sample KBSC83BmetaG_FD_184336 | JGI IMG/M metagenome (GOLD analysis project Ga0207707, IMG submission 184336) | Corn rhizosphere microbial communities from Kellogg Biological Station, Michigan, USA - KBS C8-3B metaG (SPAdes) (version 2) | ecosystem: Host-associated > Plants > Roots > Rhizosphere ...
CGCGTTCACCGGGTAACGGGACCGCGCGCCCGCGCGGGACACGCCAGCGACTAAATGCCGCGTCGGCCAAGGTCCTGCCCGCCCGCAGCGCCACCCATCCGTCGACTCCTCACACCTCGCACTCCTGCGTCGTCGGAACTATAAGCACGCAAGGAACCGCCCGCCACCGGGCACGGCGCGGTCGACGTCGTCGCCGCGCTCAAGTCCGGCCGCGCCGCTTGGTGGCCGGGCCAGCAACGAGAGGACGCAACCATGGATACGACGCACGCTGATCCCGGCTCGGCCGACGTCATGGCGGTGCTGGACAAGCGGGTCGAGGCCGTTCGGGCAAAGGACATCGACCGGCTCATGTCCCTGTACTCACCCGACATCGTGTACTTCGACGTCATCCCTCCGCACCAGTTCATCGGCGCCGCCGATGTCCGCCGCAACTTTTTGCGCTGGTTCGACGAGTACAAAGGCGACATCGGACTGGAGACCCACGACCTGCACACCGCCGCGAGCGGGGACGTGGCCTTCGCCCACATGATTCACCCCGACAGCGGCACGCGCCGGAACGGACAGGACATAACCGTCTGGGTGCGCTCCACCGTGTGCCTCCAGCGGATCGACGGTCGGTGGCTGATCACCCACGAGCACATCTCATTCCCCATCGATCCAGAAAACTGGAGTGCCGTCATCGACACCACGCCTTAGAGTTCACTTTCCCGGTCTCTGCCCGCATTCCGCCCGAAAAATTGGTTCAAGGCATTCCCAGGCGGTCATTGGCTGGGGCATCGATTAGAAATATCCGCAGATTCTTCTCGGCGCCGAGATGGCTTAGGTATTTGCGAGGTAACTCACGAGATAGTATAGTAGATTCCCTTCGTGGTCAGGACGTCGGCAGGGCTCCTCGCCGTCGGCGTGTCAGCCCTATCGGGGGAACAGTGACATCAAGCGAATGGCCGCCGTCGCGGCCGGTAATGGGATACAACACCTGGTACCAATTCCGGACCAGCATCACGGAATCCGAAGTTGTCCGGCAAGCGGAACTGCTGGTCAGCTCCGGACTGGCCGCGGCGGGATATAGGTGCGTCAACCTCGATGACGGGTGGATGGCCGCTGAACGAACCGCCCACGGGGAACTCGCGGGGGACGGCGCGAAGTTCCCGCGCGGAATTCGCTGGCTAGCCGACCAGATTCACGCGCTCGGCCTGAGGTTCGGCATTTACACGGCGATCGGCACCAGGACCTGCCAGTCCCTGCCCGCGAGCTGGGGACACTACGACCAGGACGCGAGAACCTTCGCGTCCTGGGGGGTCGACTTCGTCAAGGTCGATGACTGCGGCGGGCTGCCCGCGGGGACAACGGTCGACACGCTGACGGAGCACTTTCGCCAGTTCGGAGCGTGCCTGCGGCAGCATAATCCGGACGTTCTTTACTCCCAAGAGTTGCCCATTCACCAGATCGGTAAGCCGAGCTTCCGCTCCGCTGTGCGCGCTTCGGCCGAATTCGCTCATATGTGGCGAGTCGCCCACGACGAGTACCCGCTGACTCGTGAAAACGCGTCTCCGATGATCCTGGGCCACCTGGCGGCCGACGTGGAGCTGCATCCCTTCGCGGGGCCTGGTCACTGGAACGACCTGGACATGGTCGCCCCGAATTTTCCGGCCAGCGGCTGGACGCTGGCGGACCTGCACAACCAGCTTTCCGTATGGGCGATGGAAGCCAGCCCGTTGCTCATCTCGGCGGACATCGGCGCGCTACCGCCAGCCGCGCTGGCCGCCCTGAAGAATTCGCACATGATCGCCATCGACCAGAGCGGAGAGCAGTGCTCCACGGTGATCATGAATGCGGACATCGAGGCGCTCATGAAGCCCCATCCAGAAGGAGGGATCGCTGTTCTGTTCGTCAATCTGGGGACGGACACCAGCACCGGGCGTTTCGCGCTGTCAGACTTCGGAATCACCTCCGCCAGGGCCAGCGGCTATAACGTGTGGACCGGGGAAACGACAACGTTCAGCGAAATTACCGTCACCCTGGAGTCTGGACAGACTTCGCTAGTGCAGCTCAAGGGCATTGGGTAGCTGGGTGGCGTCGTCATGCGGCTAGCGGACTGTTTTACCGTCGCCCGGCTCGCGGAGCACCTGAGACCCTGGCGCCCGTATCCGCCGATCGCCGACCGTCGGTACTGGGGGAGCGTGCCCCAGGGGACCCGCGAACATCTCTTGACCCAGACCGCCCCCGTCAGCGAGCGGCCGTGGCCGCTGCTGACCGCCACCGCCTACGCCAGGTTCAAGGCCGACGGCGACCGCCAGGCGTACGAGCGTCCGTACTTCGCCCGTCGCGACAAGCTGACCGCCGCCGTCATCACCGCGGTCCTCGCCGGCGATGCCGGCACCACGGACATCACGGACGGCGTGTGGCTGCTGTGCGAGGAGACCACCTGGTGCATGCCCGCCCATCAGCCCGGTCCCGGCCTGCCCGACCCAGATAGGCCGCAGGTTGACCTGTTCGCCGCCGAGACCGCCGCGCTGCTCGCCTGGACCGCCGTGCTGACCGGCGAGCACGAGGACCGCGTCCGCCGCGAGGTAACGATCCGCGTTCTCGATCCGTACCTGGCCCGCGATGACTGGCGGTGGCTCGGCCTTAACGACCGCGAACACCTGAACAACTGGACGCCGTGGATCCACTCGAACCTGCTCATCGCGAGCCTGCTCCTCGACTACCAGCCGCGCCGCACCGCCAACCGTGCCGTCGCCGCCCTCGACCGCTATCTCGACGTGGTCCCCGATGACGGCGGCTGTGACGAGGGCGCCAGTTACTGGTGGCGGGCCGGCGCCTCGCTGTTCGAGTGCCTGCAGACGCTGACCGAAGCCTGCGGGGACGACTTCGGCGCCTTCCAGTTGCCTAAGGTCAGGGCCATCGCCCGGTATCCGATGGTCGCGCACATCGCCGGCGACGTGCACGTCAACTTCGCGGACGGCCCGATCCGCCCGCCGGGCACCGTCCCGCACCTGCTGTACCGCTTCGCCGCCCGGACCGGCGATTCTCAGGTGCGCCAGCACGCTCTGGCGATGCGGCCGGAGCACGCCGCCAGCCTGGTCACCGGCCCCAACAGTTCCCTGGGCCGCATGCTGGCCGCGATCACGGACGACGAGTGGGCCGCGGCGCCGCCCGCGCCGTTTCCCGCCCCGCCCCAGTCCTGGCTGCCGGCCACCGGCGTTCTCACCGCACGGGAACGCGAAGGCGACACGGCGGGCCTGTTCCTGGCCGCGAAAGCCGGCCACAACGACGAATCGCACAACCATAACGACGTCGGTTCGTTCATCATCGCGTTGGATGGCCGCCCGCTGCTGATCGACCCCGGCGCCGGCACCTACACCCGGCAGACGTTCGGTCCGGACCGCTACCAGATCTGGACCATGCAGAGCTCCTGGCACAACACCCCCGCCCCGGCCGGCCAGCCCCAGGCCGCGGGCCGTGCGCACCGCGCCACCGACGTCAGCGCGGCCCTGTCCGCGAGCGTCGCCGAGCTCGCCCTGGACCTCGCCGCCGCCTACCCGGCCGCGGCCGGCGTCCGCTCCTGGCGCCGCACGCTGCGGCTGGACCGCACCGGGCCGCTCATCGCGATCCACGACAGCTGGGAACTCAGCCAGGCGTCGCAACGAACCGTGTGCTACCTCGTCACACCCGAGGAGCCCCGGGTGGCCGGCCCCGCGATCACGCTCCCGTCCGGCCTCGTGATAGACATCGACGCCACCGTGGACGGCGCCAGAGTTGATGGCACGGGCGCGGCCCGCATCGGCGTTGAGCGCCGCGACCTGGACGACGCGCAGCTGCGGGCCGTCTGGGGCGGCCCCCTGTACCGGATCACCTTGACGCTACCCGGGCAGCGCGGCTCGCTCAGCACGCTGATCCGGCGCGACGTGGCTAGCCCGCAGAACTAGCAGTGCCCTCCGCGCCGCGCTAGCTCGCTGGGGGCGGCAGGCCGCCTGCCGCCCCCAGCATGGCGCTATCCGACGTGGACGAGCCGGGTGGGCTCGGTCTGGCCGGCGATCCAGTTGTCGATGACAGGACTGGATTCCCACGAGGTGATCAGGGCGTACCGGGGCTGTGGACCGGGGTGCCACACCACGTGCCATAGCCGTTCGGTGTCGATAACGACCTGCGTGCCGGGGTGCAGCCGGATGCGGGTCTCGGTCGCGGGATCGTCCTTCTCCTCGCGCAGGATGAAGACTGTCTGGTCCGGTGTGTCCGCCAGCTCGAGCCAGGACCTGACGACCCAGCCGGCGCCGTCAGGGTTGAGCCGGTTGTTGTCGTCGAGGTGCAGATGGCGCAGCGCCTCCTGCTCACTGCTCGGGTTGAGTTTGATGACGCGGACCCGGCCGAAGTTCCCGCCGACATTTTCCACGTAGCGGGCCAGGCTCGGCGCGATGTCTCGGTTGGCCGTCCACACGCCGCCCTTGTCCGGCTTGCCGTGATCCCAGAAGCCACGGCAGTCGAGCGCGCCGGTCGCCGAAGCGAGCGGGGCGAAGTTGGTGTCGCCACCGCTCTTCCAGTCCAGGTACTGGAGACTTTCCCATTCGGTGGCTGGGACCGCTGGGCCGCCGTAGTCGCGCAGCACGACATAGCCCGACTTCTCCAAGATCTTGAGCTTCCGATGCATACATCCCCCCGTTACCTCGTACCACGACCGGCGGATGTACCCCTGACTACAGGAAGTTAATCAAAATTACACTAAGTAATTATCTCGAAGCCGCGGCGGCGTGGCTGGCGTCTACCGGGGGTATCCGGTAACCGGGAGGTAACACGATGTCAACAGGTGAGCTGGTCATCCGTCGGACCGACATATATGACGATCCGCTGTTCAACTACGTGCAGTTCTGGAACGGCCGTGATTACGAGCATCAGGCAGAGGTCGCTGCCCTGGGCCGGCTGCTCGGCGGCCGCCGGTACCGGCACGCGGCGGACATCGGCGGCGGCTACGGCAGGCTCGCTGTCATCCTCACCAAGTACGCCACCCGGGTCACCCTAGTCGACCCCAGCACCCAGCAACTCGCCCTGTCCCAACGGGTCTTCCCTGGGCGGCCCCTTGAGCGCCAACTCGCCGACGCCGCCCGGCTGCCCTTTTCCGATGGCAGCATCGACCTCGCCCTCCTGGTCCGTGTCCTCCACCACCTGCCTGAGCCCGGCCCTGAGCTGGCAGAACTGTCCCGCGTCCTGTCCGTAGGCGGGCATGCCATCATCGAGGCGGCCAACTCCGCGCACGCCGGCCGCCGCCTCACCGCACTGCTGTGCGGCCGCCACATTCCAGCGGATCCGGTCGACATCCGCTCGGAGGACTCCCGTCGGCGCGGCACCGCTCCCTACGTCAACCATCACCCGCGCACCATAATCCGCCAGCTCGCAGCCGTCGGCCTGCACGTCCGCCAGACGCTATCGGTCTCCAACTTCCGCCACCCGCTAGCCAAGGCACTCATCCCCCACCGCGCCCTGCTGGCCGCCGAACGTGCCGTCCAGCAGCCGCTCGCCAGTATTCACTTCGGACCGAGCACCTTCCTCCTCCTGGAAAAGAGGTGACGAAGGGCGAAGCCGGCTGAGCGGTGGCAACCGTGAGGTTGGCGACTGGTCACCGAGCCGTCATGACCCGGCATGCCACTGGGTGTTCGCCGAGGGGCCTTCTTCCCGCGATTATGCAATCACTATATGGTGTAGATTAGTGACTTAGAGTAGTCAGAATGGGCTGTCAGGGAGAAGGGGGCTGTCTTACGTGACCCATTTCCAAACGCCGCTGCGGAGCCAGCGGCTACGGCTGGTGAACCATCAGGGAGACGCCCTTCGCTTGGGGATGAACTGGACCGAAGAGGACCTTGGCAAGCCTCAGGTCCTGGTTGACAGCGCCGACGGCATGGGGCACCCCGGCACGTTCCACTTCCGTAGCCTTGTCGAGGAGGTCAGCAACGGCGTCTACGAGGCGGGCGGCAAGCCGGGCGTCTTCACGGTCAGCGACATCTGCGACGGCGTGGTGCAGGCGACATCGGGAATGAGCTACTCACTCGTCTCCCGTGACATCATGGCCGCGATGGTGGAAATTCACGCGCTTGGCCATCCGCACGACGGCATGGTGCTGGTCTCCGGCAACGACAAGTCCGTGCCCGCCCACCTGATCGCGATGGCGCGCTGTGACCTGCCCGCCATCTACCTGCCGGGCGGTACCCAGCTGAACGCGCCCGATTACGTGACTTCCGACAACATGTGGCCGCTCGGTGCCGAGGTGGAGCGCGGCGACATGCCCCGGGAGGACCTGGAACTCGCACAGCACGGGGCGTGCCCCACCTGCGGCGCGTGCCAGTTCATGGGCAGCGCAAGCACCGGCCAGGTGCTGGGCGAGGCGCTCGGCCTGGCGCTGCCCGGATCGGCGCTGACCCCGGCACCGCTGACAAAACTGCTGCGCTACGCCCGGGCAACGGGCAAGCAGGCAGTTCGCCTGATCCAGTCAAACCTGACGGCGCGGCGCATCCTCACCCGCGACGCGTTCGAGAACGCGATCATCCTCCACGCCGCTGTCGGCGGGTCGACCAACGCCCTGCTGCACCTGCCGGTGGCGGCCCGCGAGGCGGGCGTGGACATCACCATCGACGACTTCGACCGCATCCACCGGCGGGTGCCCGTGCTGGCGAACGTGAAGACAACAGGCAAGTACCCGGTCGAGTACTTCTGGTATGCCGGCGGCGTTCCCGCGGTCATGCTGGAACTGCGGGACATGCTGCACCAGAACTGCCTCACGGTCACCGGCAAGACGCTAGGTGAGAACCTGGACGAGATCGCAGCCAGCCCGGCCTACTTCGCCGAACGGCGCGGCTACCTGAACAACGTGAAAGTGGCCAAGGACGAGATCATCCGCCCGCGCGAGGACCCGTTCGGTACCGGCGGCGGCGTCGCGATCCTCTACGGCAACCTGGCTCCAGGCGGCGCCATGATCAAGGCGTTCTCGGTGCCTAAGGAGATGCACGTGCACACGGGGCCGGCGCGCGTGTTCGACTTCGAGGAGGAAGCCGTGCACGCGCTTGTCGCCCGGCAGGTGAAGCCCGGGGACGTGCTCGTCATCCGGTACGAGGGGCCGCGCGCCAACGGCATGCCGGAAATGTACTACGCCACCGCCGTCCTCTCCGCCGACAGCGCCCTGAACACCACCACGGCGATCGTCACCGACGGCCGCTACTCCGGCGCCATGAAGGGCCCGTGCATTGGCCACGTCGCGCCAGAGGCGATCGAAGGCGGCCCGATCGCACTGGTCGCCGACGGCGACCTGATCGAGATCAACGTGCCGCGGCGGCTGCTAGAGATCGTCGGCGTTGGCGGCGAGCACCGGGCGCCCGACGAAATCGAGGAAATCCTCGAGGAGCGCAGGCGCATCTGGAAGCCGCTGCTGCCCCGGCACGACAGCGGGATCCTCTCGCTGTACTCGCGGGTCGCCCGCGGCAGCTCAGAGGGCGCCTCCATCACCTGACCGCAAGCCCAGAAGACGACACCCAGCGGCACCGCGCCGTGGTCACCGCGCAGAGGCAGAGGCAAGCGAAATGAGCAGCAGTAAAGCGAAGACCGTTGTCATCGCCGACTACGACTACGGCGACGTGGCCATCGAACGGGCCATCATCGAAGGGGCCGGCCTGGAACTGACCGCCGCTCAGTGCAAGACCGAAGAAGAGGTGATCGACGTCGCCCGAAATGCCGACGCGATCATCGCCCAGTACGCCACGGTCGGCGCGAAGGCCATCGGCGCGCTCACCCGCTGCCAGGTCATCGCGCGGTACGGAACCGGCGTCGACATCGTCGACGTAGACGCCGCGACCAGGCGCGGGATCCTCGTGACGAATGTCCCCAACGACTGGTGCGAGAACGAGGTCGCCGACCACGCGATGGCCCTGCTCCTCGCGGTAGGACGCAAGATATGCGCCTACGACCGGGCCTGCCGCGCTGGAACCTGGCGGTGGCAGGCCGGCTATCCCATCCACCGCCTTCGGGGCAGCGTCCTCGGACTACTGTCCTTCGGCGCGATCGCACAGGCGGTAGCCGCCAGGGCGACCGGGTTCGGGATGCGTGTCATCGCGCATGACCCGTACCTGCCAGAACCGGATATCACCGCGCGGGGCGTTACGCCAGTGTCCTTCATCGAATTGCTTGAGCAGGCGGACTACCTGGTGATCCAGGCGCCCCTCACGAAAGAGACGCACCACCTGATCGGCGAGGCCGAACTGCGCCGCATGAAGCCGACCGCGTTCCTCGTCAACACCGCGCGCGGGCCTATTGTCAGCGACGACGCCTTGTACCGCGGCTTGCGGGAAGGCTGGATCGCCGGTGCGGCCCTTGACGACATCGAAGAAGAGCCGGCTAAACAGCGTCACTGGAAACCGGTCAACCCCCTGTTCACGCTGCCGAACGTCGTCATGACGCCGCACGCGGCGTACTACTCCGAAGAAGCGATCCACACCGTCCGCGACTTCGCCGCGCACGAGGTCGTACGGGTACTCACCGGGCAGCCCCCGGTCTCCCCAGTCAACGCGAACCAGCTCACCGCATGACCACGACCCGCAAACCGTGACCGCATCACTCCGCTTGCCTGCTTTTCGGCCGTGCGCCTTCAGGGTATAGACCATCGCACTCGGCGCAAACAGCCGTTTCTGGCCCTGCTCCAGCTTGCCGCCCCCTGCCGAAGGAATCATATGGAAGCTAATGCAGACAGCTTCCTCGAGCTCCTCCACCAGTTCGAGGACTTCACCGACGCGGTCTCTCCCGAGCAAGCGCACGCAGAGTTCGATGAGACGACCCTGCAGTTGTTCTGGATGCGATGGCCGCAGCTGTCCGCATGGACCGGGTCGCTGTGGCGCATGCTGTCCGAGGAACTGTCCGGCCCGTCCACTCCGCACACGGACCCGGAACTCGATGAGGTCGGCGAAAGTGGCTTATGACTCTAGCCGCCCTAGCCGGGCGCTGACCGTACGCGACGTGATGACCGTCCGCGTGGTCACGACCAGCCCGGACAACCCGGTTGCGGGTGCCGCCGCGGCCATGGTCCGGCACAAGGTCGGATCGGCGCTCATCATGCAGAGCCGCATCCTGACCGGCATTCTCACCGAACGGGACGTGCTACGCGCCGCGGCATCGGGAAGCGACCTGACGGACTCCCCGGTATCCGCGTGGATGACCAAGGACCCGGAGCAGGTATCCCCGGATACCACGGTCGAGGACGCCCTCCAGCTCATGCTGCTGCACGGCTTCCGGCACCTCCCGGTGCTGGAAGACCGTGAGGTGCGCGGCGTCGTCAGCCTGCGTGACCTGGCCGCTTCCCGGATCACCCGGCAATCCTCACGAGGCTGACCGGGACCCTGCTCCGCCCGCCGCCCGGTTCGCTGTGACGGCGCGTAATGGCTATCGCCGGCGGTTCGAGTCGGCGTATCAGTGCCGGACGCGGACCACGAGCTTGCCAGTGGCGCGGTCGTGCTCCATGTCGTCGTGGGCCTGCGGCACCTGCTCCAGGCCGTCATAGACGCGGTCCACGGGGAAGGTGAGCCGACCGGCCGCGACCGCGTCGAGAATTTCCTGGAAGGTCTCCCTGGGCAAGTCGGCGGCGTCGCCGAAGTAGCCCGCCAGGCGCACGCCCTTGGGCAGGTACTCGTTCGGGGAGAAGTCCCGTACCGTCCACTGGTTGGAGAGGCTGCCGCCGAAGCAGGTGGTGCCGTGCACGCGTACCGTGCGCAGCGTGTCGGGCAGCGTCGGCGTGCCGACGAGATCAAGGGCGGCGTCGACGCCGCCGGGGTACAGCTCACGCACGGCGGGCGCGACCTCGCCGGTGTCGAGCAGGGGGTGGTCGACACCGTGTTCCTTCAACGAAGCGAGGCGGCCGGCCCGCCGGGTGGTGGACAGCACCGTGGCGCCGCGCCACTTGGCGAGCGCGGCGGCGGCCAGGCCCACCGAGGAGGTGCCGCCGCGGATCAGGACGGACTGACCGGGCTTCAGGTCCAGGCCGATGGTGAGCGAGCCGTAGGCGGTCTGCACCATCTCCGGCAGGGCGCCGAGCACCTCCCAGGGCAGGTCAGTGTCGACGGGGATGACCTGAGACAGTGGTACCGACGTGTACTCGGCGTAGCCGCCGTCGTAGGTACGGCCCATGTCCCCCATCATCGCGACGACTTTCTGCCCGGGAGCCAGTCCGCTGCCGGCCGGTGCGGCGTCGACGGTGCCGGCGACTTCGATACCCGGCACCCGGGGAAAGGTGACGCCCACGCTCACGCCCAGGCGAAGCTTCAGCTCCGAGCGGTTGAGGCCGAACGCCTCGACGCGGATGCGCACCCAGCCGTCCCGCTCGGGCGGGAGCGGGAGAGTGGTCAGCCGCAGGTTGTCCACGGGGCCGGGACCGGAGAGCTGGACGGCGCGCATGGTGGTCGGCGAGGACGTCACGGGCATGCCTTCTTCCCAGAAGAGGAGAGCCGTTCGGACATGCTCAACAGGCGGCCGCTGCGGCTTCATTCCCGCCACCAAACGCTCCGGCTCCGGATGCGCACTGGTCCTGGCGCGTCAGAATGAACCACGCTGGCCGATGCGCCCCTGGTTCACCCGAAATTCCTCAATGATCTGTGCATTGAGGTCGCCGGCCCCGCCTGGAGTTGAGTTGGCCACGGTCTCCTGTCGAGTCGCGCTTGATGGTGAGCGAGTCTGTCGGCCGCTCAGATCCGATAGGTCACGACGACCCGGCCAGATCGGTCGGTGTGCGATTGGACGAGGTGGAGCGTTTGCCGGTCCTTGAGGCCTGCGAACGGCGATTTGCCGCCGCCGAGGATGATTGGGTGAACGATTAGCCGAAGCTCGTCTACAAGGCCCTCGCGCATAAGGCTCGATACCAGTGCCGCGCCCCCGATGACGTAGATGGCGCCGCCCTGCTGCTCCTTAAGGGACCAGAACTCGCTGACGTCACGCATGACGTGAGCTGACTCCCAGTTGACCTTGTCGAGGCTGGTGGACAGAACATGATGCGGCGTTCTCTGCGTCCACCGCGCATACTCCACCTCACCCGCCGTTGCCGCACGCCCCAGCATCGCGGTGCCGTTTCGCGGGTTGGCGGCAATCGATCCCCAGAGCTGCTCATACCCCGGGTACGTTCCGCCGCCGAGGACGGCCACGTCGGCGTCGGGAATCAGGTCGAGTGCGTCACTCCACGAATCGACCCAATCGACCTCGCCGTTGGCTCCCTGGACGTAGCCGTCCAGCGACATCTGCAGCGCTGCGATGGCTGCCCTAGGCCGTTTGCCAGCCACTTTGCCTCCTGTGTGCCCTCGTTGCGGTGGTGGTCATGCCCTCGGGGCGCTAGTTCGTGGCTCGCGCTGCTAGTCCGGCCGTCAGCGGCGGCCGTGACGCCAGCACACCGACTGCTCGTGTCAGCCCCGTTCGCTGCGCGGCGCTACTGCCGCCAGTCGACGCGGTGCTCGGGTGCGTAGCCGCACCAGGTGCCGGTGCGCACTGACGCCCGCAGATGCCGGCCGAGTTCCGGATGCGCGTCGGCGATCCGGGTGATGGCATGACGAATGCGGTAGGTCACCGCCTTGCGCATCCGTTCGGTAGTGGATCCGGCCATCCGGGGCCGCCCGCCCAGTCCGGTCGCGGCGGAAAGCTCATCCAGCAGTGCCTCCCGCTCGCGGTGCAGTGCCTTAGCTTCAGCGGCTCCAGCATCGGCCGAGTCGAGTTCCGCGTCGATCTGGCGCAACCGTGACCGGTAGGCCGCGAGGGCGCGCCGGTCAGCCACCGGCCCCACGTCGGACCGGGGCAGCCCAGCGGCGCCGGTCAGCTCGCTCACATGGGTCTGTTCGCCCGGACGGGCCAGCAGTACCGCCAGGTCGCGCAGTCCCTTGCTGTCCCGCAGCCAGACGGTCCGGCCAGCGTAGCGGAGCGTCCACACCTCACCGTCGAAACGGAACATCGCCACGTTGTCCGGAATTTCGCCGTCGGCCGCCCATGACCGCGTCCGGGCGGCCAGGGCCGCGCCCGCCGCCGCGTCCAGTTCGGTCGCTTGGGCGAAATGCGTCTCGGCGTCATTCGCTCGGCCCAGGTAGCGGGCCAGGAGCCCGAGATGCGCGGCCACCGAGCCCCAGCTGCCGGCCAGGATGCCCTCCACGGCACATTGCCCCGCATACGGTTGCAGCAGTTGGTAGGCCACCTCGGCCGCGGCCCGGTGATCGGAAAGCACAGCCGCAACTGCGATCTGTACGTATTTGGGCAGCCACTCTCCGTCGTAAGGCAGTTCCCCGGCGATCATACGGTCCAGGTCGGCGCGCCCCTCGGCGAGCTGTCCCCGGCGGGCATGAAGCAGCGCGTATGCGCATCCGGCCGCCTGGGGATCGTCCGGAATCATGTTCACTATCTCGGCGAAATCGTCCACCAGCTCATCAGCCCTGCCCTCGCTGATCAGCCGGACGAACCGCTGCACTAGCCTTAGCAGCCGGGCGTTGCGACTGCCGGCCCGTTCGGCTAGCTCGTCGAGCTCACAGGCGTACTCGTCGGCGAGGCCTGGATCACCGCGCATGAGTGCCCGGGCGCCTCGCCACAGGGGCACGTACCAGGTCAGCCTTGGCTGGTCCAGCTGCTCGGCGAGCCGAGCGTAGGAGGAGATCTCGGCGTCCACCGCCGACCACTTCCCGGCTTCAGCCAGCGCGACCACCAGCAGCCGCCGTCCGAGCATCTCGCCGGTGCGGTCCCCGCCCACTCTGGCCAGTTTGATGATCTCAGTCGCCGCGGCGCGCCGTTCGGCAGCGTGGTCGGGCCCGGAGATCGCATCGCAGCGGGCGGCTAGAGCGGCGGCTAGCACCGGAGCATCACCCAGCCGCCGGGCCATCGCGACGGCCTCGGCGCTCAGCTCTTCTCTCGCCTTCGGTGCGGCATCAGTAAACGCCAAGGCCAACGAAAGGCGCCCGAGCAGGGCGGCCCGGGCTTTCGAGTCACCGTCCGGTTGCGCCTTCAGTGCCTCTGTGAGGGTGGGTACTCGGTCCGGGTCGCGCAAGTCGATCTCGAAACCGCCATGGCCGCCAGTCACCCCAAGCGCGGCGGCGGCCAGCAGCTCCGCTCTGCCGGTTCGGCGCGCCAGTTCGGCGGCTTCGGCGTAGGCGTCGCGAGCCCGGTCTGGATCTCCCGCGGCCAAAGCTGCCTCAGCCAGTGCGCACAGGACCTCTCCCCGGTCGTTGTCGGGGTCGGCGAAGGCCAGCGCGGCGGACAACAGCCGTACCGCATCCTCGTAGCCAACCCGGCGCACCGCATCCGCCGCCGCCAGCCGGGCGAACTCCACGGCCGGCGTCGCCTCGCCTCCCAACTGTGCTGCGGCCAGCAGGTGCCGGGCCGCGGCAGCCGGGCCGACAGCACCCTCTCGGTATCGCCGGCCGAGCAGCACACCGACCCGGGTGTGCCAGCGTGACCGCTGGACAGGCCCGAGCTGACCGTCCAGCACCTCCCGGACCAGCGGATGAGCGAACCGGTCGCGGCTGACCACCCGGGCCTCCCGGGCCGCCGCCAGCATGGACACCAACGCCGCCAGCGGCTCCCCGGTCACCTCCGCGAGTAGCGGCGGATCGATCTCATCACCCAGCAGCGCGGCCACCCGCAGCAGCTCGACGGCACGTGTCGGCAGCCGGGCCAGCCGTCGCTCCAGCACAGCCCGCACGGTGCTCGGCAGCAGCTCAGCCGGCAGCTGGGTCAAGGCGTCCAGCCGTCCCTCGGCCCGAAGCAGCCGGATCGCTTCGGCGGCGAAATAAGGATTGCCGGCGGTGCGGGCATGTAGACCCTCTAGAAGTGCGTCCGGGACCGCGGAACCCGTAGTCATGCGCACGGCGGCGGCCAGCTCATCGGGAGCCAGCCCGCCGAGCGCGAGATGGCGATCGG
>Ga0207707_10003503_pt1 | contig 13893 bp, 16 predicted proteins | sample KBSC83BmetaG_FD_184336 | JGI IMG/M metagenome (GOLD analysis project Ga0207707, IMG submission 184336) | Corn rhizosphere microbial communities from Kellogg Biological Station, Michigan, USA - KBS C8-3B metaG (SPAdes) (version 2) | ecosystem: Host-associated > Plants > Roots > Rhizosphere ...
GGAGCGTCGCCAACCGGAGCGTCGCCAACCGGAGCGTCGCCCATTGTCAAATTAAGACGCCGTAAGAATCCCTTTTTAGCGAGTTCCCGTCGCCACGCGGGCGGCCCCGTCACGGGCTGTGTGAAATTCGAGTCATAATCGGCACCGGCGTTGACTATCGAGTAAGGTGGCCCGCGTGTCGTCACTCAACTCGCCTTGGAGGCTTTCGATGTTCAAGAAGCTCGTCCCGGTTATCAGCCTGTTGTTCCTCGCCGGTCCGGTGCTGGCCGCGGACACCACCCCGCCGTCGTCCGACCAGAGCGCGTCCGCTCCGAAGGCGAAGAGCAGCAGCCACAAAAAGCACAGCCACAAGAAGTCCTCGAAGTCCTCGGGCTCCGACAGCTCTTCGGCTCCGAAGTAACTCGATCGGAATCGTGCTGGAGGCCCGCCTGACGGCGGGCCTCTTTGTTTGCGTTGGGTCCGTCCGGACCCTCTAGTGTGAGCGTCGCGGCGGGCGACCCTTCTCGGTCTTCGCCATCAGCTTCGCGTCACGAGCGTCCTGTCCGCCATCACGAGCTTTGCTGCGCGCCTTGCGCAGCGCCGCCCGATCCACGCCCCCGCCGGGCGCGCGAGTGGCCGCGGCGCCTTTGGCTTTGACGAACTTGCGCGTCCGAGAGTTGTAGCGGCGGGCGGATGCGTAGTCCCCTTCCCCTTGTACCTTGGCCATAGCGGTCTCCATCGATCTCACTTACGGCTCGATCGTACGCAACAGGCCGATGGTGCGATGTAGGATTGCTCTGACACGCCTTTCAGCACCTGCGCGCCGCAGACGCGTACCAAACCAGACTGGCTCACAGCGCTCGTGTGCCTCACCTTCACCGCCATGTACACCCGAGACCTGATGTCACTGCTGGCCATCGTCATCGGCATGCTGCTGGTACTCGCTGCTGTATAGGGCGACGTAGCCGCGCTGAGCATGGCTCGCGCCGGTCGTCTCGCGAAGAGGCGAAACCGCGTCGAGGCGCGCCGCGCGGCTACGTCGCACGGGTCTTGCGCCTGAGGAGAATCGAGATGATGGAGCGCACCGCCGCCTCCAGTGCGGCTCTGGCAAACGAGCTGCGTATCGTGCTGCAGCAAGTCGAGGAGTTGGTCCACGCCATCGGCGATGATCGCGACGATGCGCTCAAGGCCATACGCAATCGCGTCAGCGACACGGTCGGAACGGCGAGAGACCGGCTTGCCGATATCGAGAAGCGCGCCCACCTCGGCGCGCGCCGGGCCCGCACCGCGGTTCGGGCCTACGCCAGGGACAACCCCTGGACCACGCTATCCATCGGAGCCGCCGTCGGCCTGGTACTGGGCGCCGTCCTGGTTCCCAAACGGAGCGGCAGGCGGAGCTAGGCGGAGCCAGTTACAGAGCGCACCTCAAGTGAGTCTTGCTTCCTGGCATCAGCCGCCGCCATCTGCTAAACCGCCGCTGCAGGCAAAGGCGAAGCAGATGGCAGACAGACAGACATCCCCCACGCTCCAATCCGAGGGCGCCACGCTCGAGCTCGAGGGGCCGGCGCAGGCGGCTGACGAGCGCGTTCGCGAGGTCTCCAGTCTTGCGAGCTACCTCCAGTCGCTCGCCGAGCGGGAGAAAGCGGAAATCGCCCGCACCCTGCACGATGAGCTCGGCGGTCTGCTGACCGCCGCGAAGATGGATCTCTCCTGGCTGCAGCCGCGGGTGCAGGCACCGGAGCTGCAGGAGCGGCTCGCGCAGCTGGGGAGCGTTCTGGATGAGGCCATGGACCTCAAACGGCGCCTGGTGGACGATCTGCGGCCGTCGCTGCTGGATCACTTCGGCCTGCCGACCGCGCTGCGCACCTATGTCGATGCCGTCTGCCTCAAGGCGGGCCTGCAGGCCGACATCGATCTCGCGGACGAAGCCCAGGGCCTGCCGCGGGAGACGGCCATCGCCGTGTTCCGCATCGTGCAGGAAGGGCTGAGCAACGTCATCCGCCACGGCCGTGCCAGCCACGTGCGGCTGCTGATGACCGCTGATTCCGGCGGCTTCGCCCTGAGCCTGTGCGATGACGGCCGCGGGTTTGATCCCAACCAGGACCCCGCCGCACGCGCCACTTTCGGCCTGCAGGGCATGCGCCAGCGCGTCAGCTCGTTCGGGGGCACTCTGGTCATCGACTCCGGAACCGGGCGCGGCACCACGCTGCGGGTGCGAGTGCCGGCGTGAGCGGAAAACTCAGTGACTGGCGCGCGGCGGCGTCCACTTGGACTGGCCGTCCGCGACGATCGCCTTGAGCAGGGCGATGTCCCGCATCTTGTCCAGGAAATAATCGGCGCCGGCGGCAAAGCAGTGATCGCGGACGAAGTCCGAGGCATAGTTGGTCAGCACCACGATCAACGGCTGCCCGTCCGGCGGGTAGAGCTGCCGCGCCTGGCGGATCACCGCCACCCCGTTGCCCTCGGCTAGCTCGATGTCCACCACCAGCACGTCGAACAGCGCCTCCTGCAGGCGCAGCAGGGCCTCGGACTGCGTGGCCGCCTGGGCCGCCACCGCCACCCGCCCGGGCTCGGACAGCAGATCGACGAGGCGGCGCGTCAGCACGGCGGAGTCCTCGATCAGCAGAATCCGCCGCTCGGAGGTGGTTGCGCCGTTGACGTCGCGCACTGTTGCCGTGCTCATGTGCATCACTGCAGCAGATTGTTCTTGATCGCGTAGTAGGTGATGTCAGCGTTGGTCCTCATCCCCATCTTCTCCAGAATGCGCGTGCGATAGGTGCTGACGGTCTTCACACTCAGGAACAGCTTCGCGGCGATCTCCGAGACGCTGCGCCCTTCGGCGAGCTTGCAGAAGATCTGAAACTCCCGCTCCGAGAGAATGCTGTGCCGCGGCTCGGCGGAGTTGCCGCCCTGCATGCCGCTCACCAGCATCTCGGCCAGCTCCGGACTGACATAACGTCCGCCGCGCACCGCGGCGCGAATCGCCCGGCACAACTCGCCGTCGTCGGCGGTCTTGCTGAGAAACCCGCTGGCGCCGGCGCGCAGCACGTTCAACCCATACTGATTCTCCGGGTACGCGCTCAGTACCAGGGTGGCGACCGACTCGTGATGCGACTTGATCTGACGCAGCACGTCCAACCCGGACATGTCCGGCAACGACAGGTCCAGCAGCAACACGTCGCAGGGCGTGCTGCGCAGCAATGCCAGCGCCTCGCGCCCACTCTTCGCCTCGCCGGCCCAGACGAAATCCTGTTGAGCTTCGATGATCTGCTTGAGCCCGATTCGCACGAGCTGATGGTCGTCGACGACTGCTACTCTGGTTGCCGGCATGACGGCGCTTAGCGAAGCTTTCCCAGCCTGCCCAGGCAGCGTAGCGGCCGCACCGGGGAGGGGGTAGGGAGTTTCGGGAAACGCAAACGTAGCCTGGCGCGCATGGGGATGTAGGAATCGTCCGACGTCAGCGCAGCGACTCCTGCGCCGCCTCATCCTGCGACGCAGGCCCATCGGCATCCTTGCCGCCATAGGTCTCCAGACGGTTGTAGAGCGTCTTGAGGCTCACCCCCAGGATCTCGGCGGCCTTGCGCTTGACGTGGCCGCAGTAGGCGAGCGTCGCCATGGTCACCCGCCGCTCGACCTCCTCGAGGGGGGTGCCGACGCGGATCGTGATGGTCGTGCCGTCGTCGCTCCTGGTGACCGGGTCCGCCGTGGCCACCTCGCACTCGATCACATCGTCGGCCATGATGAAGTTGCGCTGCACGTAGTTCTTCAGCTCGCGCACGTTGCCCGGCCAGGGATGCTGGTAGAGCCGCACCAGGGCATCACGGGAGAAGGTCTTGTTGGTGCCCTCGGCCCGATTCAACTCGTCGAGAAAGTACTGTGCGAGCTGTTCGAGATCCGTATCGCGCTCGCGCAGCGGCGGCAACCGGATCGGAAAGACGTTGAGGCGGTGATACAGGTCCTCGCGCAACTTGCCCTCCGCGATGGCCTTCTCCGGATCACGGTTGGTGGCGCAGATGACGCGCACATCCGAGGCGATCGGCTGCGTGCCGCCGACGCGCATGACGGTGCCGGTCTCCAGCACCCGCAGCAACTTCACCTGCAGCTCCATCGGCATTTCGGTGATCTCATCGAGGAAGATCGTTCCGCCGTTGGCGCGCTCGAAGAAACCCTTGTGCTGGCGGTCCGCCCCCGTGAAGCTGCCGCGCTCGTGGCCGAACAGCTCGCTTTCGATGAGTTGCGGCGCGACCGCGCCGCAATTCAGCGGCAGGAAAGGCGCGTCGCGCCGCCGTGACAGCTCGTGAATGGTGGCGGCCGCGAGCTCCTTGCCGGTGCCGCTGTCGCCGATCAGCATGACGGTCGCCGAGGTGGGGGCGACTCTCGTCAGCTGGTCATACAGCACCTGCATGCGCGGCGAGCTGCCGAGAATGCGGCCGAAACGGCCCAGCCTGCGCAGCTCGTCGCGCAGCACGCCGATCTCCTGCTGCAGGGCGGAGGTTTTCTTGGCATGGCGCAGGACCGCCTGCACGCGCTCCAGGTCCGCCGGCTTGACCAGATAGTCGCTGGCGCCGGCACGCAAGGCAGCCACGGCACTGTCGACCGTCGCGTGGCCGGTCACGACGATGACCTCGGTCGCCTCCGGTTTCTCCAGCTCGCGCACCAACTCGATGCCTTCGCCGTCGGGCAGCCGCAGATCGGTCAAGAGGACGTCCGGCTTCTGGCGGCCAAGCTCGATGCGCGCCTCGCGCAGGCTGAGCGCACGCGCGATGGTGAAGCCCTCCATGCGAGCGACTTCCTGCAACCAGTCCACGACGTCCGGGTCGTCGTCGACGATCAAAGCATGTGCCATGTGTTTCCTTGGTTTAGGAGCGCCATTCTAGTGCCGCGGGGAATGTCCACCAAACCCTGCCGCCACCGGTAGCGCCGCTGTCGCCGCACGCCGACGGGAACGAATGATGCGTCGAGTCCCGGACCTTGTCAGTGGGGAATCCGATGAGCCGGCTCGTGGGCTTGCTCGCAATCGCCGTGATCGCCGCCGGGATCACTTTCGACCGGCGCCGGCGGCGCGAGCGAACTAGGCTAACACGACCGGAGATCAATCGCTGGGAAGATGAAGGGGGGGCGATTCCCCCTGAGCCGGACGGGCCCACCGTCAACTCGACAGCGCGCCCGGGGAAGCGGTATGCAGCGGGCTCGCGGTGAGGCCGTGCGCCAGAATGGAGCCGGCGACCACCAGCAGGGTGATTCCCGCGAGCTCGTGGCCGAAACGGGCACCTAGTCCGTGATTGACGGCGAACGCCAGGCAATACAGGGCGGCGGCGCCCCTGACGCCAACCCATTCGAGTTGTTTTCGGTAAGCCGCCGGGAGCCCCAGGGAACCCAGTCCCAGGCGCACGGCGACCGGACGGATGAGCGCCAACAGGATCGCCGCATAGGCGAGCACCCTGAAGTGGAAATCCATTTCGGGGCCCATGGCGCCTACCAGCACCACGACGCCAAGGACAGCGGCGCGCTCGACACGGGCCGCGATCTTCAGAACGCGCGGCGCCAGGGCACGCTTGCGCCGCTTGGAGCGCCAACGTCCGCCGTGTGAAAGAGCCAGTCCGGCGCCGATGACCGCGAGGAAGCCGCTCGTGTGAATGGCCTCCGCCGCGCCATAGGCGAGCGCGCCCGTCGTGAACACCACGAGAATCTCGAAAAAGTCGGTCTGGCGATCGAAGTCCAGCAACGCTATCCAGCGCGACATGCCCACGCCGATCGCGGCGCCTGCGGCAACACCACCCGCCGCCGACCACAGCGCCAGCACCCCGAGCCAGCCCACGGAGCTGGAGTCCTTGGACTCCAATCCCATCAGTCCCAGCACGGCGCCCAGCACCGGGACGGCAAGACCACTGCTGAAAGCGCCTTCCGCGGCCAACACGTTCGCGGCGTGGCTCTCCGATTCGCTTGTCTCGCTCACTCCCCCGGCGGCATCGGCCGCCAGCACCGCATCCGTGGGCGCCAGTACGCTGGCTATCAACAGGGCCTGCAGAAGGCTGACATCGAACAGCGCCTTGGCGGCGGCCGCAGCGAGCGCCCAGCCTGACAGCAGGCCCAGGCTCGACAGGCGCAGGGGCGCACGCCAGCGCCGCCACTCGAAGGGGGCCTGCAACCGCAGGCTCATGCAGAACAGGGAAGTCAGCAGGGCAATCTGGCAGACGCTCTCCACCTGGCCGCCGTCTTCGCTCAGCTGCGGTTGGATGAGCGCCAGCCCGGGGCGTCCGAGGGTGAGACCCAGGCCCAGGGCCAGCAATGCAGGGCTCACACGCCAGCGCGATGCGAGCAGCATGTCCTCACCTCCCGCACAGGACCATCGCCACACCGGTCATCGTCACCCCAGAGCCTCGGCTTGCGCAAGCGGGAGGAATCGAGACCGCAAACGCCCCCGTCAGCGCTGCAAGCACTTTTTTACCCCCGCTGTACGTTTTACACGCTCAGGTGAGGGCGGCGGCGCCCTCGCCGGCGCGATTTTCAATGCGACTGAGCTGCAAAGTGGCCGCGCAAATCCTCCAGGCGATGGTGGTGTGCGGAGAGTCGGGACGCCTGCAAAGTCACGGTCCGGCGAATCCGTTCGGGAAGTGAGCCGCTCAGGGCGTGCTGATAGCGGCGCAGCGCACGGCGCTGCACGTGCTCCCAATCGAGCAGGATGGGCAAATCGCTCCGTCCCAGGAGCGCCGCTTTCGCGCCCACCCACACCGCCAGCACTCCCGCGCCCACCGTACCGGCCCGCGCCGGCCGTCCCCCGAACAGTAAAACAAGGGCTTGCAGCTCATCAGCCTGGCGCGCCCACTCCTGGCTGCGCTCGTGCAGCAGCTCGCGCAGTCCGGCGGTCTGCGCCGCACCACTCCATGCACGGCACGCGGTCTCGCCATCGCGGCAGGTGCGAATCAGGCCGTTGAGCGTTCGTACTGTCCCGGATGAACCCATGGCATTCCCGCAGGTCAGCCGGCAGGTCTCCGCCAGCGCCTGAACGGATCAGCTCAAGCACGATTCGTGCCCGTGGGATCAGCCAACTCCTGGCATATGGGTTGCATTGCTTTCCACGGGTACGTCGATTGCGACGTCTCGGGCCGACTTGGACAGATTCGCGTTGTGGCCGCCTCGCAGGTGCGAAGCGGCGGCAATGCAACCGAAGACCCCCCGTTTGGCGGGCTGTGGTGCGACCAGCCCGCTCTTTTTTTGCCCGCAACCTTCTGCAGCCCCCGGCTCAGGTCAGTTGCACGCGAATGGCGGACGGGTTCAAATTCGCACCCATGGATGGGACGCAGCAGACCGCCATACATCAGGCGCTCGTGACCGTACAGCAAGCGCTCACCACCATGACCTTCCCGAGCTGCGACCAGGGGGACCTCTTGGAGCTCATCGATCGCGTCGAGGAGGAGCTGCACAGCGCCCACCCCAACGTGTCGCTGATGGGGACTTTCCTCAACTCCATCGCGCGCAGTTTGCGGGCACAACCGGAAGCCCGCGAAGTGTGCCTGGTCATCGAGGACGCCATCGGCACCGCCGGTATCGCCAGCACCTGGCAGTCCGGCATCTGAGCCCCCCGCTGCGCTGCGAACCCTCCGCGGGTCGAACGACGGGCCCTCAACGCGGTCCTCACTAGCGGCCGGTCAGGTCGAGGGCCCCAGACTCTTGCGCTTTGCGCCCGCCGCGAGGCGCAGCACCAAGGGCACAAACGTGTCGAAATCCACGGGCTTGGCGATGTGCAGGTCGAATCCGGCATCCATTGCAGCCTCGACATCACTCTTGGACACGTAGCCAGTGACCGCGATCGCGAGGGTGTCCCGCCCATTCTGCAGCGTACGTAGCTTCCGCACCAGAGAGTAGCCATCCTCGTCGGGCATGCCGATGTCCGTGACCACGATGTCGAAGTGCGCCCCAGCGGCCTGCAGATGTTGGTACGCGCGAGCCGCCGAGTCGCTCACCGTGACCGCGGCGCCGGCGAGCCGAAGAGTCTCCGCTACGATGGTGCGCGCATCGAGCTCGTCGTCGACCACCAATATCGAGAGCCCGCCGAGCGTGGGCATCGGACCGCCCCCGGACAGCGTTTCGCCCCGGCTCGATCCATTGCCACCGTTTGTGCCCGCCCAACGATGTGCTGCCGGCAGGCGCACCGTGAACGTTGCACCGCGCCCCAAACCATCACTGCTCGCAGCCACGGTACCACCGTGCAGACTCACGATCTCGCGCACGAGGGTCAACCCCAGACCGAGTCCGCCCGTGTTGCGCGTGCTCGAGCTGTCTCCCTGCCTGAAGCGATCGAAGATGTGCGGCAGCAACTCCGAGGCCATGCCCTGCCCCGTGTCCGACACGGTGATCTGGTTGTATGCGGGACAGGCGGTCACGGCGACACCGATGCGGCCGCCGGACGGGGTGAATTTGATGGCGTTGGAAAGCAGATTGCCCACGACTTGCTGCATTCTGTCCGGATCCGCGCGCGTCTGACCCAGTTCCGGCGCGAGCTCGGTGACGATCTCGATTCCCTTTTTTGCCGCCGCCGGCCGAGCCAGGTCCACCGCCGCGAGAACCAGGGGCGCGAGCCGCAGCGGGCGCGGCTCGATTCTCAACTTGCCGGTGCCGATGCGGCCCAGATCCAGCAGGTCGCCGACGATCTTCAACTGCGACTTCGCGCTCTGCTCGATGCGCGGGGCGATGCCCGCCACTTCCGGATCGTCGCGCCGTTTCAGGAGCAGGATCCGATTCCAACCGAGGATGGCATTCAAGGGAGAGCGCAGCTCGTGCGAGATGACCGACAGAAATTCGTCCTTCGCGCGATTGGCGACCTCAGCCTCCTGCCGGAGCCGGCGCTCGTGATCGAGCGCTGCCGCCTGCTCACGCCGCTCCTGCTGGGTTGCGAGGTTCTCGGCACTCGCATTGCGCGAGGTGATCAACAGCCGGTCGGGTGTGCCTGAGTCACTTCGCAGGGCGCGCCCACGCAGCGCGACTGATTGAGTTGGCCCGTCAGGCCACTGCGCACGTACCGTCAACGCGAGATCAGCGCCACTCTCGATCGCCGCGGCGACCGCAGCACGCAGCTGCTCGCGGTCCTCACGATGGATCCGCTGCTGTAGTTGTTCCCAGGTGAACTGCGCGTCGGGCGCCCAGCCGAATTCCGCCTTGAAGGGCGCATTGGCGCTGGGCGTCAATGTCTGCGTATCCAGACGGCAAAAGCCGACCCGCGCGGCCGCGAGTACCAGCTCCAGCTCATCGCAGCGCCTGGAGAGCCCCTGGCAGTCGCTGCCGGGCGCAGTGGGGGGGCCGTGTGGATGGGAACCCGGATGCTCGTCGTGAATTGATGCCATGTCGTTCGCACGGGACGCGGGCGGCAACAGCGGCCGCAATGGCGTTCTTACATGCCCTTGCAACTTCTCCGGCGCATCGGTGCAGCGCGAGGCCGCAGCATCGTGGGGCCGGGCGCCTGGCAAGCCGAGGCGCAGGGAAAGTGGCACAGCTGTTGCTCTAGCTCGCGTCGCTTATTGGATGAGGGTTCCTCGAATGTCTAACGCCGTACTGGGTCTGCGCATCAAGCAGCAGCTCACTCTGACACCGAGGCTGCAGCAGTCCGTGAAGCTTCTGCAGCTGTCGGCTCTGGAGTGCGTGCAAGAACTGCACCAGGCCATTACGCAAAATCCTTTCCTCGAGGAGACGGCGGATGCCGACTCCCGTACGCAGAGTGCCGAGGAGGGCTCGGACAACTCGGAAACCTCCGAGGCTGCGGACCTCGATTTCGCCTCCGCCGGCGTCGGCGGCAGCAGTGGCGGCGAGGAAACGCCTGACTGGACGGAGTGGACGGCCTCGCCCTCGACATTGCGCGATTCATTGCGGGAGCAACTGCTCCTGCTGGGACTGACCGAGCGGGACTATGTGCTCGCGAATCTCATCGTGGACGCCCTCGATGAGGACGGTTTCCTGCGCCAGCCGCTGGGAGAGCTGGCCGCGCTCACCTCGGATGCGCAACCCGGAGAGCTGGAGACGGCTCTGCGCATCGTGCAGACCCTGGAGCCCAGCGGCATCGCCGCCCGCGACCTCGGGGAGTGTCTGTCCCTGCAGCTGCAGAGCCTCGACCGAAACACCCCCGCTCGCGATCTGGCGCTGGACATCGTGCAGAACCGTCTCGCGCTCATGGCGGCGCGCGATAACAGCCGTCTGCTGGAAGCCCTGCACTGCAGCGATGAGGATCTGCGCACGGCGATCGAGCTGATTCGCAGCCTCGATCCGCGGCCCGGCTCCAAGGTCGGCACTTTCGAGCCGCGCGCCATCGTTCCCGATGTGATCGTGCGCAAGGAAAAGAAGCGCTGGACGGTCAGCATCAACGCCGCGATCTACCCGCGGATTCGCGTCAATCAGCAGTACGCCGACTACTTTCGCCAGGCCCGCGACGGCGAGACCGCCTTGCTCGCGCAGCACCTGCAGGAAGCGCGCTGGCTGGTGCGTAATCTGGAGCAGCGCTTCCTCACGATTCAGCGCGTCGCCGAGGCCGTCGTCGCCCGGCAGCGCAACTTCTTCGAGTATGGGGATCTCGCGATGCGTCCCCTGACGTTGCGAGAGATCGCCGACGAGTTAGGGTTGCACGAGTCGACCGTCTCGCGCGCGACCAGCCACAAGTACATGGCCACCCCGCGCGGCGTCGTCGCCTTCAAGCGCTTCTTCTCGCGCCAGCTCGCTACCACCAGCGGCGGTTCGTGCTCCGCCACGGCAATCCGTGCTCTGCTGCGCGAGTTCATCGCAGCCGAGGACCGGCGCAACCCGCTGTCGGACGTTCAACTTACCGAGCTGCTGGCAGATCGGGGCGTGAAGGTCGCGCGCCGTACGGTCACGAAGTACCGGCGCTCCATGCAGCTTCCTGCTGTGGATTTCCGGCGCGCCTGAGGGCCCAGGCTGGAGGACTCCCTGCCGCGCGAGCATGCGTGCGCGCCGTCGGACGTCCCGCACGCAAGGGCGCCCCCTGCGCGGGCGCCCTGCTGCGCTTACTCAGCGTTGCTGCGCGCCTTCGCGCTCAGGAGCCTCGGCGAAACGGCCCGACTGGTCGGAGAACACGATCTCGACGCGGCGGTTCTGCTGCCGTCCCGCGGGTGTCGCGTTGCTCGCAACAGGGAACGCCTGGCCCTTCCCGACGACCTGATACCGGGACGCAGGTACCCCCTGCCCCGCCAGTACATTGGCAACCGCCTGGGCGCGCCGCTGTGACAGCTCCTCGTTGTACTCCTCCGAACCGGTGCTATCGGTGTAGCCCTCGATGATCAGCCGCTCGTTCGGGTTCTTCTGCAGGAACGTGGCGAGGCGATCGATCTTCTGGTCGGCCCCGGGCTTCAGCGTGGCTTTGTTGGTGTCGAACAGCACATCGCCCAGGGTCAGAACCATGCCGCGCTCGGTCTGTTTCGCCTGCAGATCCTGCAGCTGCTGCTGAGTGCTCTGCAGCTGCTGCTGCGCTGCCTGCGCTTGGCTCTGTGCGACCTGCGCGTTGGCCTGAGCGTTTCGGGCTTCGCGCGTGCGGGACTCGAGCAATATCCGGTTGCGCTCGTCCTGCGCCTTCGCAACGTCCTGCCGAGCACGCGCTTCATCTACGCGTGCCTGCCCGGCATCCGCATGACGGCGTGCCAGATAGGCGAGGTGATCGACGACTTGAGGCGGCTCGTGCTGCGCCAGCGCCGCATCCGCCTGATTCAGGCTCGCGCGCGCCGCTTCGAGGTCATGCGCAGCGGCCTGCTGAGCCAGGGGCTCGGCGGAGAGCGTCTGGACCTGGGTGCGCGCCTCTTCGAGCTGGGCGCTCCTCTGGGGCATGGACGCGCAGGCGCCGAGCAGTGCGGCAACACTTGCAAAAATGAGTGCGTTTTTTCTCACGACAGGCTCCTTCGTCGAGGGGATCATTGCGGCACCGGGGTGCCGGGAGTCGCGCTGGTGCCGGGTACCGTCGTGTCGAGCGGTGAGGTCTCGGGAGCATTGGGCGTCGCAGTGTTGCCTGTGGCGTTGCGATTCGCCTCGTTCTGCAGGGTCTCATTGCTTCTCTGCAGCTCGTGGGCGGCACGCTGCGCATCTCCCGCACTGCCTCGCGCAGTCGCCACGTCCGCATCCGCCTCCGCGGCTTCGGCGTAGCGCCGGGCCTCGTCATACTTATGAGCCTGGTCCGCCTTCTGGGCGTCATTCAGCTCGTCATGGGCTTTCTGCAGGTCCGCGGCAGCGTAACGCTGCGCGGTGCCGCTCTTGTCCGCCTGTTGTATGACGGTACTCGCGCGAGTCATCTCTTCGGTCGGTTTGGGCCCTTGCGTGGCGCATCCGAGCGCGCCGAGGGCCAGAATCGCGGTGCCGGACAGCACCCACGTTCGTTGTGTCATAGCGGCATCCCCTGTTGATGAACGACTGTAACCATGGAACCCATGGTGCCGTTCGACAGGGATTTTCCGCTGTCGGCTCGGGACGGTTGGCGGGGGTGTCGGGGGCCTGCACGCCGCGTAGGCGTCCTCCGACCCTGCCGATCAGGCGCGGTGCGGCGAGCTCCAGCTCGAGGCTTGCGACTGGGTCAGCCGCCGGTGTGCCAGGTGCAGCGCATACGCGAGCGCGGAGGCTTTATCGCCGAAGGAAGCAACCGGCTCCTCCGCGGTATCTCTGTAAACGACCCAATGGTCAGAGCCCGCCGCCCGCACGCGGAACACGGCCTCCTCGATGGCCTGTGGAGCTGTCATCACATGCCTCGCCTTATCCTGTAACGGAAATGCAAGGCGCGTTCTGCAAGAAGCGCTCCCGCCGCGCTACCGCCCTGCCTGTGGCTGCGTCGCCATTTGCAGACGTTGCACGGCAAGGAAGTAGGACACGTCTGACAGGAGCATGGGGACCCTTGCCCCCGCATCCGCCGTGGACACCGACTTTGCGCGAGGCCCGCAGCGCTTACCTTTGCACCCAAGCAAAGGAACTTTCAATGACTCCACCCAGAGGGGAGCAAATGGTGACTGATGACATGGTGGCCCTCGTGCCCCAGCTTCATACGTTCGCGCGCTCACTCACCCGAGACGGCGTGCGAGCCGACGATCTCGTGCAGGAAGCGCTGATGCGCGCCTTCGACAACATCGAGCGCTTCAAGCCCGGGACCAATCTCAAGGCCTGGCTGTTCACCATCGTGCGCAACGAGCACTACTCGCAGCTGCGGCGGCGCAAGTTCGAAGCCCATGGCATCGATACCTCGCTGCTACCGGAGCCCAGCGTGCCTCCGGACCACGATGGCAAGCTGGAGTTGCGCGACCTCAACCGCGCACTCTCTTCGCTCTCACCCGGCCAACGGACCGCGCTGATTCTGGTGAGTGCCAGTGGCTTCTCGTACGAAGAGGCGGCAGCCATCTGCGGCTGCGCGGTAGGGACCATCAAAAGCCGTGTGGCACGTGCGCGCGAAACACTTCTCCAGATCCTGGAAGGCCGTCAGCCCCTGCCGGCGGCGGATGAGGAGCTCGAGAGCGTCAGCTCGGCCGCACACCGACGCCCACGCGGCTCACGGCTGAGCTCGCACGCGCCTGCGATGATTGCCTGAGCGCTGAGGCGCTCAGCCGGCACGACCGGCGAGCGCCTCGAGCGCCGGCCCCGTCAGGCGGAACACCGTCCACTCCTCCAGCGGCACCGCGCCCAGGCTGCGGTAGAAGCCGATCGCGGGAGCGTTCCAGTCGAGCACCGCCCACTCCAGGCGGCCGCACCCCCTCTCGACCGCCAGCTCTGCCAGCCAGGCGAGGAGGCGGCGCCCCAGCCCCCGCCCGCGAAAGGCGGGCTGGACGAACAGGTCCTCCAGATACAGGCCGGGGCGTCCGAGGAAGGTGGAGAAGTTGTGAAAGAACAGGGCGAAGCCGACCGGCTGCGCCTCCCAGCAGACGAACACGACCTCGGCGTAGGGACGGG
>Ga0207707_10003506_pt1 | contig 13889 bp, 7 predicted proteins | sample KBSC83BmetaG_FD_184336 | JGI IMG/M metagenome (GOLD analysis project Ga0207707, IMG submission 184336) | Corn rhizosphere microbial communities from Kellogg Biological Station, Michigan, USA - KBS C8-3B metaG (SPAdes) (version 2) | ecosystem: Host-associated > Plants > Roots > Rhizosphere ...
ACCGACGAACGTGGGCACACCCAGTTCTGCCGCCCACACGCGCACATCCTGCGCGCCCCACGTCTGCAACCAGCGTGCGACCACCGCATGACGCGCGCCATAGCGGCTGACGAACGGCGTCAGCGGCTCGCTGTGCGTCAGGTTGAGACCACCTTTGCCGGCGAGCAGGAATTTGCGCCCGACCGAACCCATCGCGTCATACACATCGACCTGCGCGCCGGCCGCACGTGCAACTTCCGCCGCCATCAGCCCAGCCGGACCACCGCCGACGATCGTCACGCGACAACTGGCGAATGGATGAGCGGGTGCGGGCATCCTCTTATCGTCCCACGCGCCTGCCGGCGAGGGATAGCTGTTGACTACCCCGGCGACCACGGCACGCCGATCCCTTGTGCATCCGACCGGACCGGCACTGAACCTCGGCTCACTGGTGGCAACGCACAATACCGACCGGCTCCACCAAGGCAGCGACTCCGCGACACCATGCCGACTACCGAGAAGTACCGCCACAGTTTGCCCGGCCACCGTCGGGCTTCTGTTTGTTGCCGGCGGCGATGTACTGTGGACGTCTATCCATCAAGGAATGCTCGACATGTTGCGCACGCTCCCATGGTTGCCGCTGGCCTTGTTGATCGCCGCGAGCATGGCCTCCACACTCCATGCGCAGGCTGCGCCGCAGGAGCAACCGACGCTGCACGCACTGGCGACTGCGCCAAGCCAGACCGAGCTGCGCGCCACGATCACGGCACTGGTCGGCTTTGGTACGCGGCACACCTTGTCAGACACCACATCGAACAAGCGCGGCATCGGCGCGGCGCGGCGTTGGGTGCAGTCACGGTTCGCGACCATCGCCCACGATTGCGGCGGCTGTCTCGAAGTGGTCACGCCGGCGCAAACGTTTACCGGCAAGCGCGCACCACAATCGGTCGAAGTCATGGACGTGGTGGCAATCAAGCGCGGCAAGCGCGATCCGCAGCGCGTGATCGTCATGACCGGCCATCTCGACTCACGCGTCACCGATGTCATGGACCGCACCAGTGACGCCCCCGGCGCCAACGATGATGCCTCCGGTGTGGCCGCGCTGATCGAAGCGGCGCGCGTGCTGTCGACGCAGGACAACGACGCCACGTTGGTGTTTGCCGCGCTGTCCGGTGAAGAACAGGGCCTGTACGGCGGCAAGGTGCTGGCCGACTATGCCGTGGCACAGGGCTGGCAAGTCGAGGCCGAGCTCAACAACGACATCGTCGGCAACAGCCGCGGCCAGAACGGCGTGAGCGACAACACCACCGTGCGCGTGTTTTCCGAAGGCACCAAGAGCAACGAGACACTCAAGCAGGCCGATTACCGGCGTTACCACGGCGGCGAGGTGGATTCGCCCTCGCGCAACCTTGCCCGTTACCTCGATCGCCTCGCCAACGACTACCTGCCGGACTTCAAGGTGCACATGATCTACCGTACCGACCGCTTCGGCCGTGGCGGCGACCAGGTGCCATTCTTGCAAGCCGGCTTTCCCGCCGTGCGCGTGACTGAGGCGCACGAGGATTACACGCGCCAGCATCAGGATCTGCGCACCGAGCAGGGCATTCGCTACGGCGATACCATCGACGGCATCGATTTTCGCTATCTCGCCCGGGTGACCGCGCTCAACGCCATCACCATGGCCGCGCTCAGTCGCGCGCCGGCACCGCCGAACGGCGTGACGATCGAAGGTGCGCTGGCCACTGACACCACCGTGCATTGGAACCGGGTGCCCGGCGCCGCCGGCTACCGCGTGCACTGGCGCGACACCACCGCGGCGCAATGGCAACATGCCCGCGCTGTCGGTGACGTTGACCACACCGTGCTCAAGAACGTCGTGATCGATGATTGGTTCTTCGGCGTGTCCGCCGTATCGGCGGACGGCTACGAGAGCCCGGTGGTGTTTCCCGGTTTTGCCGGCAGCTTCGAACGCTCACCCGCGCCTGCCACCGCTGCCGCGGACTGAACCGTCCGCCACCGAGTCGATTCACGGCAACCCGGCGCGTGCACCGGGTCAATCCAGCCGCGCGCCGGGCACGGCGGGTGGCGCAAGCGTCGTGCACGTTGGCCACCCGATCCCCAGTCTCGCCGCTCAGCGCTGGAACAAGGCGATCTCGGGCTCATGCAGGCCAAAGCCCTGAGCATAATTGACGCCAAGCGCAGTCAATGCCTGCGCGGTTTGCGCATCACCCACCCACTCCGCCACCACTTCCAGACCGAGGCGATGACCAATATCGGTCACCGCACGCACCATCAAATGGCTGACCGGATCAATCAGCATGTCGCGGATGAAACTGCCGTCGATCTTGATGATGTCCACCGGCAAATTTTTCAAATAGGTGAACGAGGACATGCCGGCACCAAAATCGTCCAGTGCGATGCGACACCCCACGGCCCGCAGCCGCTCGGCAAGATGCACCAATTGCGCCAGATTGCGCACTGCCACCGTCTCGGTAACCTCGAAACATACGCGGGTCGGCGTTATCCCGTGGCGCTGCAACAACGCGATGATCCAGTCGGCCAGTGCGTCGTCACTGATGCTCGCGCCAGAGAGATTGATCGACACCAGATCAAGCATGCCGCCGGCGCGGTGCAACTGGTCGAAATGTGCCAGCGTGGTTTCGATGACCCAGCGATCAATGGCCGGCATCAACCCGTAACGCTCGGCCGCTGGAATGAACGCGCCAGGCACCACGAGCGTCCCGGATTCCTCGCGGAAACGCAGCAAGACCTCGATACCGCTCGCACGGCCGGCGGCGACCCATGGCAGCGGCCAGACCTCCTGGCAGGTCAACACCAGTTGCTGCTGATCGATCGCCCAGCGCAGGCGATTGGCCCATTGCATCTCGCCGCGCCGCAACACGGTCTGGTCATCCTGCGCGGAGTAGAAATGCACACGGTTGCGGCCCAGTTCCTTGGCCATGTAACACGCGGTATCCGCCTGCGCGAGCAAATCGGAAAGGTTGAGCCCCGGGCGGTCCACCAGCACGCCACCAATGCTGGCGCTGACCATGTAGCTGTGTTGCTCCCACACAAACACGTAGCCATCGATGCACTGGCGCACGCGCTCGGCAATCTGCGCGGCCTGGTCCGGATCACGCACACCTGCGACGAGCACGCCAAACTCGTCGCCACCCAGCCGGGCCAGCACGTCCGGCGCACTCAGCTGCCGCCGCATCACGATCGCCAGCTGTACCAGCAACTGGTCACCGGCCAAATGACCGGAAGTATCGTTGACCAACTTGAACTGATCCAGGTCGATGTACAGCAATAACGCGGATGGCGCGACGCCATCCGCCACTGCCAGCGTGGCGCGCAGCTGGCGCTCGAACTCGCGCCGGTTGTACAGCTCGGTCAAGGCGTCGTGGCTGGCCTGATAGCTGAGGCGTTCGGTCAACTGGCGCTGCGCGGAAATGTCCGCGGCCACCATCAGCCACTGGTCGCGCCCGCCCAGGCTGATGCGCGAGATTGCCACGTTGGCCCAGAAGCGCGGGCCGACGGACGTGCCCAGCAGAACTTCGGCGCGACTGCAGGTCTGCGTGGTGGGATCCCGCAGCAAGACGCCCAGCGCCGTATCCGCGAACAGGTCGTACAGCTTGGCCACCCGCACCGCGGGACCCAGCCGCTCACCGGCCACGTAATTGACATAGGTGATGCGCCCGTCGCCTGCATCGGCAAGCAGCACCAGGGCGGGCAGCAGATCGTTCAACGCACGGAACCGTTCGTCGCTTTCGCGATAGCGTCGACTCATGCGCGAGCCAAGCTCGAGCGCTCGCTGCCGGGTGCCGGCAATGGAAAACGCCAGCAGCGCCAACAGGACACTCGCCAGCACGCCCGCCAGTACCATCGCCTGGCGCCAACCCAGATGACCTGAGTCACGCGGTAGTGGTTGCATCACCACGTTCCACACGCGCTGACCGTACTCAAGCCGATAGACAAAACTTTGTGCGGTCGGCATCGCCAGCTGCGGATGCGAGTCATACAGCGATACCGCCGGTACCACCGTGGCGTCGCTGACCCGCATGTGCATGGCTCGCCTCGTCTGCAATGGCATGGCGTTCTCGATCATGCCGGCGACACGAAAGGTAGCGGCGATCGAACCTTGGGCCCGGGCCTGTCGCTCGGCACGCGTGCCAGGTAACGCACCAGGGCTGTATACCGGCAGGCACAGGGTGACCGCGACTTCCTGCTGCACATCAGCGGCTGGCGAACGGGCTATCACGAAAGGGGCCGACAGGACCGGCTGGTCGACCGCACGCGCCGCCAGCACCGCAGTGAGTTGCCCTGACTGATCACCAAGCACCAGACCAGGCAAAGTTTCGTTGCCCGCCGGCGGCTGCACCCAACGCGTGACGTAACGCGCGCCGTCGGAGCCTGTTTCGCGCTGCGCGAAGGTCAGTGCGAGCAGATCTGGAAATTGTTCGCGCGGCCGCATGCTGGCGTAGAAGCTGGCGAACTCGGCATCGGTGACATCTTCGGAGCCGAGGTACAGCGCCTGTGCCGCGCGCAACAGGCTCTGCGCCGCATGCAGTCGCGCACGCAACGCAACGTAACCCTCCATGGCCAGCTCCTGCTGCACCCGTCGTTGCGCCACGCGCTGCTGGCGACTCTGCAGTTGCTGCGCGAGCAGCGTCAAGCCGAGGCCGAACAGCAGCGCAACGGCCGCCCAGAGATACCTGGCCCACCGTGGCGGCGTATGTTCGTCCGGCTCTGCATCACGTTTGCTGCCGGCGGGCGCGGCAACAAACGAACGATCTGTCGGGTCCTTCAGTTCACGCAAGGATCTTCCCGCGAGCCATCAGAGAGGTCCGATGGTACACAATCAGCTGGACACGATGTGCCGACGCCAAGGCAGAACGCCGGTTGACCGCCGCGCGCAACCGTCTGGCACCAACCAACCGTCAGCCGGCCGTTCGACGTGCACCACGTGATTTGATCCAATGGGTGGGGGTCACCGTCCACGGATCATCCAGCCACGGGTGGCGCGGATAACCCGCGCGCAGCTCGTTGCGCACTTGCGGACGGGTCGGTTCCCGGAAGTTGCACAGATCCTGCATCACCACGCCGATGTCTGGACGACCGGCGGCAGCACCGGCAAGTAACAGCAACTCAATCCAGTCGCACACCCAGCGCAGCCAGCCGGCGCCAGCCGTCGGCGCTGGGCAGCACCGCGCGACCCTGGTCCGCCCGGCGCAGCCAGCCCGCCTCGAACATCGCTGCGGTCAGCGCCACGCCGAGCGGTCCGCCCAGATGCATGCGACGTTCGGTCCAGTCCACGCAAGCGCGGCCATGCAGTGGCGGCAGGTTCGCCACCGGCAAACCGGCAGCGCCCAACGCGGCGATGCCCGCGGGCAGCAGTTGCAACCCGCGCGTCCCAGTTTGCAGCCATGTGCGCTCCAGCAAGCTGGCGCACCATGCCACGCCCAGTGCGCCAGCCAGGTGCCGATAACAGCAACGCGCGCGACGCAATTGCGCATCGCCGCGTGCGGGCAACGCGTGCACCGCCGGCACGCGCGCCAGCGCCAGTGATTCCAGCATCGCACCAACACCCGCTCGTCCGCGAGTCGGTAATAGCGATGGCGCCCCTGTGCATGCAGTGCGAGCAACCCCCCATCGAGCAGTCGGCGCAAATGTGCGCTGGCCGTGGCAGGAGCAATGCCGGCAATATGCGCCAGTTCGCCGGCTGGCCGCGCGGTGCCATCGGCCAATGCCAGCAATATCGCCGCGCGCGCCGGCTCGGCCAGCAAGCTGCCAAGCTCGGCCACATGATAACGATCGAGTAGGGCTGCATCGCTCATGCACGCAGTGTAATCATTACCACCGATGCGACACTTCGACCGGCGACGAAACACTGGCCCGCCAGCACGCGCGTGTTCAGCGTGCACTGCGGGGTTTGGCCCGATGCGTCGGTATGGCGGTCCACGGATCCTCCGGCCACGGATGGCGCGGATAGCGCGCGCGCAGCTCCTTGCGTACCTGCGGATAGGTCTGTTCCCAGAAGCTGCGCAGATCCTGGGTTACCTGCAACGGCCGGCCAGCCGGCGACAACAGGTGCAAGGTAACCGGGATGCGCCCGGCGCCGACGCGCGGGGTATCGGCCAGGCCGAACAGCTCCTGCAGTTTGACGGCCAGTACCGGCGCGCCGCCAGCAGGATCATAGGCCAGCCGCCGAGTCTGCCCGCTGGGTACGGTGATGGCGTCGGGGGCCTGGGTTTCCAGCGCAGCGCGTTGGGCGTAATCCAGCAGCCCACTCAATGCCTGCATCACCGTACCGGCAGCCACGGCGTCGAGCCGATGTACGTCGTGCAGGTGTGGCCCGAGCCACGTATCGAGCGTTGCCAGCAGCGCGGCATCGGCTACATCAGGCAACTGCAATTCGGGCATCCACTCGCGCAACGCGTGAATCCGCGTGCGCAAGCGGCGCGCGGTGTCGTTCCACGGCAGCAGGCCCAGGCCATGCGTGCGCACCGCCTGCAGCAATGCCGGTAATGCGTCTTGCGCCCGCACCGGCACGCTGTGATGCTGCAGCACGATGGCGCCAAAGCGTTGCTCGTCAAATGCCTCAACCGCACCGCGCTCCGGGTTCCAGCGCACCGTGCGGCTCGTTTGGAACTGGTCCGCAAACGCATGCTCCAGCAACTCCGGATCCAGCGGCGCGGCGGCCAGAATCAGGCTGTCGCGCGCTTCAAGACGCGCATCCAGCACCACCAGCCACGGTTCGCCGCGCAGCGCAGTCTGCTCGTGCAGGCGCGCACCACGACCATTGGCCAGCGTGTAGCGCAGCGGCTGCCCGACATCCTGATGGGCAATGCGATCGGGAAACGCAGGGGCCAACAGGTCACCAACGCTGCACCGATCAGGTACGCCACTAGCTGCGGTACGGACGTCCAGACGTCTGCGCCAGCCCTTGCTGATTTGATCGATCGCCGCGAGCGCACCGGCGTCGACCATGGCGCGCGCGGAAGCACGCGCACGGCGATCGCGCCACGCATGCAGCGCGGCCACGCGCAGCCGGAAATCATCGCTGCGCGCGTCTTCGCCACGCAACGGCGAGCGCGACTCCAGCAACGCCAGCAAATCGGCGACCAGTGGCAACAATGCCTGCGGCGCGCGCCACGCGGCGGCCGCCAGACGTGGCGTGGCACCGAGCGCCAACATCCGCCGACCCAGGGCCGTGATGCGACCCTGGACATCCAGCGCGGCCAGCCGCTGCAACAACTCACGCGCCTGCGCCAGTGCACCGGGTGGCGGCAGATCAAGCCAGTGCAGGCTGTCACGACTGCTGGCGGTGATTCCCCATGCCGCCAGCTCCAGCGCCAGCCCGGACAGTTCCACTTGCTGGATCTCCGGCGCACGCGAAACCTCCAGACGTCGACTCTGCGGCCACAATCGGTAGGCAACGCCGGCGGCAACCCGCCCGGCACGGCCAGCCCGCTGCTCGGCCGAGGCCTGGGCAATGCTCACCGTCTGCAGCCGCGTGAAGCCCGAGTTCGGGTCAAACCGCGGCTCGCGCGCCAGGCCGCTATCGATGACCACGCGGATGCCGGGCAAGGTGACACTGGACTCGGCAACGTTGGTCGCCAGCACGATGCGCCGGATGTTCGCCGCGCCGGGCCCGAGCGCCGCCTGCTGCTCAGCCTGAGACAGGTCGCCATGCAAGGGCAGGATTTCCAGCCTGGCCGCGGCTGCCGCCGGCTGGCCCGCCGCCAGCGGATACGCGGCAGACGCTTCAAGGCCCGACAAAGCCGCCTGCGCACGAGCAATCTCCCGGCGACCGGGAAGAAATACCAGGATGTCGCCGACGTCCGCGGCCAGCGCCTGCCGCAGCACACGCAGCAGATGCTGCTCGCCTGCCTCCTGGGTGCGTGCCGGTGGATATTCGACACGCACCGGATAGCTGCGACCGGCGCTGGACAGGCGCGGTGCGTCGAGCCACTGCGCGACCCGCTGTCCATCGAGCGTGGCCGACATCAGCAACAGGCGCAGATCCGGGCGCAGCGTAGCTTGCACGTCCAGCGCCAAAGCAGCGCCGAGATCGGCGGCCAGGTGGCGCTCGTGAAACTCGTCAAACACGATCACGCCGATACCCGCCAGTTCCGGATCGCGTTGGAGCATCGTGGTGAGAATACCTTCGGTCACCACCTCGATCCGCGTCGCAGCACTCACCTGTGCTTCGAAGCGGATGCGATAGCCAACGGTCTGCCCGACCTGCTCGCCAAGCTGCTGCGCCATGAACTGCGCGGCGGCCCGCGCGGCGATGCGCCGTGGTTCCAGCATGACGATCTTGCGATCCAACAGCCACGGGGTCGCCAGCAATGCCAGTGGCACTTGCGTGGTCTTGCCGGCACCAGGCGGCGCCTCCAGCACCAGACGTGGGCACCTGCTCAGCGACGCACAAATCTGCGGCAACAACGCGGTGATGGGCAAATCAGGCAATGACGCGTGCATGTGCGTTCGTGGTTGGGGTTGTGGTTCTGGCCCGCGCTTGGCGCGGCGCATGCGGTGATACCCAGCAGTGGGCCACGGGCACCTGCAGCTGCCAGCGCATCAGCGTGCCGCCATCCCGGCTGGCCTCGAAGGCAATGCCGAGGCAGCAAACACCAGCAGGCACGCCGGAGCGTGGGTGGCAGAATCGCGCGCGGCTGCGGCTTTGTCTCGCCTGCCAGGCGGCTACTGCCCACGTTCCTGGGGCTGGACGGGTGCGACGCACTGCATGACCCACCTGTGCGCAGTCGCCACCCCCGCCGGGTCTTGCAAATGGCTGCGCGCTTCGCCAATCACCCGCCAGTTCTCCGCACACAAGCTGCCGTGCCGGGTGCCCTGACGCCACGAGCGCAAGGCGAGGGTCTGCGCCGCCGTATAGTCGGTCTGCGCCAGCGCTGCCACTGCCTGTTGCTGCAATTGGTCGGGGCTTGCCGCCGCTGGTGGGGCCACATCCCCGGTTGCCAACGGTACGGTGACTGCTGCCGTGGTGGCGGCCGGCGGCGTGGTCATGGCGACATTCGCGCGCAGCGGCGCCAACGACTCGAATTTTTCCTGGTAATCGTCGGTAATGCGTTTGGCATCCTCGCCGCCGCGAATCACCCGCGGCGTGATCAGCACGATCAGCTCGGTGCGGTTGCGATTGCGATTGGTATTGCCAAACAGCCGACCAAGCACCGGCACCCGGTTAAGGCCGGGAATGCCGGTATCGGTGTTCGCCTCGGCCTGCTGGATCAAACCGCCAAGCAACACGGTCTGGCCGCTCTGCACCGCCACTTGCGTCGCCAGTCTGCGTTCGGAAATGGCAAAGTTGCCATTCACCGCAGGCACGGCACGGTTCGGCTGGCTGACCTGCTGGCTGATGTCCATGTAGACCAGGCCGCCGGGATTGATTCGCGGCTGGACGTTGAGGATGACGCCGGTATCCAGATAGGTCACCTGGTTGAAGCTGGCGGTGGTGCCCAGGCCGGTGTTGATGCTGGTCTGGTTGACCGGGATCCGGTCGCCCACCTGGATCGTCGCGGTCTGGTTGTTCATCACCACCATCGACGGTGCCGACAAGGTCTTGGTGTTGCCGCTGGTTTCCATCGCGCGCACAGCAACCTGCAGATTGCTGTTGAGGAACGAATAGAAGAACGGCTCGCCGCCGAACGCATTGCCGCCTTGCCCCAACGCGCCCTGGCGCGGATTCGTCGGGTGTCCGGGGATGATATTGCCGCTGCTGTCGGTGGTACTGCCGGCCAGCCCTTGCAGGTACCACTGCACCCCAAACTGGAACTCGCCAGTGAGGCTGACTTCCAGGATGCGCGTTTCAATTTGCACTTGTAGCGGTACGTTATCGAGCTTGGTGATCGCGGTCTTGATCTCCGCCCATTGCGATGCCCGCGCGCGCACCAGCAACTGGTTGCTGCCATCGACCGAACTGATGCGCACACTGCCGTCACTGGACGTGTATTGCTGACCGCTGGCCCCGCTGCTGCCAGCCGTACCGAAGCTGCCACCCGCATTGCCACCGCCGAAACTGGAAACGCCACCCAGCCCACCGCCGCCCGCGCGGCCGCCAGCATCCAGTCCGCCGGCGCCGCTATCGGCAAGACCGGAGTTATTGCCCAGGCCCACGGTACCGGCATCATTGCCACCGAGCGTGCTGCCGAAGCTGCCGGCCGTGCTGCCCATGCTGCTGGCGGCATTGACGTTGTCCGCGCTGCCCAGCGTGCTGCCAGTCAGCCCCGGCCCGACCTTGCCACCGGTGTCCGCGCCGCCAGTGCCGGCGCCATTGGTGTAAATCTGCGCGAGATAGCGCGCCAGATCCGAGGCCTTGATATTGCGCACGTCATAGACAAACAGTTGGGGCTGGTTGCCCCCGCCCTGATCGATGCGCGTGATCCACTCGCCCACTTCCTGCAGGTACTGCGGTTGCGTGCTGATCACCACCAGCGCGTTGGTGCGCTCGAGGGGCAGGAAGCGCAGCATGCCCGCCAGGGGCGTGCCACCATTGGCCCCGAACATGGCATCGAGTTTGGGCATCAACTCGCCGACCGTGGCGTACTGCAGGTTGAACACTCCCACCGACATGCCACGCAGCCAGTCCACGTCAAACGTGCGCACCATGCTCTGGTAGTTGGCAAGCTCCTGTGGCGTGCCGGACATCACCAGCAGGTTGCGCGCCGGATCGACCAGCAAAATGGCGTCGGGGCGCGCAAACGGCTTGACCAGTTTCTGCATCTCGGTAGCGGAAATGAAGCGCAGTGGAAACAGGCGTGCCTGCATGCCGTCACGCGGTGCGGCCGCACCCAGACTGGGCACCAGAGTCCCGGCCACGGCATCCTTGCGCGGCAGGACGACGTAGCCACCATCGCGGCGTACCAAGGCATTGTTGGTCCAGGCCAGCAACGTCTCCAGAATCGGCAACGCCTGACTGGAATCCACCGGCTCAGAGGTGGAGAACGAAATGTTGCCCTGTACGCCCGGTACGATCGTGTAGTTTTGCTTGAGCAGGTCGCCCAGGATCACCTTGACCACCGCCTGCACCGGCTGGTTTTCGAAATTGAAGGTGACCGCGCCATCGCCCGCAGCCGCCGGACGCGGCGTGGCCAGTGCCTGCGGCCGGATGAACTCGCCGCTGCCACGACTGATCGTCGCCGCTGATGGTGTTTGTGCCGCGGTTCCGCCGGTGGTGTTGAGCGGCATGGGTGGCGGCACCGGCGCATGCGTGCCGGCCATGGCCTCGCGCTGCAGCGCACCGTCATCTGGCGCCTGGGGCAGGCTGGCGCAGCCCGCCAAAGTAACGGCGATGGCAAGCGCGCCACTGCGCAGAACGTGCTTCATGAGTGTGTGCACCATGAATCAATGTACTCCTTCGTTTGCCGCAGCGGCCTTTGCGGCACGACGTTTCCTGATTTCTTCCTGCATGCGTTTCATCGCCGACCGGGGTGCCGGGCCGTCGGTCGCCGGCCGGGTCACCACCGGCGGCGGTATCGACGTCCCGGAAGTTCCAGCCGCAGGGCGCGCCGCGCCACCCTGCGCGGATGATGTGTCCACCGGCGCAGGTACGAAGCCCCGTGACCTGGTCGCACCCGCGGCGCCCGGCTGTGCGGCACCGGAACCATCTGCGGCGGGTGGGCCGGACGTAACCGTGTCGATCGGTGCGCCGGGAGCCAGTTTCAGTTCGGTACGCCCGGCGGCGGAATCGAACAGTGCCGATCGTGCGCGCACTTCCACCAGCGTCACACTCCCATCGGGCAGCGCCTGCCCTTCACGCAAGCGCAGCTGCTGGTCGCCATTGCGATCCTGGAGCAAGGCCATGTGCAACTCCGGCGTGAGGACAACCCCGGTCAACGTCAGGTCCCCCAGTGTGCTGCCGCCATCGGCCAGACGCGCCGTCGGTTTGCGGTTGGGATTGAACAACGGCCGGGTCCATACCAGGGCAAACTGCTGCAAGGGAATGGCCGGCGGCAGGTTGGCCGGGCCGGTCGGCGCGGGCAGCGCTGCCATGGCACGCGGCGCGCCCCAATGCGCACGACTGCCGGCGCCGGACAGCAGCACCAAGACACCGACCGCCAGGGCGGTGGTGAGCGCAATCAGCGGCGGCGTCAGGCGCCGTTGATCGGCGGCGTTCATGGGGTATCCCCGGCAGTCGCGGGAGACACATTGTGCGCCGGCCGCACATAGCCGGACAGCGTGAGTTGCACTTCCAGTGGCGCCGCACTGTTTTGCTGCACGGCAACCGGGTTGCGATAAATGCTCAGGTCATCAACAAACAGATACGGCGTGCCCTGCTCCAGCGCCTGCAGCACCGCTGCCAGCGGCTCCGCGTCACAACTCAGGCTGATGCTGACCGCGGCCTTGCGATAGGGCTCGCCCGCGCTCGCCGACGGGTTCGGCAGCGGCATCTTCTGACTGACCGCACAACTGCTGCCAGCCGTGCTGGCGGCAACCACGTCGACCACGCGTTGCATCAAATCGGCGGCGGCGGTATTGGGATCGTCCGTGGCGAGGAACGCGCTGCTCGCCGCCTGCCCGGCACCGAGCGCGGCAATGCGTTTCTGCAACATCGGCTTTTCCGCCATCGCCGCCGCATAGCGGCTGTGCGTATCACGCAAGTCACCCATCTCGCTGCGGATATGCTGCAGCGGCACGACGAACCACCAGTGCAGCAACAGGAAGTAGCCCAGCAGCAATACCAGCAGCAGCAAGCCGACCGCCACCAGGCGGCGCTCGCGCGGTTGGAGTGCAGTCACCTTCATGGCGTGCGCTCGCCAGCAGGCGCGCTTGCATCCGGCACTACGGCCTTTCTAGCGGTTTCCACCGTCGGCTCGCGCACCTGCGCCACCAAGTAGAAGCGCTCCTTGCCAGTCGTCGGGTCGGGCTGGATGCTGCCCTGGAAACCGGCGTCCCGGATCAATGGCGAGTCTTTCAACGCGTCCAGCAGTTTGGCCGCCTGCTGACTTTGCCCCTGCAGGCCGATCTGCCCGGTATTGTCCACGCTGAATCGTTCCAACCACGCACTGTCCGGCAGGCGCGCGGTGACTTCCTGCAGCAGACTGAGCTTGGTTACGGTACGCCGCTTGCGCTGCACCAGGAAACCCGCAGCGCCGGCGTTGTCCTGCAGTTGTTGGCGCAATGCCGCGACTTGCTGTGCCTCGCCATGCATGCTCGCGACTGTCGCCTGCATCTGCGCCAGTGCCACGCGCCGATTGTGCAGCCATTGCCCAAGCGCGAGCGCCAACAACCCGACGCACGCCGCAGCCAACAGCAGATTCAGCCGCCGCCGCGGACGCACGTGCCGCGGTGTCTGCGCCGGCGGCAGCAGGTTGACGCCGAGTCGACCCTCATCGGTGTCCACGTCTACCGCATCCACCGCCAAGCCATGCTCGCCCAGGTGCGCGAGCAGCGGGTCGAGGGTCGCGTGCGTGACGACCACCAGCTCAGTGTGGAAATGACCGGCAGTGGGTGTCGTCGCCACCGCATGCGGCGCCCAATACACCTGTGCGGCGGTAAACGGCGTCTGTCGATCCAGCTCAAAGGCCAGCACCTGGCGCAAGTCATTGCGTGCACCCAGTGGCAGGGTCAGCTTGCGCCGCAACACCGAAGTTGCCGGCAACAACAAGGCGAGACGGCGATCCGCCGGATCGACCGCACCCAACGTGTGCTGCAACTGCGCGACCTGCGCCGGCGCGTCGGCAGTGTCATCCCACGCCAACAGTGGCGTTGCCGTGCCGACGCGGTGCAGGGTCCAACCCGCCCCCACCGGCTGCAACACATACCAATCCGCGCCGCGGCGAAACCAGCCGCGCCAGGGCACTGGCAACAATGCCAGCAACTCCCCGCCCCACCAGCGTAAAAAGTTCGGCAACGGCGAGGCCAGCCAGGCGCGGCGCACATTTTCC
>Ga0207707_10003507_pt1 | contig 13889 bp, 13 predicted proteins | sample KBSC83BmetaG_FD_184336 | JGI IMG/M metagenome (GOLD analysis project Ga0207707, IMG submission 184336) | Corn rhizosphere microbial communities from Kellogg Biological Station, Michigan, USA - KBS C8-3B metaG (SPAdes) (version 2) | ecosystem: Host-associated > Plants > Roots > Rhizosphere ...
AGCGTCAACGGCTTCAGAAACTGCACGCCCTTCTCGAAGAAGTCGCGCTGCCGGTCGACGATGTAGTTCATGACCTTGAGCATCGTCTGCCGGCGCTGCTCGATCGCCTGGATCATCCAGTTCGCGGAGTTGAGCTTGTTGGAGATGAACTCCTTGCTCTCGCCCTCGAACTTTTTCTTGTCGCGCGCGATCTCCTGATACGCCTTGCTCAGCTTGAGGCGAGGCAGATTGGCGTCGTTGAGAAAGACGTGGTAGCGGCCATCGATCTTCTCGACGATGAGGTCAGGGATGATGTAGTTGTCGCTGGCGCTGCTGTACATCAACCCCGGCTTGGGATCGAGCTTCTTGATCTCGTCGGCCGCCTTCTGGACATCCCCTGGGCTGATGCCGAAGCGCTTCGAGATCTCACTCCAGCGGTGGTTGATCAGCTCGTCGAAGCAATCGCGGACGAGGCGGTACGGCACCGACTGCTCGAGGCCGGCCTCACGGAGCTGCAGCATCAGACACTCGCGGAGATCACGCGCGCCGACTCCCGGCGGGTCCAGGCTCTGAATGACGCCGAGCATCTGCTCGATTTCCTGCACCGAGTAGATGGGTAGGTCCTCGAGGTCGGGGTTGAGCTCCTCGGCAACCTTGGTGACGGTTTCGTTGATGCTAATCAGGATATCGCTCAACGGACACGCGAGATAGCCGTCCTCGTTGATGTTGCCGATGAACTCTTCGGCGAGCAGCTGCTGCCGCGGTGACAGCTCGAGCAGAGCGATCTGGTCGCGAAGGTGATCCGAGAGATCGCGGGTGTCGACGGTGACGGGCTCGTAGTACTCGCGCTCCTCATGCTCCTCGCGCCGGCCGCCGGCATCGAAGCCGTCGAGGAGAATCTCCTCCCAATCGATCTCGTCGTTGCCCTTGTCTTCCTCGGTGGCGGCTTCGGCCTCGGGTGCCTCCTCCTCGTCCTCCTCCTCTTCCTCCATCTCGACCATCTCGAGGAAGGGGTTGTTCAACAGCTCCTGCTTGAGATGCTGCTGGAGGTCCAGAAGCGGCATGTACAGCAGGTCCATCGCCTGATACAGGCGAGGATTGATCTTGAGCTCCTGCTTGAGCTGCGTGCTCTGCTGGAGACCAGCTTTCATTGTACTTCGGATCCTCCGTGACCGTGGGATGGCGTCGGCCCAGCAGGCCGGACGGGGACGGGAGCGCCGCCATCGGGCGCGCCGTCGTGTCCGTTGCCATCGGTGCTCGAGAAGCGTGAACGCAGACGCGCCGTGAGCGTCGGTCCGAGATAGATGTCCGCGACTGTGTCGTCGAAGACGAGCTCGCGAACGGTTCCGGAGACTTTCACCTGCCCATCGAACATGATGTAAGCTCGATCGACGATATCCAGGGTTTGCTCCACGTTATGATCGCTGATCAACACACCGATGCCCCGGTGTCGGAGATTGGCGACGATGCTCTGTATGTCGTGCACGGCAATCGGATCGACGCCGGCGAACGGCTCGTCCAACATCATGAACTTGGGACGGGTGACGAGGGCGCGGGTAATCTCGAGTCGGCGCCGTTCGCCACCAGACAGGGCGAATGCTTTGCTCTGTCGAAGGTGCTTGATGCTCAGCTCGTCCAGCAGGGTTTCGAGACGTGTCCGCCGCTCGGCTGCGGAGATCGGCAACGTCTCGAGGATTGCCAGGATGTTGTCCTCCACCGAGAGCTTGCGAAAGATGGAGGGCTCCTGAGAAAGATAGCCCACTCCACGCCGGGCCCGCTTGTACATCGGCATGGTGGTGATATCCTCGCCATCCATGCTGATGCGTCCGGCAAAGGGCTGGATCAACCCCACGATCATGTAGAAGGTGGTGGTCTTCCCCGCCCCATTCGGGCCCAGCAATCCGACAATCTCTCCCTGTTGCAATCGAAGGGCCACGTCGTTTACGACCTTGCGACGCCGGTAAATCTTTACCAGGCCTGAGGCTTCGAGCACGCTCGTCGGTGCGGGCGTTCTTTCCCGGCGCCTGGCGGCCGGGGCAATAGCGGCGAAATCCTTGGCTGGAGTGAGGTGCTCACCAGTCTGCCGGAGGATCGCAGCGAGCTCGCGCCGGATCTCCTGGATGTCGCGCCAGTAGGCCTCGGTGATTCGGATGCGCGCGTCCGGGGCGTTGAGGCCGGTTTGCGGCAAGATGATGACGCCGTCCGAAACCAGGCGCGGCAGCACGGATGCGGCGAGGTGCTTCCGCACTTCGTCGAGACTGAGGCGCCCCGCCTCGCGCTCGGCGTCGCGCCCGTCGGCGCGCATGGCAGCGAGGTGGTCGTCGCGATAGATGATCGCGGCCTGGTTGAAGTCGGAGCAGCCTTCGGCGTCCGCGGCGATGATGAGCGCGTGGAGAGCGAGCGCCACCGAGCGATCGCCCTGCTTGGCGTGTTCGATGAGCTCGCGACTTCGTTCCGGCAGGTCCATGTCGCTCACGGCCGCCGAACCCCGGGGACGGGGCGCGTAGGAGTGCGGGTCGGCGTTCGGTTCGTACCCGGACGCGTGTTCGTGCGCGTAGCCGTCGTGTCATTCGACGGCTCGATGTAGATCCCCGCGACTTTCTCGTCGACGGCGATGTTGGCGACCTTCTGCTCGTCGAAGTTGATGGTGATACGGCGGCCCTTCACGTAGTTGATGGCGGGACGGTGAAGCGACGTGTCCGACGACGCGAGGTTGTAGAATGCCTGCGCGTTCAAGGTCGATACGAGTTTGCGAATCTCCGGTCCCTTGCTCGTGTCGACGGGCGGGAGCGTGTCAAAGTAGGCGACGATGGTATCGCCGCGGATCCAGTTCGTGGTATCGGCGTGAATCGTCGAATCAGCGCGTCCCTGAGCGAAGGCCCTGTTTAGCGCCCGCACTTCACGCACGCGTTGCCCCGGCATGTGTACGTCGAGGGAGTCGGCGATCATGTTCTGGCTCGGCGAGTCGGCATTGGCGCGGCTCTTCCCCCACGCGTAGGCGCGCTGGAGCAGATCGGCGGTAATGCGCAGATCGATGGTGTCGGCGCGAAGGGTCAGGTCCTGGCTCGTCGCGCGCGCCTTGGCGGCCGAGACAACGCGCTGGAGCTTGCGATCCTTCGAGAAAAGGTCGATGCGCTCGCCGACGAGCTGGAAGGGCCTGCTCTTCGTTCCGTTGACGATCGGGTTGCGCATCAACTGCATGGTCTCGGTGCCCGTGTTGATGAAGGCCGAATCGCTGGTGGCTGTGATCTCGGGCCGAGTGATTTGAACGCGGCCCGAACCGTAAATCAAGCTATCGCCGTCCATGTAGATGGTGTTGGCAACGACCTCGATCGGCGGCTGCTCTTTCCCCGTGCTGTCTTTCTGGACGATCATGACGGTCGGGCGGCCGATGGCGAGCGTCTGCGCACGCGTGCGAACGCGCGGCGCGACACGGCGGTAGTCGACCTGCGGCCCGCGGAGCGTCGAGCCGGTCGGGAGCTTTCCATCCACATTTCCCGCGGCGAGGATGCGCTCCTCGAGTTGATAGTAGGTGAGAAAATCGGAGGACATCTCGAGGCGCGGCTCGACGTAATGCACGTGGCCGACGAAGAAGATGCGATGCTCGTCGCCGTAGATCTCGGCGCTGTCGGCGCGCAGGGTGATCTTCTTGGCCGGGCAGCGAACGACGATGCCGCCGCCGATGAAGTTGTTGTATTCACCGCTCGGCAGCTTGATGCTGACCTGTCGCTCCTGCTCCGAGTTGCAGGCCGTGGTTTGAGCGGCAGCGTTATGTGCTGTCGCGACGGCTGCCACGAGAACGAGTAATGCCCAGCGGCGAATCATTGACTCGGGAGTACAACCGTGCCGGTCGTGCGGCAGGCCCGCTGGCAGGTGAATCGGGAGAGATTCGGATCGGTCTTGAAGCCAATGCCACTCTGCGTGCGACTGCCGGCGACCATCTGAAAGCTGGTGTCGCTCGATACCTCGTTCGAGAGCTGATTGAACTTGAGATGGGGTGACGTGAGCTTCTTTCCATCGAGTGTCGTGACGATGACGTTCCCGAAGCCCTCGAGAATCTGCGTCCGCGTATCGTAGATGCCGCGATCGGCGCGCATGGTGCCATTGGGCGCACCCGTCTCGGTGTTGAATTTCACGCGCGCGTTGCGGAAATCGAACTTCGTCTGGTCGTTGTAGACGAACATCGTATCCGCCTGCAGCTCGCCCTTCTGAACGCCGTTGCCGGTGAGGAGCGTGCGCACGCCGAAGCCGACCTGCTCGGCCGTATCGACTGGCCCTGCTTTGCCGACTGGCGGTGGTGTGCTCTCCTTGCAGGCACCGTACGCGGCCGCCGCACACACGCAGCCGACCAGCACGGTGAGGCGCCTAACGCGAGACGCGGCGCTCATCCGACGCGGGCCCGCATGAGGTCGTGCAGATGCACGACGCCGACCAGCTCATCACTCTCATTCACGACGGGCATCACCATGATACCGATCTGCTCCATGCGATAAAGGACCGCGCTCGCCAGTTCACCGCTGCGGGCCAACTTGGGGTTCCGCGTCATGACGCCGCGGATCGGAATACTCCAGAGATCATCGCTGCGCTCGACGAGACGGCTGAGATCTCCCGCTGTGAGTACCCCATCGACGTGGGTTCGTGCGTCGACGACGACCGCGATACCACGCCGCTCCGCAATCATGACGATCGCCTCCCGCATCGTGTCTCCGTCTCGCAGGATCGGGAGTTGGTCGCGAAGCATGATCTCGTCGACCTTGATCACGAGGGCGCGGCCGAGCGCACCGCCGGGATGCAGGCGCGCAAAATCCTCGCGCCGGAAGCCCTTTTCCTGAAGGAGAGCAACGGCGAGGGCGTCGCCGACGGCGAGCGCGGCCGTCGTGCTGGTGGTCGGAGCGAGGTCGTGGGGGCACGCCTCCTCGCCGACGCTGGCGTCGAGCACCACGTCCGAGTGGCGCGCGAGGGCGGAGCGCGGATCCCCGGTGATGGTGATGGTGCGAACGCCAAAGCCCTTGAGATGGGCCACAAGCGACAGCAGCTCGTCCGACTCCCCGCTCTTCGAGATCAGGATCGCGACGTCATCCTTGCCGACGATACCGAGATCTCCGTGAACGCTGTCCACGGGGTGAAGGAAGGTGGCGGGGGTGCCAGTCGACGTCAGCGTCGCCGCGACCTTCCGGCCGATGAGGCCGGACTTGCCCACGCCGCAGACGATGACGCGGCCCGGCGACTCCGCCACCAGCTCCACTGCTCGCGCAAACGCGGCGTCGAGCCGACTCTCTAGCGCGGCGATGGCCTGCTGCTCGAGCCGAAGGACGCGGCGGCCGCGTTCGACGATCGCGTCGTGGTTCATCGGCCGTCTCGGGAAACGCGGCTGCGAGAGGGCTGCGACGCATCGGCTGGCGGCGCGCTGCCGTCGTCGATAGAGCGCTCTGCGACGTACGCTTCGGTAACCTTTGCCCACTCTCCGCGAGCCAAGAGGAGCCGTTCCGCGAACTCGCGAACCGCACCGCGGCCGCCATGTCTCGTTAGGCGAAGCCGGGCAATGCCTGTGATTTCCGGAACCGCGTTGGCGACGGCCACCGGCAGTCCGACGATGCGCATCACGGCAAGGTCGGGAAAGTCGTCGCCGATGAAGGCCGCTTCGGCCGGCGAGATGTTGTGGCGCTCGAGAATGCGGCGAAAGGCGGGGAGCTTGCGGGCGTACGAATCCTGGGCGACGTCCTCGATCTCGAGCTCGGCGGCGCGGAGGCGAACGCTTTCCGAGACGCGCCCGGTGACGATCGCGACACGGATGCCCGCCTTTCGCAGGAAATGAATACCCAGGCCGTCCTGAATCTCGTAGCGCTTGAACTCGAGCGGCGCACCGTCGACGGCGCCGAGGTAGATGCCGCCGTCAGTGAGCACGCCGTCGACGTCGATACCGACGAGACGGACGCGGCGCGCCAATGCCTCGTCGAGGGTGCCGGGACCGGAGGACGCTGGGTGCGGGCTCACCGTCTCATCAGGTGCCAGAGCTCGACGAGGCGCTCGACAAGTGCGTCGAGCTTATCGAGCGGGATCATGTTGGGTCCGTCGCTCGGCGCGTGATCCGGATCGGGATGCGTTTCCATGAACAGCCCATCGGCGCCGGCAGCGATCGCGGCGCGAGAGAGTGGTGGGATGAACTCGCGGGCCCCGCCACTCGCGCCACCGACGCCCTTCCCCGGCTGCTGAACACTGTGGGTGGCGTCGAAGATGACCGGCGCGTCGCATGCCGCGCGCATTCGCGCGAAGCCCCGCATGTCGACGACGAGATCGCCGTAGCCGAAGAACGTTCCGCGCTCGGTCACTGCAACCTCCTGGGGTGCGGGGCGTGGGGCGCGGGGCGCGGGCGTGCCTAACGCCTTGCGTACCTTCTCCACGGCGCCGCGCATGCCTTCGGGGTGCATCCATTGGCCTTTCTTGACGTTCACGGGTTTGCCCGTGGCGCCGGCGGCGATGAGGAGATCGGTCTGGCGACAGAGGAAGGCCGGAATCTGCAGGACGTCGACGACTTCGGCAGCCGGCGTGCACTGCTCCGGCAGATGCACGTCGGTGAGCACCGGAAGGCCCGTCCGCGCGCGAACGCGGGCGAGTGCCTCCAGACCCTCGTCGAGTCCTGGTCCGCGCGCGGCGCCAGGATTGGAGCGATTGGCCTTGTCGAAGCTCGCCTTGTAGATGATGCCGCCCGGGACGCGTTCGGCGAGCTTCGCGAGGTGCTCGCCGACGCGAAAGTTCAGCGTGTCGGACTCGAGGACGCAGGGGCCGGCGATGAGGAAGAGCGCATCGTTAGGAAATCGAGCCATTGCCTCGTCAGTCCGCCGCCTCGACGAAGGGTCGTTCCTTCGTCTGGCCTTCCCGCCGCCGCCCGGAGTTCGCCGCGGCGGCGATGAATCCCGCGAAGAGCGGATGGGGCCGCGTCGGCCGCGACTGCAGCTCGGGGTGGAACTGACAGCCGATGAACCATGGATGATTCTGCAGCTCGATGATCTCGACGAGTTGGCCGTCGGGCGAGAGTCCGCTCAACCGCATGCCATTCTGCACGAAGAGATCGCGGTAGCGATTAGAGACTTCGTAACGATGGCGGTGACGCTCGCTCACCTCGGGAACGCCGTACACCTCCGCGGCGCGCGAGCCGCGCGCGAGCCGGCACGGATACGCTCCCAGTCGCATCGTGCCACCCATGTCGGTGACGTGCTGCTGCGACTCCATGAGCGAGATGACGGCGTTGTCGCATTCGGGCGCGAACTCGGAGGAGTGGCTGTCCTCGAGGTGGCAGACGTTGCGCGCGAACTCGATGATGGCCGTCTGCATGCCGAGGCAGATGCCGAAGAATGGCAACCCCGACTCGCGCGCCGCGCGGATCGCCTCGACCATGCCCTCGACGCCACGGACGCCGAAGCCGCCAGGAACGAGCAGGCCATCGTAGCCGGCGAGCAGCGACGACGCAGTCTCGGCGTTGGTGAACGCCTCGCTGGAGATCCAATTCACCTCCACGCCGACGTCGTTGGCGATCCCGCCGTGGATGAGCGATTCGAGCACGCTCTTGTAGCTGTCGGCGTACTCGGTGTATTTGCCCACGACCGCGATACGAGCTTGCTTATTCGGCGTGAGCACACGCTGAACGAGCTCGCGCCAGCGCGAGAGGTTCGGCGGCGTCGTCTGGAGGCCGAGCTTCTGCACGACCTTGGCGTCGAGCCCCTGCTCGTGGAAGAGGAGCGGGATCTCGTAGATCGTGCGCACGTCGGGGCTCTCGACGACGGCGCCGAATTCGACGTTGCAGAAGAGGCCGATCTTACGCTTGATCTCGTCGGAGATCGGCCGCTCGGTGCGGACGATGAGCAGATCGGGCTGGATACCGATCTCCATCAATTCTCGCACGGAGTGCTGCGTCGGCTTTGTTTTCAACTCTCCGGCCGCGGCGATATATGGTACTAACGTAAGATGAATGAAGATCGCGTTCTCGCGGCCGACGTCGTGGCGCATCTGACGGATCGCCTCGAGGAACGGCTGGGATTCGATGTCGCCGACGGTACCGCCGACTTCCACGATGACGACGTCGTTCTCCGGCGCGACGCGGCGAATCGCCGCCTTGATCTCGTCGGTGATGTGCGGAATGACCTGCACCGTCGATCCCAGGTATTCGCCGCGGCGCTCCTTGGTGATGACGTTCAGGTAGATCCGGCCCGTGGTGACGTTGTTCGCTTGCGACAGCGAACGGTCGATGAAGCGCTCGTAATGACCGAGATCGAGATCGGTCTCGGCGCCGTCATCGGTGACGAATACCTCACCGTGCTGGAAGGGCGACATCGTACCTGGATCGACGTTCAGGTACGGGTCAAACTTCAGCATTGTCACGCGTAGTCCGCGTTCGACGAGGAGCCGGCCGAGCGAGGCAGCGGCGATTCCCTTGCCGAGCGAGGAGACCACCCCACCAGTCACGAAGACGTATTTCGTCGTCTGTTGGCGCGTCGAATTCATCGAGTTCGTTCCTCAAAAGCGGTCCAGTCAGCATTCGCACGTCGTAGGTCCTCGTCGGTGTCGACGCCGACAGCAGGCGTCTCCGTCACGAGGGCAACGCCCATCGCCAATCCCGCGGCGAGAGGGCGCAACTGCTCGAGGCGCTCGATCCGTTCGAGCGGATGGGGTGGAAGCGAAACCCACTGCGCGAGAGCCGCGCGTGCGTAGGCGTACACGCCAATGTGCTGCCAGACGCGAGTCGATCGCAGGGGTGCTTCTGCCGCGTCGCGCAGGAACGGAATGGCCGCCCGCGAAAAATACATTGCCCGGCCGTCATCGGCAGCGACGACCTTCACCACGTTCGGCTCGTCGAGGATCGCTTCGCCAGCGCGCGCCGCAGCTGTTCCGAGCGGAAATCGACCGGAGGTGACCTGGCTCACGGCTCCGCGCACCGCGTCCCGGGAGACGAAGGGCTCGTCGCCCTGGACGTTCACGATCGCGTCGAACGCACGGAACTCGGGGAGCGACGCGACCTCGGCAACGCGATCCGTGCCCGAAGGATGCTCCGCCGAGGTGAGAACCACCTCGGCGCCGTGAGGGCGCACAGCGTCGGCGACCTCGTCACTGTCGGTGGCGATGACGCACCGGCTCGCGATGTCGAGTGATTGCACGCGCTGCCATACGCGGACTACCAGCGGTAGACCGGCGAGGAGGCGAAGGGGTTTTCGGGGGAGGCGGCTCGCGCCCAGCCGGGCTGGGATCACGGCGAGCGTCTTCACGCGCGACGCTCAGCGGGCCAGGAGACACAGGAGGCCGCTCCAATCACGGAGCGCAATGTAAAAGTCAGAGGTGCTGGGTGCTAGGTGCTAGGAAGTGCGAGCAAGGAGCTTGGTGAGAATTAGCGCGCGATGGAGAGGCCCGCGCCGACTTCCCATTCTCGGCGCGCCGGATCTACGGAGATGTCGACGCGGAAGAAGCTCAGAGCCAGGCGTAAGGCGAGATTCTGCTCGAAGTCGGGGAGCGAACCAACTCCGGCGGCGCCGATCATGTGGCGCAGCGTGATGCTGGGCGGCCCGAGGACCGGTAGATCGAAGCGAAGAAATGGAATGAAATAGTTGCTCTCGAAGTAGGCGAGATGGTCGCCGCCCATCGAGAGCAGGTCGAGCGTCGGAATGGTGCCCGATCCGCCAAGGTAGCTCCAACGCTGCGGCGGCGCGGTGTCGCCGAACGTCTCGAGCACGTGTGTGCTGAAATAGAACTCCTGCGATGCGAAGGTCGGGAATCGAATCGTGCCCTGGAGAGTCGACTGCACGAAGCGGCGCGAGCCGACGTCGAACGCCGCGCCCTCGTTCGTCAGATCGAGGGTCGCGCGGACGCGCTGCGTCTCCCAGGTGGCGTGAGCGCCGAGCAGGATGGACTGCAGCGTGCCCGGCGTGATGGGGGGGTTGGGCCGCCGCATACGATCGCCCTCGGACCGACCGAAGAGGCTCCAAGGGATGTGCTGGGCGAGGGAGTCCCGTTCGACCGAGTGATCCCTCTCCAGTCGTACGCCGGCGAACGGCTCCAGCTGGAGCGTGACTCCCTCGACGAGATGGTGGATCGTCGCTTCGGCGCGATCGGCGCGATAATAGTTGCGCGTGTCGAGGCCGAACCCCAGTACCGCAGCGGAATTCACGAGGTCGGACCAGATCCAATCATCGTTCGTGAGCGTCGTGCGGCCGACGTAGAGATTCACGCTGGTGCGGCGGCCGAGGACGAAGTCGCCGGCGACAGCGGGGTCGAAGACGCCGAGGTTGGACCGGTAGGCGATCGTGGGGTCGATCGCGATGCGACCGGTGTCGAGTGTGAACATTGGGCCGAAGGCCAGCGACAGGCCGTCGACGCGATCGTAAGTCGGGATTCGTAGTCCGTAGATCCCCGGCAGCGTGACGGGCGTGGATCTCGTTATGCGGACGGGTCGAAAGTCCAGCGCGTAGCCGTTTGGCGTGGTCTCGACGTCGAATGTGAAATCCCGATGGCTCTGGACGCCCCCGCGGACGATCGCGAGACGCGACTCGTACACGCCGCCTCCGATCGCGACGACGCGTCCGTCAACCGAGGCGCCGGGATGGAGAAAGGCGTCGCCTCCGACGACGATGACGTCGCCGTGTACGCGAGACTCGATGATGGCGTCGCGGTGGAGGACGATGACCGTTTGAGCGTATGCTGAATCGCGCGGCAGGAGCGCGGCAGTCGGGCCGGGCGGAATGAGGTGGTGCGGTGCCGCCAGCGCTTCCGCGAGTCGGCGGCCGACGGGCCCGGGTCCGGCGTCGCGGACGACGACCGTTTGTGCGTCGAGTCGTGACAGCGCGCTCGCGATCGCGCCGAGGAGGAGCAACGGCGCGATGCGCGCGCGGGGTCTCACCGCGCGAGCTCCAGGAAGTTCTTGAGTAGTGCCTTACCGTGCTGCGTCATTACCGATTCCGGATGAAACTGAACGCCATAGACCGGGTGCTCACGATGCCGGACACCATGGATCTCATTGGGATCCTTGGCCGCGCGGGCGACCACCTCGAGGGACTCTGGAAGCGAGGTTCGTTCCACGACGAGGGAGTGGTAGCGCATTACCTCCAACGGTGACGGAAGGCCGGCGAATACCCCCTGCCCATCGTGCTCGACGTGCGAGGTCTTGCCGTGCATCACCCGTTCGGCGCGGACTACTCGACCTCCGTAAGCCTCACCGATGGCCTGGTGGCCGAGGCAGACGCCGAGCATGGGAATGCTGCTCCCCCAGCGGCGAATCGCGTCAACGGTGATCCCCGCCTGTGCCGGCGCGCAGGGGCCCGGCGAGATCACGATCGCCGACGGCGCGAGAGTCCCGATTTCGTCGACAGTGATGGCGTCGTTGCGACGAACGTCGACGTCCGCGCCCAACTCGCCCAGGTACTGCACGAGGTTGTACGTGAACGAGTCGTAGTTGTCGATCACGAGAAGCATTGGCGACTCTTGGCTGGAGGCATGGGCGCGGGAAGCGTCAGCCCCGAGGATGAAACTGCTTGTGCACGGCCCGCAGGTACTCACGGTCCACGTGCGTGTAGATCTGTGTCGTCGAAATATCGGCGTGGCCGAGCATTTCCTGCACGGCCCGAAGATCGGCGCCACCCTCGAGCAGGTGGGTAGCGAACGAGTGGCGCAGCGTGTGGGGTGAAACGTGTTTGGTGATCTGCGCCTTTTCAACGTGATGGCGGAGAATCTTCCACGCGCCCATGCGCGTCAGGGGCTTGCCGCGCGCGTTGAGGATGAGGATTCCTTTCCCCTCTCCGCGCTCGAGTCGCGGCCGGAGCTCGCGGAGATAGATGGCGACGGCACCGATCGCTGAACGACCGATGGGCACGAGTCGTTCCTTGCTTCCCTTGCCGAAGACGCGGACGAGTCCCTCCTCGAAGAGGACGTCGCGAACGGCGAGGCTGATCCACTCCGAGACGCGCAAGCCAGCGCCATAGGCCAGCTCGAGGAGCGCACGGTCGCGAAAGGCGAGGGGCTCGTCGAGGCTGGGTGCGGTGAGGAGCCGACTCACCTCGTCGACACTGAGGACGTCGGGGAGCGACCGCCAACGCTTCGGCGTCTCGAGCCGCTCGCTGGGGTCGCGCACGACATTCCCGTCCGCGAGCAGGAAGCGAAAGTAGGTCCGGACAGAAGAGACGTTCCGACGAATCGACGCAGGTGCGAGACCGAGGTCTTTGAGATGATACACGAACTCACGCAGCATCCGGCTCGAGATGTCGCTCGGCCCGGCCGCTCCCTTGACGGCGACGTACGTCGTTAGGCGCGCAACGTCGCGCCGGTATGCCTCCAAGGTCCGGGGCGAAACGCCCTGCTCGAGGCCGAGAAAATCCGAGAAACGCTCGAGGAGGAACGGACGCGCGATAGCGGGGTCGATCAGGATGCGCTGATCTTCTTGCTGCGGGTCCGCCATATCACCACGCCGACGAGGAGGAGAACGGCGGCGGTGGCGGCGAGGATGCGTCCGTACTCAGTGATGAGTTGCAGCACCCGCTGCCAATTGCCGCCGACCGTGAAGCCCAAGTAACTGACGGTCCCGTACCATATCGCCGAAGCGCCGGCGATGGCGAGAGCAGCGCGAAGGGGCGGCACGCGCAAAGCGCCGGCGAAGGGGGGTACGAGGGCGCGAACGCCGGGGATGAAGCGGCTCGCGAAAAGAGCGAGGACGCCATACTTACCGTACATCTGGCCGAGCCGATGGTTGGCGCCGGCCGCCTTGTCGCCGAGCAGACGTTGCTCGAGCTTGGCGGCGCCGTAGCGGCGGCCAAGGCCGTACATGACCATCGCGCTCCCGACGTTGCCGACCCAGGTAGCGAGAAAGGCGGCGAGGACGCTGCCCCGGCCACGCGCGGCGAGGAAGCTGCCGAGGGCGACGACGGTATCCGCCGGGATGGGGGGAAAGATGTTCTCGATCGCGGCGACGGCTCCGAGCGCGACATAGAGCGTGCCGATCGGCACGGAGTTGAGCCAGACGAAGAACGAATCCACGACCTAACGCCGATCCTCGTTAGGCGCGAGCGTCGCGACGGCGATGCAGGCGATGCCTTCGCCGCGTCCGATCCATCCCATGCCTTCGTTGGTCTTGCCTTTGATGCTCACGGCGGCGGTGCCGATGTCGAGCGCACGGGCGAGGGCGAGCCGCATCGCCTCACGGTGCGGCGCGAGGCGCGGCGCCTCGGCGACGACCGTTACATCCACCTGCGCCACTCCATAGCCTGTCGCTTTGACGCGATCTACCGCGGCGCCGAGCATTTCGATGGAATCGCGTCCGCGGTTGGCGGGATCACGGTCGGAAAACAGCTCACCGATGTCGCCGGCACCTGCCGCGCCGAGGATGGCGTCCGTGATAGCGTGCGCGATGGCATCGCCATCAGAGTGGCCGACGAGGTGCCGATCGAAGGGGATGTCGACGCCGCCGAGCTTCAGAGGGCCGCCTTCACCAAACTTGTGCGAATCGTATCCAATTCCGACGCGGACCATTAGCGGCGTGGATGCTTCGATGGCATCCAGGCGGAACAACAGCTGGGACGCGAATGGCGCGAGTTTATTGCGAATCGCTCCGTGGAGGGTGATGACTCCTCGCGCCACGAGCCGGGATTTTTTCTGGAACGGCACACCGATGGCTGGGCGCACCCCCCAAGAATCGCGGCTCGTTGAGAGAAGGGGCGCACGCGCCCACGGTTGGATTCGTGCAATTGAGTCGCGTGATTCGCGTACAGGTTTTGTTCACTCTGCATGTCATCGTAACATCGATGCGCGCAACTGCAGATCACGCCGCGGCGCCTGCCGTTGCGGGCTCGCGGATGATCGAGTAATCCTGGCGGCGGCGCGCGGGGGTGAAGCCGGCGTCGCGAATGAGGCGTTCCATCTCGGCCGTTGTCGTGCGATAG
>Ga0207707_10003510_pt1 | contig 13880 bp, 10 predicted proteins | sample KBSC83BmetaG_FD_184336 | JGI IMG/M metagenome (GOLD analysis project Ga0207707, IMG submission 184336) | Corn rhizosphere microbial communities from Kellogg Biological Station, Michigan, USA - KBS C8-3B metaG (SPAdes) (version 2) | ecosystem: Host-associated > Plants > Roots > Rhizosphere ...
ACTCCCTGGCGGCCCATTGTGCACATTGAAGATATCTCGCGGGCATTTCTGGCGACCCTCGATGCGCCCATCGCCGCCGTATATAACCAGGCCTTCAATGTCGGACGAACCGAGGAAAACTTTCGCATATCGGAGATCGCCGGGATCGTGGCCCAAACCATTCCGGGATGCCGGGTCGAGTATGCTCCTGACGCGGGCCCGGATAAGCGCTGCTACCGCGTAAATTGCGACAAGATCACGCGCACTCTTCCGTCCTTCAAGCCGCAGTGGACCGTCAAGCGCGGCGCCGAGCAGCTTTATCGCGAGATGCAAGCCATCGGCCTTTCGCCGGGAGACTATGAGGGCCCCAAGTTCAAACGCATCGCCCACATCAAGTATTTGATCGATCAAGGGCTGCTCACCAGCAAGCTGCGTTGGACCGCGGCCACTCCGGCTCTGCCTCTCGAAGTTAGGGCCACCGCATGAGTTTCGAAAAGCGGACAACCTGCCGCGCCTGCCATTCACGGGATCTCTATCCGATTCTCTCCCTCGGCCGGACCCCCTTGGCCGATGCCTTGGTGGCGAAAGAACAACTGGCCGAGGATGAGTACACCGCGGATCTTGACCTGGTGTTCTGCAAGGCGTGCGCATTGGTGCAAATCACGGAAACGGTGCCGCCGGAGATCCTGTTCTGCCGCAACTATCCCTACTATTCATCGGTATCCAGAAGCCTTCTCGCTCATTTCCGGGCCAGCGCGGAGGAGATCATCGAAGAGAAAAAGCTCAACGGGAAGAGCTTCGTTCTGGAGGCCGCCTCCAACGATGGCTATATGCTGCAGAATTTCGCCGAGCGCGGCATTCCCGTGCTGGGCGTCGACCCAGCTGACGGTCCCGTTAAAGCCGCGAACGACCGCGGAATCCCCACGCGGCTCGACTTTTTTTCCCAAGACTTCGCGCGGCGGTTGCGCGAAGAAGGCCGTCAGGCCGATGTTTTTCTTGCGAATAATGTTTTGGCTCATGTCGCCGACCTGAATGGTTTCGTCGAAGGCATCCGCTCCATCCTGCGCCCCGACGGCATGGCTGTCATCGAAGCTCCCTACCTGGTGGATTTGATCCAGCATTGCGAATTCGACACGGTTTATCACCAGCACTTGTGTTATTTCTCGGTGACCGCATTGAAGGCGCTCTTTGTGAGGCATGGTCTCTCCCTGAATCGCGTGGATCGCACCGCCATTCACGGCGGCTCCCTTCGTCTGCGCGTGGGTCTGAAACCGGCCGTCACAGAATCGGTCTTGCAGCTTGAAAAAGAGGAACGCGAGGCCGGCATCTGCACGGTCGAATACTATTCGGAGTTTGCCCAAAAGGTTACAGGCATCCGGGCCCGGCTGTCCTCCATGTTGGAGGATCTCAAGAGCCAAGGTAAAAGAGTCGCCGGTTATGGAGCGGCCGCCAAGGCAACCACTCTCTTGTCTTACTGCGGCATCGACCGCAAGCTTCTGGAGTACGTGGTGGATCTGAACACGTTTAAACACGGCCGCTATATGCCTGGTTCGCATCTTCCGATATTCCCGACCAAGAAACTTTTGGAAGACCAACCGGATTACGTGCTCATTCTGGCCTGGAATTTTGCCACTGAAATCATGGCGCAGCAGCAGCAGTACCAACATGCCGGTGGCAAGTTTATCATCCCCATTCCGTCGCCGGCCGTAGTTTAACGATCAACGGAGACCAATAGCCATGAATACAATCTATGTCAATTCAACTGCCAGCGATCATGCCCGGCGCGGCGGCCTTTATCGCGGACAGCTTTACGCCTATCGCGCCACCCCAAGTTCGCTGGCGATGTGCCGGCTTGCCAGCCAACTTATCCAGGAGGCGTTTCATCCGCTCGACCCGATCCGCGCGCAGTTCTCGATGCCTGTCGAGCAATTCGTCGCCATCGTCGCCCCTTTGAAGCCCCGATTTATTCACCATCCGGAGACTCGCGGGCTCACCCGGGCTTTGATCGAAGAAATGGGCTGCGATCCCCAGGACACTTACATCGATGTCCCCCGCTTGCGAGTGGTAACTCACGGCGGTTATCTCACCTCGGGCGTTGGCTACGCGCATCACCCGCATCGGGACGTTTGGTATTCCGCGCCCGCCAGTCAGATTAACTGGTGGATTCCCATTTACGATGTCGAGTCGGAAAACTCCATGGCGTTTCATCCGCGCTACTGGAGCGAACCGATCGAGAACGACTCCCATGAGTTCGACTACTATCGTTGGAATCGCGACGGCCGGGCGAACGCGGCCGCCCATATTAAGTCAGATACCCGCCAGCAGCCCAAGCCCCAGCAGCCGCTCGAACTCCAGCCCGAACTGCGAGTGATCACGGAGCCGGGCGGGATGCTGCTGTTCTCGGCCGCTCAGTTGCACTCCACCGTTCCGAACACCTCCGGGGTCACCCGTTTTAGCATCGATTTTCGTACGGTTTCCCTGCGCGACGTCATCGAAGACCGGGGTGCCCCCAATGTGGATTCCCACTGCACGGGCACGTCTCTACGGGACTTCGTGCGCGCGGCGGATTCCGCAACTATGCCCGAAGAAGTGGCGATGCGCTTCGATCATGATCACAAACCCGACGACGTGCTGGTATACAAACCTCCACAAGGAGTCGGCGTATGAGCGTGCCCGCGCTCTTCGATAGGACACAATTCCACGATCCGGCGGATACGAAACCGTGTCCGAATTGTCAAGCTGGTAGTTTGTCGCCATTCTACGAGGTCCGATCGGTGCCGGTGCATAGCGTGGTGTCGATTCGCACTCGCGATGCTGCCTTGGCGTTTCCCAAAGGGGATATCGTGCTCGGCATCTGTGAGGTGTGCGGCTTCGTCTCCAACATGGCCTACGATTCCACACTGCAATCCTATTGTCCGGATTGCGAAGAGACGCAAGGCTACTCCGCGACTTTCCAGACGTTTCACAAGCAGCTAGCCGCGCGCCTGATTAAGCGGCACGTCTTGTTCGGAAAGAAAATCGTCGAAGTGGGCTGCGGAAAGGGCGAATTCCTGAGCCTCATATGTGAGATGGGCAGCAACCGCGGCGTTGGTTTCGATCCCGCGTTCGTTCCGGAACGCAATCCCGCCAAGGACTTGGCCGATGTCGAGTTCGTGCAGGACTTCTACGGTGAGAAATATGCGGATGTGCGTGCCGACTTCATCTGCTGCAAGATGACCCTCGAGCACATCGAGAAGACCCGTGAGTTCGTGAATATCGTCCGCCGCTCCATTGGATCGCGCCGCACTCCAGTCTTCTTCCAGGTGCCGGACCTGACGCGGGTGCTCGCCGACAATGCCTTTTGGGACATCTATTACGAACACTGCTCCTATTTCACGGAGCACTCGCTCGCTCAGTTGTTTCAGCGGGTGGGCTTCACCGTGATCGATATCCGCAGCGAATACGATGGACTCTATCTTGCGATCGAAGCCGTGCCGGCAGAAACGCCCGCGGATGTACCGCTGGACGAATCCTTGATCCAATGGGCGGTCAACCGGGCCAGAGAATTTGGAGCCAGCGTGAGGGAGACGATCGAATCCTGGAATCAGCGCATCGCCACCCTGAAGGCGGAGGGAAAGCGCGTCGTGATTTGGGGTTCCGGATCGAAAGGCGTGGCATTTTTGACGGCCTTGCGGGATGCGGATGCCGTCTCCTGGGTAGTGGATATCAATCCTTACCGCCAGGGAATGTTTATGCCGGGGACGGGTCATGAAGTGGTCGCACCGGAATTCTTGCGAGTCGTCCAGCCGGATGTGGTGGTGGTCATGAACCCGATCTACATGGGCGAGATTGGCGAGCAGCTTCAGGGTTTGGGAATCCAAAGCGAATTGTTGGGAGTTTGACCGGGGCATTCGACGTGATCGCCTGTCCACAGGAATCCTCCCCTGTGGCCGTAAGTACTCCATTTATTCTGGGGCCCAGTCGGGGGCGGCGCGTTACGCCCCCGCTGTTTTTCACGTATGGCCGTCACGTTATGTCTTAGCTCAATGTCCCCACCTCCGTGCCCGCCCGAGTACTGGCACATATAGCGCACGTATCTGAATCACCACTCTTTTCCTGGACATCATCAATGCGAATCGCCCTATTTGATTACTTAGTGACAGCGACTAACCCGGTGGGAGGCTGCCATCGGCGTATGCTGCAAGGATTGAGCGCGGATCATCAATTCACCGTTTTCGCAGTCGAATTCTCGAATCCCGCACCTGAGCGTATCGATTGGATTAGGATTCCAGCGCCCAAGCGGCCTCTCGCCCTCCTGTTCGTGGCGTTTCACCTTTTGGCCCCTCTCTATTACATTGCGTACCGCCTGAGAAAACGGGTTCGCTTTGATCTGGTGCAATGTGTCGAGAGCAATCTTGCATTCGGGGATATACGCTACGTCCAGTTTTGCCACAAGCGATACCTGAGATCGCACTGGCAAAGCTCGCGTCCCTCGGGCTTCCGCCGTTGGGGCAGATGGCTCGATCACAAACTTCACGCCCTTGCGGAAACTTGGGTCTTCCGCCGCGGACGAATCGTCTCGCCGTCTTTAGGTCTGAAGCAGGAGCTCTTGGATGAATATCCATTTCTACGGGGCCGCGTGGACGTCGTTAGCAATCCGGTGGAGATTGACCGCCTTCTCCGGCCACGCGACTTCGACCGTAGCGCTCAGCGGAAGCAGTTGGGCCTCGACGATGCCGATTGTGTTCTGGCTTTTGTCGCCCTCGGGCACTTCGAGCGGAAATCGCTGCCGGCGATTCTGGAGGCACTGGCAGAAATATCTGAACCGCATTTGAAATTGCTGGTAGTGGGCGGCACGGAGGGCCAAATACGGCCGTATCGAGCCAAGGCTGCGGCCAGCAGCATCGCCGGGCAGGTAATATTCTGTGGAATGCAAACGGAGGTCCGCCGCTATCTCTGGATGTCGGACGGCTTTATCTTCCCGTCGCATTACGAAACTTTCAGCTTGGTAGCCTATGAGGCGGCTGCAGCCGAGTTGCCGCTCATCGTCTCACGGGTCCATGGTGTGGCTGACATTGCGGCAGACCGGGATAACGCTCTCATTGTGGAACCGAATCGCGAGTCGATTTTGGCCGCACTCCGGGAATTCGTTTGCATGAGCGATGTAAGCCGTAGCGCAATGGGAAGTCGCGCCCGGCAGACCGTTTTGCGCTTCGGCCCCGAAGGCTTTGTGAATGCCTGGACTCGATTCTATGAGTCGTTGGCCTAAAGCATATCGCTATGGATATCTTACTCGTCCACAATTACTACCAACAAGCGGGTGGCGAGGATCAGGTATTCTCTTCCGAAGCCCAGCTCCTCGAAAAACGCGGCCACAAGATCCTGCGCTACGAAGTCCGCAACGACGCGATCCGCTCGCAATCGCTGGTGGGCACCGCCGCGCGAACCTTCTGGAATCACCAGGAGTACAAAAACCTACGCGCGGTCATGCGCAAAAATAGACCGCAACTGCTGCACATTCACAACACATTTCCGTTGATCTCCCCGGCGATCTACTATGCAGCCCGTGCGGAACAAGTGCCCGTGGTCCAGACTCTGCACAACTATCGTTTGTTGTGTCCCTCCGCAACATTCTTTCGCGATGGCCACGTCTGCCAGGAATGCAGCGGCAAGCGGGTTCCGTGGCCCGCCGTAAAATATGCGTGCTATCGCAAGAGTATAGGCGGGAGCGCGGTGGTTGCCGGCATGCTGTCGGTTCACCGCGCTCTCGGTACATGGAACCGCATGGTCGACGCCTACATCGCGTTGACTCGTTTTTCGCGCGACTTGTTTGTAGACGCGGGCTTTCCCGCCCATAAAATGTTCGTCAAACCGAATTTCACCGAAAACCCTGCTCTCACCTGGCGGCCCGCGGGCGGGGGAGCGCTATACGCCGGCCGCCTCACTCCCGAAAAAGGAATCGAGACTCTCTTAGACGCATGGCACCAGCTCGGCGGCACGGTTCCGCTGCGGATTATCGGTGATGGTCCCCTCGCCGATCGAGTCAGGGCCTTCGCAGCAGAAACGCCCAATGTTCGCTACGACGGGTGGGTGGATAGGGCGCAGTTGAAGGATATCTTTCAGGAGTCCGCATTCCTCGTGGTTCCCTCGACCTGGTACGAGGGTCTGCCTCTGAATGTTCTCGAAGCCTATGCCTGTGGACTTCCCGTGATCGCCAGCAACATCGGCGGCCTGGCGGAAATCGTGCGCGATGGCGAAACCGGATTGCAATTTGCGCCCTCTGACAGTGCCGACCTGGCGGCGAAGGTTCGCTGGGCCGTTTCTCATCCTGCCGATTGGGAGCGGATGCGCCGCCAAGCCCGTTCTGAGTTTGAGCTTCGCTACAGCGACGAGCCCGCCTACCAGGGACTGATGCAGATCTATCGCGCAGCCATCGGCCATGTCTCAGAATCTTCTTTCAGTTTGCCGGATGGCATTCCATCCCCAGGTGTCCGCCTGATTCCGGGGGCTGTCCCCCACCATGAAAACTATTAAGGCAATATCCCGGCAAGCTGTCCGCTCGGCGGGGCGAGTGATCGACCGGGCAATGCTCCTGGCTACTCCCTTTGTCAATCGACCGCGTTCGCTCGTCTTCACATTTCATAGCGTAGGCCCGCGGAACCCTTTTTGCGACGATGCCTCTGCTGACCACTCCTACGATGTCTTCGCATCTTTCCTGAGATGGCTTAAAGAGAATACGCAAGTGGTCCCTGTCTCCCAAGTGGCCCTAGGCGAGCGTGCGTCGAGCGAAAAAATCTTCAGTGCTCTGTCTTTTGACGACGCTCACTTAGACAACTACACCACCGTTTACCCGCTGCTCAAGTCCCTGCAATTGCCGGCGACCTTCTTTGTCCCCTCGGGTTTGCAGGGCCGCATCAACGGAATGACACGATCCATGGTGCGGGAGGTGGCAGAGAGCGGGATCACCATCGGCTCACACTCCATCACGCATCGCCCGCTAACCACGCTGAGCCGCCGGGAAGTAGAAACCGAATTGCGCGATTCCAAAGCGGCGCTGGAAGACTTGACGGGAAGGGAATGCCGGGAACTCGCGTACCCTTACGGCTTATACGACCAAACGACGATGGCAATTGCCGAATCGGCAGGGTACGCCTGCGCCTTTGGCGCATCCCTTCGCGAGTCTGCAGAAACCCGCTTCGCCCTTCCCCGAACCACGATTCCCAATACCAATTCCCAGTGGTCTTACCGGATGGCGGTGCAGGACGTGTATGTCTGGCGCCGCCGCCTTCGTCGCATTTCCTGGTTCCATGAGCTGACCCACAACACACCTGGCTAAGACCGGGAGCACGCTCAATTTTTGACAAAACAGTCGGAGGAAAATCATGTATCACCCCCAATCCCAATCATGCCCCGTATGCAATACCGAAGTCCCTTCGAGATTTCTCAAGCAATCCGGTGTGCCTACCAATTGCTCGGCGCTCTACGCCACCGCCGCAGCCGCCCAATCGGTGCCGCGAGGAGACATCGAACTCGCCTTCTGCTCCAACTGCGGGATGATCTTTAATGCTGCGTTTGAGCGTGAGCAGGTGACCTACGATGTGTCTTACGAAAACTCACTGCGGTTTTCGCCAACCTTTTGTGAATACGCCGACTCTCTCGCGACCCGATTGGTGGAGGCGCATGGACTGAAGGGCAAGCGAATCGTCGAAGTAGGGTGCGGTGACGGTGAATTCTTACGCACGATTTGCCGGAAGGGTGGGAATAGCGGCGCTGGCTTCGACCCCAGCTTCGCGGGCGTCCTCGACGATCCCAACATCGCCATTATCCGTAATAGCTACGATGACTCGGCAGCGGACACCCCGGCCGACTTTGTTTGTTGCCGCCACGTATTGGAGCATATACAGCAGCCGCGAAACTTGCTGCTTCAGGTGCATCGCGCCCTCAGCGGCCGCGCCGGCTCGGCCGCGTATTTTGAAGTGCCCGATGCCATCGCGGTTCTGAGCGGAACTGCAATTTGGGATGTGATCTATCCTCACTGCAATTACTTCACGGCAGTATCACTGGCTGGGCTCTTTGAGGCTTGCCACTTCACGGTACACAACATAACGATGTCCTTTGGTCAGCAATATCTCGCGATCGAGGCCTCGCCGCGCACAGATTCGACGCCTCTCCGGCCTTCTTATCGCAGTCTGGACATCCAGAAACTCAGCCGCGTGGTCGAGCGCTTTCGCTTGCACTTTCGCGAAACGGTGGAGCAGTGGGCCCGCTTCCTGGAATATGCGCACGCGGAGGGCCGGCGAGTGGTCCTCTGGGGCGCCGGCGCCAAGGCCGTCACATTCCTGAACACCATTCCGGGCGCGTCGCGGGTGGCGTCGGTGGTCGATATGAATCCGCGCAAGCAGGGCTCCTTTGTGCCCGGTACCGGGCATCAAGTGATCGCGCCCGCGGCGCTGGCTTCTACGCAGCCGGACATTCTCATCACGCTAAATCCGGTCTATGAAGGGGAGATCCGCAGGATCGCCGCTAGCATGGGCTTGACCGCGGAAGTGATTACGAAACCCGGCATCCCGATCTTGCCGGCGAGACCGGTCCGTCACCTAAACGCCATGGCTCAGAAGATGCATTGAGCGAAGTAAGACGTTCCGAGATCGTTATGCAACCTGCCACAGTATCGAATGAGTGGTCGCTGATGGCGGCGGCTGACTACTTGTCGATGCAGAACTCCAGCCTGCTGCAGATGAGCCGGAGGAATCTCCGCTTCTGGGGCGCCGTAGCGGCTTTCCTCTACTGCGGATATGGCATGTGGGGCCGCGCGTTCGCCTACATCGGCGTCCCCTCCGTCAAGCTCTTCATTGGAGATGTGGCGCTGGTCTTGTTCATAATCTGTTGCAACCGCGTCATGGAGGACTTCTGGCTGCGAAGCCTGCTCCGTTCAACCCCGCTGAGCGCCGTCGCCTGGAGTTTCACACTGTTCCTTTTCTATGGAGTCCTGGAGTGTGCTCGCGGCCTGGCCACCGGGCAAGAGCCGCTCCCGGCGATCCAGGAACTGGTTTTCAATGTCTATCCAATCTTCTTCTTCATGGGACTGATGGCTGCCTTAGTCTATCCCGATCTATTGGGGAAGATTGTTCGCTTCATGGCGTTTACCAGTTGCATATGGGGTCTCGTGTATTACTTGTTTTTGCGGAACGTTAGCATCAAAATTCCCGGCACATCGGAAATTATCTTAGAGCCGGGCGGCGCGGCCCTGGCCCTGCTCGGCTTGAACTATTTGAATCTTCGCCGTTGGTGGCCCATAGTTGCGATCAGCGCCTTTCTCACACTCGCCGGCCAGGTGCGAGGAGTTTGGCTGGCGGTTTCGATCGCTCTGGTGGTGCAGGCGATTTTGGCGAAAAAGTTCACGCGATTGTTTTGGGGTTTTGGAATTGTCACCGTCTTATTGATCGTGGGATGGTCGACCGATGTCGTGATTCCGTCCCCCACTGGGCGTGGTGGTGCGGTTGCCTCGCGGGAAATCGTGGCCCGTGCGATCTCCGTCTTCGACCAGGAGGCGGCCCGCGAATACAGTCCGCGAAACGCCAAATTTTACGCAGGAACGGCGTCGTGGCGCCAAATCTGGTGGCGGGAAATTTGGTCTTCGACTCACCAGGATGCCCAGACTGCACTGGTAGGTCACGGCTATGGTTTTCCAATAAATGAGCTAGTCCCCTACTTGCGCCACAACGACGACCTGCGCACGCCGCACAGCGTCTTTTACTTTGCTCTGGGCTATACCGGCTGGATAGGCGTTGTCCTGTTCTTCGGTTTCCAGGCAACCATTGGCTTCACTTTGTTCCGCGCATGGCGCTTCAGTGGAGACACCTTTGGATTTTCTATTTGGGTGTCGAGTATCGCCAGCGCCATGTTTGAAAACACTTACGAGACTCCCTTCGGAGCGATCCCGCAGTATCTAATCTTGGGCATGGCGGCGGTGGGCGCGATGAACCTGTGGAACCATAAGCAATCTCGCCAAGCCGCGGGCGTCGAGAGCTATGCGCATCAGCATGCGTAAATTAATGTCCGTCCTCAGCGGAAGAAATCTTTTCCAAGTGCGCGTTTGGCAATCGTTTCTCACCGAAGTAAATCCCGATCGTGGAAAGGAGCGGTATCGGAGAGCTGGCATTACAGCCACTGCTGCTCTCGTTTCGCAGGGCTTGGCCATGCTCATCGGTTTGGCCTCCATCCCTCTGACAGCGGGCTATCTGGGGCGGGAACGATACGGTGTCTGGCTTACCATCAGCAGCCTGTTGAGTTGGATGGCCATGACCGATTTCGGCCTCGCGGGACCGGCGCTCGTGAGTCTGGTTGGCGATGCCAATGGAAAAGACGACCGTAAGCTGGCTCGTGACTACGTGGCCTCGGCATTCTGGGCCTTGGTCGGAATCACAACTTTCGTGAGTGTGGTTTTTGCCCTGGTGTTTGCCCGGATTCCCTGGCGTGCGATCTTCCAGGTTTCCGAGGATATTTCGACACACGAACTTCATCTCACCTGTGCTCTCGCCGCTGCTTCCTTCGTGGCGTTCCTTCCGCTGAACATGCTCCCGTCCATTTATAGCGGCTACCAGGACGGGTTTGTTGGAAATATCTGGGCCATTGTTTCAAACGTACTCTCCCTAGTAAGCCTGGTGGCGGTGACTCAGTTTCGCGGGGGATTGCCCCTACTCATCCTGGCCCTCTCTGCAACCAGAATCCTGGTGGCGCTGGCCAACGGGGCGTATCTGTTCGGCTGGCGCTATCCTTGGCTCCGTCCCAAACTGTCGGCCGTACGCTGGAGCCGCGTTAAATATCTCTTCGCGCTGGGAAGCAAGTATATGATCAGCCAAATCGCGAGTCTCGGCATCTACCAGAGCCAGCCCATGATTATCACGCAGATGCTGGGACCTTCCCACGTCCCCATGTTCGTCATCGCGCAGAAAATTGTAACGCTCGCCTCCAACTTGCTAAATACCGCCACTATGCCTTTGATACCCGCTTATAGCGAAGCCGCGGCGCGGGCAGATTGGGGCTGGATCAAGGCCACACTCAAAAGATCCATCATTCTGTCTCTCGCTGTCGGGGCGCCTTTAACAACCATCGTTGCTGTTGCCGCTCGCCCCGTCATCCGCTGGTGGATGGGACCTGCGTTCGTTCCCAGCCATTTCTTGGTCTTTTGGCTCGCTATCTACGCGGTGACTTGTGTAGCGCTATTTTCGCCTGCCAATGTTCTCATCGCTTTGGGGCGCATGGGCGTAATGGCGGTTTCCATCACCCTTTGCGCGATTACAACCATCGGGCTGAGCATTCAATTTGCCCAATGGTGGGGCCTGACCGGCATTGCCCTTGCATTGAGTATGGCCGCCTTGTTCGTGATGGGCGGCACCCAATTCTATATGACTCATCGTATGTTGAATACCCGCTTGCTCGATAGCGTGGAAGCCGAACCGTTACCCGCGACCGTTAACACCTGATTTACGTCTGTTAAGGAGTATCTGCCTTTGAACTCACCCGATCTAGAAACCAGAACATGCTGAGAGCTGCCGCCGCCTCCTGGACCGTCTATGACTAATCAAGAGTCAGGCGCTTCTACGACCACGAACCGCTTTGCGAACCGCCTCCGCTGGCTCCACTTTTTGCTGACGTGCAAGATCCCAAAGGCGCGTTTGGAAACGATTCTGCGTGGAGCGAGTGTTTCGGGCGTCGAAATCCCAATGGTTTCGGATCATTACGAAACGCCAAGCTTATACGAGCAGTACGTGCTCGCCACGCTGGTTCGCGTTTTGAAACCCAAACGTTGTTTCGAAATCGGCACTTCTCTTGGTTTTACCACTCGCGTCCTGGCCTCGAATTCGCCGGATTGCCGCATCGACACACTGGACGTTTCTTCGGATCCTCGCATTGGCTCTGTATTCCGCGGCACGCCTGCGGCAGTCAGGATCCGGCAGCACATAGCCTCCTCCGCCGCGTTTTCATTCGAGCCGTATAGGGGCCAGATCGATTTAGTATTCGTGGATGGATCTCATGAATTTGAGGAAGTTTTGTGGGACACTGCGAACGCCATATCCATGTTGTCGCCCACGGGCGTAGCCTTATGGCATGATGTAGCGCCCCATTTTCCCGGCGTCGTGAAAGCACTCCAGGCGTGCGCCGATTCGCCGCACATCCGGCGGATCAAGGACACGTCCCTGGGATTTTACGCAAAGCCCGCTTCCTTTGAGGGCCGTTGGTGATTCTCTGCAACCAAACTCAAGGATTTCCAAATGCGTTATTCCGCTATTTCAGCACTGATTTTCCTTAGCTTCTCCTCACGTCTATGGGCCGGTCCTCCTGTCAGCGACGAGTTCAATGGAGCGAGCCTGGACACCAGTTTGTGGACGCCGACGTTGAGCGGTGGCAGCAGCAGCATGAGCGGCACGCAGCTGAGGCTGACCGCACCGGCCGGATCGAATCACGATCCCGCGTTTGGCGGAGTGCACAACTCGGTGCGGGTGTTGCAGACCGTGAGCGACGGGGACTTCACGCTGGAAGTGAAGTTCGACTCGGTTCCGATCCTGAGCAGCGCGTCCAACTACATCGGGCAGGGAATCGTGGTGCAGCAGGACGCAGCGAATTACTTCCGCTTCGAATTTGGGGCCAACAACGGGATCACCACGGTTGTGAACGCGAAGATCATAGCCGGAACCCAGAGCGGGCTGACGAGTGTGCCTATCTCCACCGCCGGGGTGAGCAGTTTGTGGATGCGCGTGCAGAAAACGGGCAACGTCTGGACGCAGAGCTGGTCAACCAACGGAACGTCTTTCAGCAACATGGCCAGCATTACGCAAGCCATGACCGTGGCAGGAGTGGGCGTGTATGGCGGCAACTACGGCTCGCCATCCAGCGCGGCGCCCGCCTACACGGCGGTAGTGGACTATTTCCGCAGCATCGGCGGGCCGGACCTGACCATTACGAAATCGCACAGCGGGAGCTTCGCGCAGGGCGGGACGGGCAGCTACACGGTCACCGCCGGCAATGCCGGAACCGCCGCGACCAGCGGAATGGTGACGGTGGCCGACACCCTGCCCACGGGACTGACATCCACCGCCGCCAGCGGCAGTGGATGGAACTGCGGCATCGCCACGCAAACGGTGACTTGCACGCGATCAGATACCCTGGCCGTCGGCGCCAGCTTCCCCGCTATCACGCTGAACGTGAGCGTAGCCGTCAATGCTACCAGCGTCACGAACGTGGCCACAGTGTCCGGAGGCAGTGAAACCAACACCGCCAACAATTCCGCTTCCGATCCCACGACGGTCGTCAGCACCGCGGGTCCGGATCTAACGATCACGAAATCGCACGCCGGAAACTTTGCGCAGGGCAGTACCGGCAGCTATACGATTACGGCAAGCAACGCCGGAACCGCGGCAACCAGTGGCACAGTGACAGTGGCCGACACTCTGCCAGCGGGATTGACGCCCACGGCGGCGAGCGGCAGTGGATGGGGTTGCGGGATCGCCACGCAAACGGTGACCTGCACACGTGCGGATGCGTTGGCCGCAGGCGCCAGCTACCCGGCCATCACACTGAGTGTGAGTGTAGCCAGCAACGCCAGCAGCGTCACCAACGTCGCCACGGTTTCTGGCGGCAGTCAGAGCAACACCGCCAACGACTCGGCTTCTGATCCGACGACGGTTACAGTCGCGGCCGGTCCCCTGGTCTCTGACGAGTTCAATGGAGCGAGCCTGAACAGCAGCTTGTGGACGGCGACGTTAAGTGGCGGCAGCAGCAGCATGAGCGGGACGCAGCTGAGACTGACCGCACCGGCGGGATCGAATCACGATCCCTCGTTCGGCGGAGCGAACAACTCAGTGCGGGTGCTGCAGGCGGTGAGCAACGGGGACTTCACGCTGGAGGTGAAGTTCGACTCG
>Ga0207707_10003511_pt1 | contig 13879 bp, 7 predicted proteins | sample KBSC83BmetaG_FD_184336 | JGI IMG/M metagenome (GOLD analysis project Ga0207707, IMG submission 184336) | Corn rhizosphere microbial communities from Kellogg Biological Station, Michigan, USA - KBS C8-3B metaG (SPAdes) (version 2) | ecosystem: Host-associated > Plants > Roots > Rhizosphere ...
ATTCGGCCAGCAGCAGTTCGGACGCATCCGGCGCGTGCAGGTATTTTTCGGCATGCACGCCCCTGCGCGCGCGGCTGAGAAACGGCCCTTCGAGATGGATGCCGAGTATGCCGGGCACGTCTTCCGCAATCGCTGCGTCGACGGCGCCGATCGCCGCGCGCATCTTTTCAGTGGTGTCGCTGATCAGGGTCGGCAGGAAACCGGTGGTGCCGAAGCGCCGGTGCGCGGCACCGATGGCGCGAATGCCTTCGGCGGTGGGTTGATCATTGAACAGGACGCCGCCGCCGCCATTGACCTGGCAATCGATGAAACCGGGCAACAGGATCCGGCCCGACAGGTCGTGGACTTCGGCGTTCGGCGGGATGCGCGCTGCGAGCTCCAGAATCCGGCCTTCCTCGACGATCACTGCGGCATCGTCGCGCCAACCTTGCGCCGAAAGAACGCGTGCATTGGCGAGCGCGATGGCCATCAGACGGTCTCGGTCACCTTGGCGAGGTGGGGCGGGTGGTCAGGGTCGCGGCCGCGTGCGATGGCGAGCGCATTCACCGCACGATAGAAGCTCTGGATCGCGAGGATCGGCGCGCACATGGGCTGGCGGGTTGGCACGATCGGCAATGCATCGGGCCCGGATGCGTCCGGTGCGGCGGTCCACACCTCGGCGCCGCGTTGGTGGAAATCGCGTGCGGTGGCCATGACGCCCGCCAGTGCATCGTCTTGCTGCGCGAACAACAGCACCGGCAGGCGCGGCCCTACCAATTCCATCGGACCGTGTCGCACTTCGGCACTGCTGAAGGCTTCGGCGTGCAGCGCGCAGGTTTCCTTCAATTTCAGCGCCGCTTCCTGCGCGGCAGCCAACCCATAACCGCGCCCGAGCACGAACAGGCCGTGCATGTCGCGCAGCCCATCGACCAGCGGCGACCAGTCCAGCTCGAACGCCTGGCGCAATTGTTCCGGCAGTTCGTGCAGCGCGTCGAGCAGTGCAGCATCTTGTCGCCAGTGCGCGACGAGGTGAAGTACCGCGCTCAGCGAGCCGATGAAACTCTTGGTCGCCGCGACGCTTTTTTCAGGACCGGCCTGCAGCGGAATCACCGTGTCGGCCAGCGCTGCCAGTGGCGAGCTTTCGGCGTTGACCAGCGCGACCACGCGCGCGCCGGTCTTGCGCGCTGCTTCGGCGCTGCGCAGCAGGTCGGGGCTGGCGCCCGATTGCGAGATGACGATGTACAACGCGCCTGCGAGGCGCAGCGGCACCGCGTAGATCGATTCGATCGACGGCGATGCCGATGCGGTCACGCAGCCGGTTTGCGTTTCGATGACATATTTCGCATAAGTCGCGGCATGATCGGAACTGCCGCGCGCGCAGGTCGCCACGAAAGGCGGCGTATGGTCGCGCAGGCTCGCCGCGAGCTTGCGCACGCCCGCATCATTGCGTTCCAGTTGTCGCGTCACCGTGTCGGCGGCTTCGGCGGCTTCCCGGTGCAGCAGCGTGGATTCGGCTTTCATTCCGGTAATGGTCGTGGCGGGCATGAGGCGATCACGCCTTCGGGCGTGGCGGCGCCGTCGAGCCGCGCACCACCAGTTCGGGGCTGAAGCCCTCGTTTTCCACGTCGCCTCCGTGGATCTGCGCGATCAGCAGGCGCGCGGCGTGCTCGGCGATCGATTCGGTGCGCTGCCGCGACGTGGTGAGCGAAGGCCACGAATGGCGCGAGAACGGGCTGTCCTCGAAACCGGCGACCGACAAATCGTAGGGCACGTGCAACCCGGCCGCGCGCGCGGCCGCCAAAACGCCCGCGGCGATTTCGTCGTTGGAGCCGAAGATCGCGGTGGGCGGTTCGGCCAACCCGAGCAGACGGCGTGCGCCCCGAAAACCATCGTCGAACGAATAGTCGCCTTCCAGCACCAGTTCATCGGACATCGGCACGCCGTAATCCTGCAGGGCCTTTTCGTAACCCTTGTAGCGCTCGGGGCTGGAACGGTGCTGCTTGCCACCCCACAGGAAACCGATGCGCAGATGGCCAAGCTGGATCAGGTAGGTGGTAATGGCATACGCCGCGTCGCGGTCGTCCACGAATACACACGGAAAGCCGTCGTGCGGATCTTCCGCCGCCGAAATCACCCGCACCAGTGGAATGTTGTACGCGGCCAATTCACGCAATAGCCCCATGCGTTCGGACATCGGGGGCGCCAACACCAGACCGGCGAGACGCGAGCGGTGAACGAGATCGCGCAGCTCTTCCGCGAGCTTCGGTCCGCGCGAGTCACAGGGATGGATTTGCAGGCCGAAGCCCATTTCGCGGCACGCCGCCAGCACGCCCTGCTGCATCGCGATGATGTAGTACGGGTTGGGGTTGTCGTAGACGAGCCCGATCGCATAAGCCTTCGCACTGCGCAGGCTGCGCGCGGAAAGGTCGGGACGGTAATCGAGCTGTTCGATCGCGCGCAGCACGCGTTCGCGGGTTTCATCGCGCACCGAGCTTTCCCGGTTGATGACACGCGACACGGTTTTCAGCGATACCTTGGCTTGCCTTGCGACATCCCGGATGGTGGCGGTTCCCAAGTGCGGCTCCTTGTTGCGTGCCGGGTGTGGAGGTGAAACTTCAGGGCGTTGCGGTGGCGGAATTGACCGTTGCCATCCGCGCTGGCTGCCCCGCACGGTAGCCGACCAATCCGTAGAACAGGATGTAGATGTAGCCGGGCACCATCACCAACAGGAACGCCAACTGGAAATTGATGATTTCCTCGAGGTGCACGAAGAGTTGCGGGATCAATGCACCACCTGCGATTCCCATGATCAGCAACGCCGAACCAAACTCCGTGCGCGCTCCCAGCCCCTTGATTGCCAGCGGGAAAATCGCCGGCCACATCATTGCATTAGCAAATCCCAGTGCCGCGACGAAGCCGACGGACAACGTGCCATGGGTCCGCCACGCGCCGAAAGCGAACAGCACGCCAAGTACTGCCGAAATCGCCAGATAACGTTGTTGCGATATGAATCGTGGCGTCAGGCCGACTCCTGCCAAGTAACCGATCAGCATCCCGACCATGACCCACGACGTCAGATGCTTGGCCGTATCGAGCGGCAGTCCCGAAGCCTGTCCGTAGATCACGATGCCGTCGCCGACCATCACCTCCATGCCCACGTAGACGAACAGGCAAACCACGCCCAGCCACAGGTGCGGAAAACTGAAGATGCTGCGTCGCTGGCCCGCGCCTTGCGTTGCCTGGCGGTTGCTCTCCGGTTTGATGTCCGGCAGCGAGGAAAACACAATCCACACGGCCAGCAGTGCCAGCACCACCGCCATGACGACATAAGGCATGACGGCGCGCGACACGAATGCATGCTGCAGCATCGAACGCGCTTCGGGCGACGCAGCATCCTTGATCTTTTCGGCGTATGCCGCGGCACCGCTGAGCAGCAGGGCGCCGAAGACGTACGGTGCGATGCCACCCGCAAATTTGTTGCAGATCCCCATGATCGCCACACGTTTGGCGCCGCTCTCGATCGGGCCGAGGATACTCACGTAAGGATTGGATGCGGTCTGCAGCAATGCCAGGCCGGCGCCGATGACGAACAGTGCCACCAGCGCGCCGACGTAGCTGTAGCCGCCCATGAAAAAAGCGAACAGGATGGAGCCGACGGCCATGACCAGCAGGCCCAGCGCCATCCCCTTTTTCATGCCGGTGCGCTTGAGCACCACGGCCGAAGGCAGCGCGAGAAAGAAGTAGGACAAATAAAACGCCATCGGGATGAGGAATGCGCCGACGTTGTCCACGTTGAACCCGACCTTCACGAACAGGATCAGCGAAGAGTTGAGCCAGGTGACGAACCCGAAGATGAAGAACAGGACGCCGATGATCGCCATCGACATCACGTAGTGCGACGACTGCGGTGCGGTTGCGTTGCTGGTCATGGGCGAACCTGTATGAGTGCCGGTGCAGCCACGGGATTATGGAGTGGCCAACGTTGTCATATCTGTGTCTTGTGTCGAGTATCGCATGTCCTGCTCGCCGAAAAACAGGACTTTTTCGATTGTACGGATTTGATGCGACGCAACATTGGTGCGTCCTTGGAAGGCGCGATACCACGAGGAATATCCGCGTCCAGCAACGTAAGTGTGGCCTTCGTTTCGATTGTTGCATCGCAAATTGACAACGTTGTCAGTCATGACCAAACTGACGCCCATTCAAGTTGCCCGAGAGCAAGGATGAGTGTGGCCGCCAGTCATTTGACCCAGCACGCCAGCCTTCACACGCAGCCGTTTCTGGCTGCGGATGTGGGCGGAACCCATGCGCGGGTCGCGCTGATGCGCGCGGCCACCGATGGCAAGCGCGAGTTCGAAGTGCTGGCTTATCGCAAGTTTGCCTGCGCGGATTTTCCGGGGCTGCCGGAATTGCTGACGGCGTTCGTCGAAGGCGACGCCACCTTGCCGGTGCGGCGTTGCGTGATCGCTTGCGCGGGGCAGATCATCGACGATGCGATCGTCAACGACAACCTGGCGTGGCGGGTCAGCTTGTCGCAATTGCGCGAGGCGCTGGCGTTCGATGACGTCGCCTTGCTCAACGATTTCGAGGCGCTCGGCTACGCACTCGACGACGTGAAGGACACCGACAGCTTGTTGCTGTGCGGTCCCGGTACGTGCGGGGATGGCCCGGCGTTGGTGGTAGGGCCGGGCACCGGATTGGGTGCGGCGGTGCGCTTGCCCGGCCCCGCTGGGGTGCGCGTGCTCGCCAGCGAGGCGGGGCAGATGGATTTTGCGCCCGGCAATGCGCGCGAACGTGAAGTGTTGGCCCATCTGGCGCCGAGTGGCGGCTACGTGCCTTACGAGCGGATTCTGTCGGGGCCGGGGTTGCTGACGTTGTACACGACTTTGTGTGCACTGCGTGGACAGCCATCAAGGCTCGCGACGCCCGAAGCGGTAACCGCCGCGGCCTGCGCGGGCAGCGATGACGACGCCGTCGAAACGGTGGACGTATTCTGCGCCGCGCTCGGCAGTTTCGTGGGCAACCTCGCCATGGCGTTCATGGCGGACGGCGGCGTGTACCTCGCCGGTGGCGTCCTGCCGGAAATGCGCAAGCTGTTGCAGCACAGCCGCTTCGTGCAGCGCTTCCTCGACAAGGGCGACATGCGCGAATTCCTGCAGCGCGTACCGGTGCGCCTCATCGAGCACGGCCGTCACGGCGTGATGGGCGCCGCGCGCTGGTATTTCGTCAAGTACATGCGAAGTCCCATGCGCCACCGCGCCCTGGGAGATGGCACGGCGGCGTAACGCGTTTCCTCCACAAATTCCTCGGGTGCCTCGGCACCCATCACCTGGTGAGCGAGAGAAGGGGTACGTCATGAAATTTCGCAAGAGCATGCTTTCGGCGAGCATCGCCACGGCGCTGTTGTTCGCAGCCGCTGCCCAGGCTCAAAACGCCTCGCCGCAAAACCAGACCAACAACACCGACCAGTCGCAAGCTGCCAAGGACAAGCAGGCTGCCGATCAGAAACAGACCGCGCAGACCCTGGGGACCGTGCAGGTCGTCGGCGTGCGTGCCGCGCAGGCGCTGTCGCTGGAAACCAAGAAGGCGGCCAATTCGCAGGTCGAGGTGGTATCTGCCGTCGACATCGGCAAGCTGCCGGCCAAGAACGTGGCCGACACGATTGCTCAGCTGCCGGGCGTGAACATCGCCGACGCGGCCGGTTCGGAAGGCGGCTTCGACGAAGCCGATCGCGCCAGCATCCGCGGCAGCGCGCCGTCGCTGACCTTGACCACGATCAACGGACACTCCGTCGCATCCGGCGACTGGTTCATCCTCGGAAGCGGCGGTACGCGCAGCGTCAGCTTCGCGATGTTGCCCTCCGAAGTCGTCAACCAGGTGGTTGTGCACATGACCCCGGAAGCCAAGCTGCTCGAGGGCGGCGCGGCTGGCACCATCGACATCATTACCCGCAAGCCACTCGATTTCAGCCACCAGTTCTCCGCCGAAGCCAGCGTGGGTGCCGTGTATGCCGACCTGCCCGGGGACACCAAGCCGCAGTTCAACGGCCTGCTCAACTGGAAAAACAGCTCCAACACTTTCGGCGTGATGGTTCAGGCCTTCTACGAGGAGCGCTCGCTGCAACGCGAGGGGCAGGAGATTCTCGGCTATTCCTACATCCCGACCGGATCGGCGGCGGCCACTTCGTTGGGCTTGTCCGCCGCGACCCCGGGTAGTGCCAGCACGGGCGTGTTCTATCCCAACCTGCCGGGTGCCGCGTTGTTCACCCAGACGCGCAAGCGCAAGGGCGGGACAGTCGACATCCAGTGGCGGCCCACCGACAACCTGACCTTCAATCTCGATGCGTTCTACTCCAAGCTGGATGCCACCGACTACAACCGCAACTACATGTTGCGCACGCGCGACCAGCTTCCCAAGCAGGCCGTGACCGGCACCATCCAGGGGAACATGCTCACCAGCGCCAACCTGCCCGGGGATCCAGCGATTTCACAGGGCATCTACGACATGATCTCGCGTCCGGGCGAGAGCGAATCCAGCCAGTTCCTCACATTGGACGCGGATTGGCAGGCCACCCAGAACCTCGGATTCAAGTTCCAGATCGGCACCACCCGCGGCACCGGCAATACCCCGGTCCAGGACGTGATGGAGATGGACACGGGGTATGGCTCAACCGCGAGCTATGCAATGAACGGAGCCGGCGCGCCGCTCAACTGGTCGATGAGCGGCGACAACTCCCACTTCAATCCGGCGACTATGGGACTGGACTGGATCTTCGGCGACCAGGACGTGCACGTGGTCGACAAGGAACGCTGGTTCCAGGCCGATGGTGAATACGATTTCGACAACGCCGGTCCGCTGTCGTCATTGGAGTTTGGCGTGCGTTATGCCAAGCACGACCACGACAGCCCGACGGCCGTCGCGCAGGGTCCGAACTTCGCGTCTGGTGTGGTGACCGGCTTGGCCAACCCGAGCCCCTATCCATCGGCCGGCGGCAACTACCCGAGCGACTTCGCCAGCAACGTCGGCGTGGGTCAGATGCCGTCCAACATCTGGTACTGGACGTCCGCGCAGCTGTCGCAATTGAACGGCTTGTATGCAAACCGTGCCGTCACCGGCGACACCAGTTCGCGTTTCTATCCGAACGACATCTATTCGATGTCGGAGAAGAACGGCGCAGCGTACATCCAGGCCAATTTCACCGGCGAGCATTGGACCGCCAACGCGGGCCTGCGCTATGTATCCACCGACGAGAACATCGGCTACACCAGTCCGGGCATCCAGGAACCCACCCATTCCGGCCCGTTCCTGAATTCGGCGTTCTATCCGAACGGCTGGTACTGGAACTACTACAAGCACAACTACAACAAGATCCTGCCCAGTTTCAACGTGAAGTTCGACCTGAACCAGGATGGCAGCCTGTTGACCCGGTTCTCTGCCTCGCAGACGCTGACCCGCCAGGACTACAACCAGCTGGCAGGTTTCCTGAGTCTGACTGACCCGACGGTGCAAGGCGAGATCGGTTCGGGCAGCGGCGCCAATCCCCGCCTGAAGCCGATCCTTTCAACCAACTTCAGCGCATCACTCGAATGGTATTTCGCCCAGCGCGGCCTGCTGTCGGCCAGCGTGTACCAGATGGACCTGAGCAACTATTACGACTATGGCTCGACGACCGGCACCTACCTCAACAACTACCTGACCAACAATGGCGCTGGCGACAATCCATCGCGCACGCCGATCTACAGCCAATACCTGGTCAGTATTCCGGTCAACGTCAACGGCACCTTGAAGGGCGTGTCGTTGAACTATATCCAGCCGATCGGCGAGCACTTCGGCGTATCGTTCAACTACACCTACGCCAACGGGCACGCGTCCGGCGGCACCTACCTGTACAACCCAGACGGAACACCCGGCAACAGCATTGCGGCCGGCAATCGTCCGTTGTTCGGCACATCCAAGAACACCGCCAACGCCTCGGTCTTCTACGAGAGCGAGCACTGGAACGCCCGGCTCAACTACACCTACCGTTCCAAGTTCTATGACGGCGTGATGAGCAACTCGGGCGCCGGGATGCCGCTGCTGCCCTACTGGCAACAGGGGCAGGGTTACCTGTCGTTCTCGGCGGGCTACAAGCTCAACGACAACGTCAGCTTCTCGTTCGACGCGATGAACCTCAACAACCCGAAGCTGCGCTACTTCATCAATGGCCAGCAGGCGGGATTGGGATTCAGCACGGCACCGGAAGCGTTCTACGTGAACGGCCGGCAGTATTACCTCACCGCGCACTTCAAGTTCGGGAGCGGTGCGCCGGCTCCACTGCCGCCAGCCGCACCGCCGCCGCCACCGCCGGTTGCGCCACCACCACCGCCGCCGCAGAAGGTGGTCATCGACCTGCGTGGTGTCAACTTCAAGTTCGATCGGCCGAAGAAGGGTGAGACCAACATCGATCCGACGCTGAAGCCACCGGCATCCGATTCGATCGCAATCCTGAGCCAGGCCGTGGATACCCTCAATCGCTATCCGCAGGTCCAGGTCGAGATCGACGGTTATACCGACTCGAAGGGCAGCGAGAAGTACAACCAGGGCCTTTCCGAGCGGCGCGCCAATATCGTCGATGCGTACCTGACCTCGCATGGCGTCGATGCGAGCCGCATAACCGCGGTCAAGGGCTTCGGCGCAGCCGACCCGGTGGACACCAACGACACCGCGGCGGGCCGCCAGCGCAACCGTCGCGTCGAGTTCAAGGTGGGTGGCGAAGGCATCGAGCAGGCACAACCGCAACAGTAGCGAAGGGTGATGCCGGTGACGTGCATACCACCGGCATCATCGAGTCAAACCTCGAAGCTTGCGCATGCAAAGCGCGCGCCGCGTCGAGGGCAACCGGGTTTCATCGGGAGAAGTGAGTCGCTCTCCAGCGTTGCGGGCCGGTTGGCATCCCGGCCCGTTTTTTTTGAGTTCGCGACAGCGGAGTTTCGCGGTATTGTCCGAGGCGCTCGGGTAGTGCATCGTATTCGGCGATGAATCACCGCTGGCTTGAGGTTGGGAGCGGGCGCGCAGGAAGGATCACCATGCGAAGAACGCATTGCTGGCTGATCGCAACGCTTTGGGTCGCCTGCGCCTTGATGTCGACACCGGCTCCGGCCATGGGCATGACAACGGCTGCGGCCACGCGGATCGCTCCGTTGCCCTTGATCCCGATGCCGGCGCAGGTGGCTACGGATTCCGGAAGTTTCACGGTTACGACTGTGACCCCGGTGCTGTTGTATTCGCAGGATCCGGCGGCCGAATTCGCGACGCAACATTTCGTCGAAACGCTCGGGCAAACCACCGCATTGCGGCTGCGCGTCGGAAAGGGCGGCACGGCTTCGCCGCATGACGCGATCGTGTTCCAGCTCGACCCCGGTGCTGAAGTCGCGCAACGCGGCGGTTATTCGCTGGAGGTTTCGCCCGCCGGCATCCACGTGGTGGCGCGCACACCCGCGGGTCTCTATTACGGAGGCGTGACGTTGTGGCAATTGCTGACGCCAAATGGCGATCGCAAAACTCGTGTCGAAATACCCGCCCTGCATATCAGCGACTGGCCGCGCTTCCAGTGGCGCGGTCTGATGCTGGATTCCGCGCGGCATTTCCAGAGCGTGGCCGACATCAAGAAGCTGATCGACTGGATGTCGCTGCACAAGTTGAACGTGCTGCACTGGCACCTCACCGACGACCAGGGCTGGCGTCTGGAGATTTCGAAATATCCCGAGCTTACGAAAATCGGTGCGTGCCGCAAGGCGGTCGGACCGGATGCGGCGTTGACCAGTGGACCGGACAAGCCGTACTGCGGTTTCTACACCGATGCCGAAGTGCGCGACATCGTGCATTACGCGGCCGAGCGTTTCATCGAGATCGTGCCGGAAGTCGATATTCCCGGCCACGCGCAAGCGGCGATCGCGTCGTACCCATGGCTCGGCGTCAGTGGCAAGCGCCCGCAAGTATCGACCGACTGGGGCGTCAACACCTGGTTGCTGAAGCCCGACGCGCGCAGCCTGAAATTCGTCGACGGCGTGATGGACCACGTGATGGCGCTGTTCCCGTCGAAGTACATCCACATCGGCGGCGACGAGGCGGCCAAGGACCAATGGGAAGCGTCGCCCGAGGTGCGTGCGCACATGCGGAAACTCGGCCTCAAGAACATGGACCAGTTGCAGGGCTGGTTCACGACCCAAGTGGCCAACTATCTGGAGAAGCACGACCGCACGGCGGTGGGCTGGGATGAGATTCTGCACGGCAAGGTGCCGGCGTCGGCGGTGATCATGTCGTGGCACGAAGCCGCGGGGGCGGTGGAGGCCCTGCAGCAGGGGCACGACGTCGTGATGGCGTCGTCGCCGACGCTTTATCTCGATCACTACCCATCCGGCCTGCACGACGAGCCGCCCGGCCGGCCCGACGTGGAATCATTGAAAGACGTTTACGACTATGACCCGTTGCCGAAGGGGGCAAGCGCGACGGAAGCGCAACACGTCCTCGGCGTGCAGGCCAACCTGTGGACGGAATACATGCCGACGTTCGCGCGCGTGCAGCACGCGGTGTTCCCGCGCATCGCCGCGCTCGCGGAAGTTGCATGGTCGCCCGCATCCGCGCACGACTGGCGCGGGTTCCTCGAACGCATGCCGGCGGAGCTTGCGCGCTATCGCGCGCTGGGCATTGACTACGCCGATAGTGCCTTCGCGCCGTCCTTGACGTTGCGCGCGGGAGTACACGGAAGCGTCGATGTGACGCTGTCGAACCAGACGGATTTCGGCACGATTCGTTACACCACCGATGGTGGCGCGCCAAGTGCAGCCTCGGCGCCCTACGCAAAACCGCTGTCGTTCCCGGCGAACAAGTCCACCACGCTGCGCGCGGCGACCTTTGCCGCGAATGGATTCGAACTCGCCGCGCCACGCACGCAGATCATCGATGCGGCTGCGCTGCTCACCCGCAACAGCGACCAGCTCGACACGTGCAAGAACCAGCTTGTATTGCGGCTGGAGGACGATCGTCCGCTTGCAGGGCATCGCCCGGTTTACAGGATCGACATCGAGAACATGTGCTGGCAGTGGAAAGATGCGCCGCTGGATGGCGTGAAGCGCATCGCGCTGACGGTCGGCAACCTGCCGTGGAATTTCCAGTTGTGGACCGATGACGCGAAGGTGGTCACGCGACCGAAAGGCACGCCAGCCGGCGAGTTCGAGGTTCACGAGGATTCATGCGACGGCCCATTGCTTGCCACGCTGCCGTTGGGACAAGCCACGCAGACGAAGTTGCAGACGACGCTGACGGCGACCATCCTGCCGGCCGCCGGCAAACATGCCCTGTGCATCTTCGTCACCGGCGATCCGCGAGAGGGCCTGTGGGCGATCGGCCAGGTCGAACTGTCGAAAGATTGACGCGGCAGAGTGGCCTGTCGCAGCATCCGGACTGTGTCAGCTCTTCAGCCCTCCCCCTTGAAGGGGGAGGAGAAAATCCGGCCACGCCAGAACGCCGGGGCGGTTACCACCCGTAAGCTCAGCCAAGCAGTCCCGTCGCACATCCCACCTTCGTGAATGCCGCGATCGCGCGATCCAGATGTTCGCGGGTATGCGCGGCGCACATCTGGGTGCGGATGCGCGCCTTGCCTTCCGCCACGACCGGGAAGAAGAATCCGATCGCATAGATGCCTTCATCCAGCAGCCCTGCCGCCATGGCCTGCGCGAGCTTGGCGTCGTGCGTCATCACCGGCACGATCGGATGGTTGCCGGGTTTGATTTCGAAACCGGCCTTGGTCATGGCCTCGCGGAAATACTTCGTGTTCTCCGCCAGTTTCTCGCGCAGGCTCCCGGCCTCGTCCAGCATCTTCAACACTTCGATGGATGCGGCGACCAGCGCCGGCGGCAGCGAGTTGGAAAACAGGTACGGCCGTGAGCGTTGCCGCAACATGTCGATGATCTCGCGGCGTCCCGTGGTGAAACCGCCGACCGCGCCGCCCAACGCCTTGCCCAGCGTGCCGGTGAAGATGTCGATCTTGTCCATCACGCCGTGCACTTCGGCCGAACCGCGCCCGGTCTTGCCGAGGAATCCGGTAGCGTGGCATTCGTCGATGTGCACCAGCGCGTTGTACTTCTTCGCCAGCACCGTGATCCGGTCCAGCGGCGCGACCACGCCGTCCATCGAGAACACGCCGTCGGAGGAAATCAATTTGGTGCGCGCGCCGGCCGCATCGGCCGCCTGCAACTGCTTTTCCAGATCGGCGACATCACCGTTGGCATAGCGGAAGCGTTTGGCCTTGCACAGGCGCACGCCATCGATGATCGAGGCGTGGTTCAGCGCATCGGAAATGATCGCGTCGTCCTCGCCGAGCAACGGTTCGAACAAGCCGCCGTTGGCGTCGAAACATGCGGCGTACAGGATCGCATCGTCGGCACCGAAGAACCGTGCGATGTCGTGTTCCAGGTGCTTGTGCAGATCCTGCGTGCCGCAAATGAAACGCACGCTGGCCATGCCGAAGCCGTGCGTGTCGAGCGCTTGCTTGGCGGCTTCGATCAGGCGCGGATGATCGGCGAGCCCGAGGTAATTGTTGGCGCAGAAGTTCAGCACGCGGCGGCCGTCGGCCAGAGTGATCTCGGCCGACTGCGGCGAGGTGATGATGCGCTCGTCCTTGAACAGGCCGTTGTCGCGGATGGACTGCAGTTCGCTGGCGTAGCGCGCCTGGCCGGAGTAGCTCATGGGGGAATTCCGCGGTGGGGGAAGGCCTATTGTGGGGCTTTCGCGCGCCGCGGAAAACCGGGTGTCACAATTGCAGGCCGAAATCGACGCGGGTGGTCTTGCCCGCGTCGTCGACGCCCTTGGCATCCAGCTTGGGCGCCTGGACGAACAGGCGCTTGTCGTCGAGCTTGCCGCGTAGCCAGCCGCGTACCGCGTCGGCGCGGCGTTCCGCCAAATGGCGCAATGCATCCGCATCCGCCGGCACGTGGGCTTCCAGCGCCTTGCGCATCACGTCGGGCGGCTGCGACTTGGTCAGGCCGATCAGGTTGTGCGGCTTGGCAAATTTCGCGTGCTTGTAAGCCTTCTTCAGGTATTTGTCGTAGCGGTCCGGGCTCAGCTTGGTGATATCGACGTCGTCGCCGGCTTCGCTCTCGACCATCTGGTCGACCGTCACCTTGCGCAAGCCGGACACGTCGAACTTCGGATCGACACGTCCGGTGATCTGGAGTTTCAGCGAAGTTTTCTGCTGCAGGACCTTCACGATCTGCGCGAGCTTCTCCTGCGACGTGGCATCCAGCACGGCGGAACCGGGCGCGAACGCGACGTAGCCCAGATCCTGCTGCTTGCCGCTGCCGCCGAACGCCGAGGCGATCAATCGGAACGGCGAGGTGACCGCCCGGCCGATCAGGTTGAGGAAGGCGTGCCAGATCAGGCTGCCCACACTGAACTTTGGATCGTCCAGCGAGCCTGATACCGGCACGTGCACGTCGATCTGGCCCTGCGAATTTTTCAGCAGCGCCACCGCCAGCTTCACGGGCAAGTGTTTGATGCCGGGGCCTTCAACGGGATCGCCGAAGGTGAGTTGCTCGATGAAGATGTGGTTGTCGGCGTTGAGCTTGCCGTTGTCCAGCATGTAGTGCACGTCCATCGTGAGCCGGCCGCTGGTGATCGGATAGCCCGCGTATTTGTCGGAGTAGGGCGACAGGTGGGTGAGTTCGACACCCTCGGCATTGCCCTTCACGTCAAGGAACGCGACGGGCGCGAGCGGATTGATCGTGCCCGTGATGCTCACCGGCGAGTTGCCGTCGAGCTGGCCTTGCAGGCTCACGTCGGCCGGTTGGCCGCCGGCGCTGCTCAACGCGCCGATCTTGCCTTCGAGCTGGGTGATGTCGGCGGTGTAGTTGGGCTTGATGAA
>Ga0207707_10003515_pt1 | contig 13870 bp, 13 predicted proteins | sample KBSC83BmetaG_FD_184336 | JGI IMG/M metagenome (GOLD analysis project Ga0207707, IMG submission 184336) | Corn rhizosphere microbial communities from Kellogg Biological Station, Michigan, USA - KBS C8-3B metaG (SPAdes) (version 2) | ecosystem: Host-associated > Plants > Roots > Rhizosphere ...
CTGATGCGGCATGGCCTTGCGATGTATGCGCAGGTCCAGCAGACCGCGGGCTGCAACGCATCACATACTGTGGAATCGCGGCTGGCCCGCTGCCTGCTGCAAACCCACGATCTGTCGGGCGGCTGCAGGCTGCTGCTGACGCAGGAGGCGATGGCGCAGATGATCGGGGCGCGGCGCAACAGCGTCTCGCTGGTCGCGAGCACACTGCAGCAGGCGAACTTCATTCACTACAGCCGGGGCCATATCGATATCACCGATATCGAAGGCCTCCGCAAGACGGCGTGCGAATGCTACGCGTCGGTCAGGATGCAGTATGATCGGTTGCTGCGGCCGCGCTGCACGGCCAAGGAGACACCGCGCAGCCGCATGGGCTGACCGCCGCGGTACGGCGCGATTTTACCGCGTCCGTAGTACTACGGCCCAAGGCGAATTCGAGCCGATTTATCGCGCCGGGAATTAACGCGCTGTTCAAGGACCGCTGTTAATTGTCACGATGCTGACGAGCGCGAGTTCCACGAGAGCTTCGGACCATTCGCCGCCTGCGAATACCTCGCTTGCGTTCGGCTGTGTGCATTGTGCGGAGTGACGATAATGGCCTTTGATCTGTCGATGCCGATCCTGGTGGTCGATGACTACAGCACCATGATCCGGATTATCCGCAACCTGCTCAAGCAGCTCGGCTTCGAGAATGTCGACGACGCCAGCGACGGTTCAGCCGCGCTCGCCAAGATGCAGACCCGCAAATACGGCCTCGTGATCTCCGACTGGAACATGGAGCCGATGACCGGCTACGACCTGCTGCGCGAGGTCCGCGCCAGTCCCGAGCTGTCGAAGACACCGTTCATCATGATCACCGCGGAATCGAAGACCGAAAACGTCATCGCCGCGAAGAAAGCCGGAGTCAGCAACTACATCGTCAAGCCGTTCAACGCCGCGACGCTGAAGACCAAGATGGAAACGGTATTCGGTCCGGCCGAGTAGCTCGATCCGCGACGCAGATCGCGTCGCGGCGCCTCACCTCTCCATTGTCCCACCACCCTTTCAGAAGCAATCTGACATTTTTCGTCGACGCGCGACCTCGCGCGTCTCGCGCCCGCGCACAACCGTACTAGTACGGCTGGCGATTTTCATTTCTGGCTAAGAATGAAAGGCGATAATCGCGCGAGGCACAGGAGAGCTTCATGTTCACGTTCGAGACCGCGGACCAGAAGGAAGTCCGACGTTTCCGCATCGCGCAATTCAACGGCCGCACAGCGACGATCAGATCCGGCGACACGACCGTCACGGGCACCGTCCGCTCGGTACTGGAAAATGCGTCGAGCGTTCCGCCGCGCTGGACCATCACGCTGGTTCCCGTCCCGCCGAAGGCCCGGCCGGTCGTGCTGCGGCCCGGACCGCGCTTCAACAGCTTCGCTGAAGATTATCTCTGAGCGGCCTGCCGGCCCGGCGCCGAAATCGGCCCCTTCAAATCCACCCGGCCGATCGGTTCAATCGATCGGATGCAGCAGCGCGGCCCGCACCAGATCCGCCGTGTTCCTCGCGCCGAGCTTTCGCATCGCCTCGGCGCGGTGGCTCTCGAACGTTCGCGGGCTGATCTTCATCCGAAGCGCGCCCTGCTTGTTGGAATAACCTTCACTGATCAGGTTCAGGACCTCGCGCTCGCGCTTGGTCAGCGGTTTGCGGTCTGCCTCCGGGAGCACGGCACCGGCCGGCGAGCCGTTATCTCTCCGTCCCTGCGATGCCGACTCTGCCGCGGACACGATCACGGCACCGGCCTCGGCGCCGCTGACTTGCTTGACCAGGGCGCAGACGCGCTCGGTCTGCTGCAAGGCGTTCTCGACCACCTTCTGCAAATAATCTCGTTCGTCTGTTCCCTGGAAAAGCCGGTGGCTGTGCTGCTTGAGTTCTTCCATATAAAGCAGCAGCGCCGTGAGCGGCCCGTTGAGCTGGCGGGCGATCGCGTAGCCAACCTCCTCCTTGGCGCGGCTGCGCGATTGGGATGCCGCGATGGGATCGAGCTCGTCGCACCGAGAGCCGGCTTCGCCCCAGTCCGAAATGTGCGAATCGCCGACTCGATTTCGCTGCTGTGACATGTGGCCATTTAACGGCCTCCATGCTCTCTCATGGTTAATTTTTAGTTCCGTAAGACTACGGAGTTGGTGACCGGAAAATCCGCCGCTACCCGTTGAAATTGCATGAAAATGCGATCCGGCCCGCACAGGTTGCTAAATCTTACCAAAATCAGCAAATCCGCCCGGCACACCAGGCGCGGGAGCCTCACACAACCCACCGGTATTATTAGACTTATTAATCGGCCGGGAACGTTTTTCGTGCTTCTTTTTCCCAAATGCTCGCTCGGTTGGCGGGACCGTTTTGCCGAACCATACGGAAAACCAGGCCCCAGGATGCAAATCGACCGTATCTGGGAATTTTTGCAGCGCCTTTCGCCGCTCACTCGAAGCTGTCTGCTGGCCGAGTTGGAGCGGCTGGAGTTGTCCGGCGTCGAGGTGCCCGGCTCTGCCGACATCCAGGCCAAGCTGCGCGCCGAATTCCGCAAGGACGGATCGAACCGCGAGAGCCAGCCCTCCACCTATTTCTTTGCCGCCCTCGAGCCGCTGCTGAACGAAGCCGCACCCGATCATCCCAATTCGGGACGGATCCCGCGGTGCTCGCTGACGCCGATCTGGGAATGGGCCACCCGCGACCTGCTGCCGACCATGGCGCGCGACTTCAACGCGCAGATGCAGACCCTGATGGGCAGCGAGCGGCAGAGAGAGCTGAAGCAGGTCGTTTCCGTATTCCAGACCAAGGTCGTCAAATATCTGGAAAACACGTTGTCCGACCCCACCGCGGCCGAGATGACCCGCTCCAGGCTGGCGACCTATACGGCGGCGCAGTCGACCTATGGCGACCTCCTCAAGATCATGATCGCGCTGCGCGCGCGTGATGCCATCGCGAAATTCGAGAAGGCGCTGCCGGAGAGGTTCGCCAGATTCGAGAATGGCGAAGTCGCGAAGATGACGGCGCTGCTCCAGGCGTTCGGCAAGCAGAATGCCGAAGCACTGCCGTTCGCGATCGCGCTGATCGGCAAGCGGTTGAAGACTCCCTGGCACCTGATCCGGCTTGCGACCAAGGCCGCGTCCAGCAAGGCCGCCGCCGATGTCGCGGCCACTCCTTATGCGATCGCGGTCTCGATGGTGCTGGACCGGATCGACGACGGCCGCGCGGCGTTGCGCATCGCGCTGAAGCAGAACCGCGTCATCATCGCGCGCGACCTGCTCGCCGAGATCTACGACACCGAATATGCGCTCAAGGTCCGCATCGACCGGTTCGAACAGTCTGAATGGGGCACAAGGCTGCAGGCTTCAATGGATGCGATTGCCGAACTCGTGGCGGCGGAGATCAGCCGATTCCCGGCGGATGTCGGCCATGTGCTGGGCTCGCGGCGTCTGCGCGGTCATGACTCGCTGGTCGGAAAACTGACCTATCTCGCCTGGAAGGGGCGCGACGTCGTGACGAACGGCGCGACCTATTGCAAGAGGCTCATCAACGCTGCCTGATCGCTCCCCGCATCGAGCGTCCCGTGTCAGCGCCGGCCGCGCAAATTGAGAAAGGTCTCAAGGAAGCGGCCGGAGAGCACGAACTTGAACCACCAGACCATTTTCCGTCGCGTCGACATGGATTCTATCCTCGACATCGACCAGCCGGGCGGGCAGCCCGTCGGCCAGCTTTATGGATAGCGCGTGCGATGCGGGAAGCATGTGAAGTGCTTCACAATTCCGGCAGGCGACGGTTCGTCTCATACCTTCGGACATCGACGGGAACCGGACGGCCTGGTCGCACGTTTTCCGGACAATCCAAGAAAAAATCCAAAAAATCAGTCGGTTTTGGGGACGACCACGGAGAGCCCCAATGGCAACAACCTATCCCAATCCGATCCCCCTCACCTCGACCGAACACCAGGTGCAGCTTCGCCGCGCCGTGATCGCCTCCACCATCGGCACGACGATCGAGTGGTACGACTTCTTCCTCTATTCGACCGTCACGGGTCTCGTCTTTGCAAAGCTGTTCTTCCCGCATTCCGATCCATGGGTCGGTACGCTGGAGGCCTTTGCGATCTATGCGGTCGGCTTTATCGCGCGCCCGATTGGAGCGGCCATCTTCGGCCATTTTGGCGACCGCATCGGCCGCAAGTCGACCCTGATCGCGACGCTGCTGCTGATGGGGCTCGCGACGTTCGCGGTGGCGCTGGTGCCGACCTATCAGAGCATAGGTATCTGGGGCGCCGTCATCCTCACCGTGCTGCGCTTCATCCAGGGCGTTGGCGTCGGTGGCGAATGGGGCGGCTCGGTGCTGATGTCGATGGAATGGGCGCGCAACGACAAGACGCGCGGGTTGATCGCCTCCTGGCCGCAATTCGGCGTACCCTGCGGACTGTTCCTGGCCAATCTCGCCGTGCTCGCCTTCAGCCAGATGTCCGGCGACAGTTTCCTCGCCTGGGGCTGGCGCATCCCGTTTGCCGTGAGCCTCGTGCTGGTCGCCGTCGGCCTCTATATCCGGCTCGGCATCATGGAGACGCCGGTGTTCTCGAAGCTGCTCGCCGAGCAGAAGATCGACCGGACGCCGATGCTCGCCGTGCTCCGGGAGCATCCGAAGGAGATCCTGCTCTCCGCCTTCGCGCGCATGGCCGAGCAGGCGCCATTCTACATCTTCACCGCCTTCATCTTCGCCTACGGCACCGGGACGCTGCATGTCTCCCGCGACTTCCTGCTGACCGCGGTGCTTGCCGCCTCGGTGGTTTCGTTCGTGTCGATCCCCGTGTTCGGGCATGTCTCCGACCGGATCGGGCGCAAGAACATGTATCTGATCGGCGCGGTCGTGACCGGCGTGTTCGGCTTCATCTATTTCGCCATGGTCGATACCGGCTCGCTGCCGATCATCTTCTTCGCGATCATCCTGTCGCTGGTGCCGCACGACATGATGTACGGGCCGCAGGCCGCGCTGATCGCCGAGAGCTTCACCGGCCGGCTGCGCTACAGCGGCGCCTCGCTCGGCTATCAACTCGCTTCCATCATCGCGGGCGGGCCAGCGCCGCTGATCGCGGCCTGGCTGTTCGGCACCTACCGCTCCGCAACCGCGATCGCCGTCTATATCGCGGCCTGCGCCGTCATCAGCGTGGTCGCGACCGTGCTGATGACCGACTACACCGGCAAGGACATCTCGGGAGAGTATGCCGCGCGCTAATCCCGCATTGCGCAGGCCTCGCGAAACTGCTGTCATCGCCTTCCGCAAGAATGCACAAAACGCGGGAAGGGGAGACGGCGATGGGACGAGGCAGGATGTTGCTCACGGCGCTGGCCGTGCTGGCGTCGCTTTCGACGTTCAATTCAGGCTCGCACGCACAGACGACGGCGCCGCAGCCCGCCGCGACGCCGACACCGGACAATGCGGTGATGCTCACGATCTTCCTGAAGCACGACCAGTCGCGTCCACTCGGCGAGCTCAACGCCCAGCTCGAGAAGCAGGGATTCTACAAGGCGTTTCCACCCGACGGCGTCGAGGTGGTGAGCTGGTATGTGATGATGGGAGTAGGCCAGGTCGTCACGCTGCGCCTGCCGGCCTCGCGGCTGCGTGAGGTCAACCGCATCTTCGAGACCTCCGCCTGGGGCGCTTACCGCACCGAATTCTATCCGACCTACGACTACAAGGCGATCGGCATCGCCAACCACGACAAGGCGAAATAATCCTTCCAAAGGCGGAACCCGCGGGCAGGCCACGACGTCTGCCCGATTCAAGCCGGTTGTTTTTATGATGATCGTCATGTAATACTCCCGGGCGATCGGTTCCGGAGGGAAGCGCGATGTCGAAGGCAGGATGGCAAAAGACCGCGTGCAACATCTGCTATGTCAATTGCGGGGTCGAGGTCCTCGTCGATGACGGCAGGATCACCAAGGTGCGGGGCGACCGCGACCATCCGAAATCGGAAGGCTATCTCTGCAACAAGGCCGCGCGGATTCCCTTCTATGCGCATCACCGCGACCGGCTGACCTCGCCGCTCCGCCGCCGGCCCGACGGCGGCTTTGACGAGATCGACTGGGACACCGCGATCGGCGAAATCGCCGCGCGCCTGCGCGACCTGGTTGAACGCCATGGCGGCAAGGCGATCGCGCTCTATGGCGGCGGAGGCCAGGGCAATCACGCGGGCGGCGCCTATGCGACCGGATTTCTGCGCGCGCTCGGGTCGCGCCACGTGTTCAATGCGCTGTCGCAGGAGAAGACCGGTGACTTCTGGGTCAATGGTCATCTGTTCGGCAGCCAGACCTGCCACACCGCCGAAGACGTGCATCATTGCGACTTGCTGCTCGTGATCGGCGCCAATCCCTGGATCGCTCACGGCTTCCCGAACGCGCGCGACCATCTGAACCGGATCCGAAAGGATCCGGATCGCAAGCTGATCGTGATCGATCCGCGCCGCAGCGAGACCGCCGAGATGGCCGATTTGCATCTTGCGGTGCGCCCGGGTGCCGACGCGTTCCTGCTGGGTGCGATCTTGGCCACGCTGGTGCGGCGCGACGCGCTGGACCATGAATTTATCGCAAACCACGTGACCGGCTTTGCCGAGGTGAAGAGCGCCCTGCTCCGCATTCCCGTCGAGCGATGGGCTGACGCGGCCGACATCCCGCTCGAAGAGATCGAGCGCTGCGCCGACATGATCCGGGCTGCAAAGGCGATGACGGTGCGGGTCGAGCTCGGCATCCAGCAGGGCGTCAACTCGACGCTGAACTCCTATCTGGAAAAGCTCTTGATCATGCTGACCGGCAGCTTTGGCAGGCCGGGCACCAACCAGCTCCATAGCTGGCTGCAGCCGCTATGGGGCAACTCGCCGAACCAGATATTCGCAGCCACCGGCACCGAGGTGATCGGCGGATTGTTGCCGCCCAACATCTTTCCGCAAGCCGTCCTGAGCGACCACCCCGACCGCCTGCGCGGGGTGTGGATCGACAGCTCCAACCCCGCCAACACGGCGGCGAACACCGCGGAAGTGGAGAAGGCGCTCGCCGCGCTCGATCTCTGCGTCGTGGTCGACGTCGCCATGACCGAGACGGCGCGGCTGGCGCATTACGTGCTGCCGGCCTCCTCGCAATATGAGAAGACCGAGTTCACGCTGTTCAACTTCGAATTTCCGAAGAACTTCTTCCATGTGCGCGCCGGAATCGTGCCGCCGCTCGAAGGCACGCTGCCGGAGCCCGAAATCTATACGCGGCTGGCCCGCGCGCTGGGGCTTCTTCCGGGCGACAATGCGCTCGCACCCTTGCGCGAAGCCGCCTTGCATTCGCGGCCCGCTTTCGCGCACGCGCTGCGCGCATTCATGGGCGCCAATCCGCAAGCCGCCGCGATCGGCGCGCTGGTGCTGTACCATACGCTCGGCGCGACCCTGCCGGACGGCACGGCCGCCGCAGCCCCGCTCTGGCAGGCGGCACAGGCTTGCGCCAGGCGTTCACCCGACGCGGTACGGCGCGCGCTTGGGCAAAACGGCGGAGTGCCGGACGCAGAGCTTGGCGACGCGCTGTTCGATGCCGTCGTCGGCACGCGAAGCGGCGTCGCCATCACCGAGCACAGCTACGATGACGTGTGGTCGCTGATCAGCCATCCCGACCGCAAGGTGCACCTTGCCATCGCACCGCTGCTGGAGTGGCTCGGCAGGCTGGACCCCGCGTCGGCGGATGCGCCGAAGGAATATCCCTTCGTGCTTGCCGCCGGCCAGCGCCGCATGTTCAACGCCAACCAGATTTTCCGCGATCCGGCCTGGCGTCGCGACGACCCCGATGGCGCGCTGCTGATCAACACCAGGGATCTGGCGGAGTTGGGCGCCAGCGACGGCGAATGGATCGCCGTGCAATCGCCCGCGGGGCGCGTCGTCGTGCGCTGCAAGGTGGATGACAGCCTGCGGCAGGGCCAGCTCGCACTGCCGCATGGCTATGGGCAATCCTATCCGGCCCGCGACGGCGAACGGCTCAGCAATGGTCCTCGCGTGAACGCCCTCACCGACAGCGGCAATTGCGATCCGATCGCGGCGACGCCCTATCACAAGCATGTCGCCGTTCGGCTGGAAAGACTGGCGGCGAGCGAGGCTGCCGCCTTCGAGGAACGCTCGCGGCGCATCCACGCGGGCTAAGACCGGCCGCTTCCGGCCAGTCTTTGTTGAGCATGATCTATTCGGAAAACCGGTGCCCGCTTTTCCGGATCATGCATCTAGGCGTGCGCTTTCGGCTGCGCGCTGAGCTTCTGCGCCAAGATCCGCAAATCCTCGACGCGGCCCGAGCTGATCAGCCGCGCGAACTCCTCCGGATCGACCGGGGGTGGGGAAAACGCGGGTGGCTTGCGGGTTTCCCGGCGCCAGAGGGCGAGCCCGAAGAGACGCTTCAGCATCTTCATGTTCTTGAGCCTCAATGAGAGTCTGTGCGATCAAGTCGCAGGCGCCGGCATTGGTTCCTTCGCCGGCCTTTTGAGGCTTGAATTTTCCGCGCGCGAACGACAGGGTGCCGTTCGCGCGTGCAATAAGAACGAGACCATGACTGTCCCAAGGACCCCGCAAATCGCACTCTATCGCCAATGGCTCCGGGAAAGCCGCGGCCTCGGCTTTGAAAATTACGAGGCGCTGCGGCAATGGTCGGTGCGCGACCTCGATGGCTTCTGGCAAAGCATCTGGGACTATTTCGACCTGAAATCGCCGACACCGCATCGCAACGTCGTGGCGCAGCGCAAAATGCCGGGCGCCGTCTGGTTTCCGGGCGCGCAGGTCAATTACGCGCGGCAGGTGCTGCGGCATGCCGCGCCGGCCCACGCCGCTGGCCAGCCGGCGATCGTCTCCTGCGGCGAAGACGGCATGCTGAAGGAGACGAGCTGGCCCGAGCTGAAACGCAAGGTCGCCGCGCTCGCGCTGCATCTGAAGGCGCAGGGCGTGCGATCCGGCGACCGCGTCGCGGCCTATCTGCCCAACATCCCCGAAACCATGATCGCGTTTCTCGCGACCGCGAGCCTTGGCGCGATCTGGAGCGTCTGCGCGCCCGACATGGCGGCGCCCGCCGTGATCGACCGCTTCAAGCAGATCGAGCCGAAAGTGCTGATCGCCTGCGATAGCGTGGTCTATGCCGGGCGAAAGCACGACCGCCGGAACGTCGTCCAGGAATTGCAGCGGTCCCTGCCGACAGTCGAGCATCTCATCCTGCACAGCGACACCGCCGGAACCGACCGGCTTTCGAACATCCTCGCCGCGACGGGCGCGGAGACCGACGCCTTCGAGCCGGAATGGCTGCCGTTCGATCACCCGCTCTGGATCGTCTATTCCAGCGGCACCACGGGACTGCCGAAGCCGATCGTGCATGGGCATGGCGGCGTCATGATCGTCGGCCTGCCGCTCAACGTGCTGCACAACGATATCGGCTGCAGCTACGCCGAGGTCTCGCGCGGGGAACGATACCATTGGTACTCGTCGACCGGCTGGATCATGTGGAACTGTCAGGTGAGCGGCCTGCTCAACGGCACGACCTGCTGCATCTTCGACGGCAGCCCGGGCGGTTCAAAGGACAAGCCGGACTGGCTGACCCTGTGGCGCTTCGTCGCCAACGCAAAGGCGACATTCTTCGGGGCGGGCGCGGCGTTCTTCGCAAGCTGCACCAAGGCGGAGATCGACCTCGGGGCAGCCGGCGACCTCTCGCGTTTGCGCGCGCTGGGATCGACGGGATCACCGCTTGCGGCCGACACGCAGGCCTGGTTCAACCAGCGTTTCGCGAAGCTCGCCGCTTCCAATGGCAACGACGAGCAGAGGGAGATGTGGTGGGCCAACATGTCCGGCGGCACGGACTTCGCCGGCGCCTTCATCGGCGCCTGCCGCGAGCTGCCGCAGGTGCCGGGCACCATGCAGTGCCGCCTGCTCGGCGCTGCGGTCGAGGCCTTTGACGGGTCGGGCCGCCCGGTGATCGAAGAGGTCGGCGAGCTCGTCTGCACGGAACCGATGCCGTCGATGCCGCTGCGCTTCTGGAACGATCCCGGCGATGCGCGTTACCGCGCCAGCTATTTCGAGACCTATCCCGACAATTACGACGGCACCGGCCGCGGCGCGGTGTGGCGCCATGGCGACTGGCTGAAGATCAATGCCGACGGCTCTTGCGTGATCTTTGGCCGGAGCGATGCCACCATCAACCGCCACGGCCTGCGCATGGGAACGAGCGAAATCTATTCGGCGATCGAGGCGCTGCCGGAGGTGCTGGATTCCATGGTGGTCGACCTCGAATATCTCGGCCGCGAAAGCTACATGCCGCTGTTCGTGGTGCTGCGCGAAGGGATTTCGCTCGACAGCGCAATGGAGTCGAAGATCAACAAGGCTATCGAGGCGGGACTGTCCCGCCGCTTCCTCCCGAACGAGATCCTTGCCGTGCCCGAAATCCCGCGCACGCTGTCCGGCAAGAAGCAGGAGCTGCCGATCAAGCGGCTGCTGCTCGGCCACCCCATCGAGCAGGTGATCAACAGGGACGCGATGGCCAATCCCGGCTGCCTGGAATGGTATCTGGAATTCGCGAGGAATTACGGGCGCAAGAATGCCGGCGCGGCGTAGATCGAGAAGCCGTGCCAGCGCGCATTCGCATCGCAGGCAGGCTCGACGTCAGAGCACCACCACCTTCGATCCCAGCGGAACGCGATTGTACAGATCGATGATGTCCTGGTTCATCATCCGGATGCATCCCGAGGATACCGCGTGCCCGATGGATTGAGGCTCTGTTGTGCCGTGAATGCGGTAGCGCGTGTCGTTGCCGCCCTTGAACAGATAGAGTGCGCGGGCGCCGAGCGGGTTGCCTTCGCCGCCCTCCATGCCTTTGGCCCATTTCGCATAGCGCGTGGGCTCACGGGCGATCATGGCTGGCGTCGGTGTCCAGTGCGGCCATGTCTTCTTGACCTGGACGCTGGCGGTCCCGGTAAACTCCAGTCCGGCCCGGCCGACGCCCACGCCGTAGCGGATGGCCTTGCCGCCCTTCTCCACGAAATAGAGAAAGCGCCCGTGCGGATCAACGACAATGGTCCCCGGAGTTTCCGCCGTCCGGTAATCGACCTCCTGGCGCAAAAATCGGGAATCCATCCCGGAGACATCGACCGCCTCGACCCTGAATTTCTCGGAATCGAGCGCGGCATAGTTCGCGGTTGTAGCAAAAGCGGATGGCGACGGACTGCCCGCCAGTTGCGATCCGTCGACGGTCACGCAGCCGGCAACAGCCAGAGGAAGAATTGCCGCGAGGAGGACGGTCCTCGCGGACTTCAGGTTCAGGGACATTGACGTTTCTTCTTGCAGGATCGGTGCGGGATCAGTTGCGCTGCCTGGCGCGAGCATCCGCCACGACATGCTGAAAGCCTTCATAGGTGAGGGCTTCATTGACCTTGTAGGGCCCGATGAGGAAGCCGGGCGTCCCCTGCAGGCCGATGGCCTCGGCGATGGTCAGGTTGCGCTTGATGAGACCGCCAATGGCGTCGGCATTCGACTGCACGTCTGCGTCAAGACGCGCGAGGTCGATGCCCGACTTGCGCACGGCGTCTATCATTTGCTCCCGTGAGATTCCGTATCCCGGGATGTTCATCAGCGCACGATGCGCCTCGAGATATTTGCCCTGGTATTTCGCCCCGAGTGCGAGCTGCGCACCGACGATCGAGGTCTCGGTCAGGATCGGCCAGTCCTTGTAGATCAGCTTGATTCTGCCGTCCGTCTTGACGAGGCGCTCCAGGTGCGTCGCCGACTTCTTGCAGAACGGACAATTGTAATCGAAGAAATCCACGATCGCGAGATCGCCGTCGGGATTGCCGCCGATCGGCGCCTCCGGATCGGCGAGAATCATGTCACGGGTGACTTCGTTCCCGGCCGACCGCGCAAAGGTCTTGGTCAGAAGCAGCACGGCTGCTCCGCCGGCGAGGCGCAGGAAGGTGTTGCGCGAAACAGAATCGTTCATGTGGTCGCTCCGTTAAGGGTTCGGTCAGCCGCGCTCGGCCGCGGCAATCTTGGCGAGGAAATCGTCTGCGACGGTCGCGCCGACGGTCCGCGCACTCTCCACTTCCGTGCCCATCGGGTTGAGAAAGATGAGGGTCGGAGGGCCGACGACCGCAAAGCGCCGCATGATGTTTCGGCTTTGCGCGTCGTAGCGCGTCACGTCGGCCCGGATCAGTCGCACGCCGTTCAGTCGCCGGCGCACAATCTCGTCGGCGAGGACCGTGCGCTCCATCAGACGGCACTCGGTGCACCAGTCGGCGGAGAAATCGACGAGGATCGGGCGTCCTTCTGCGCGGCCCGCCGCGATCGCCTCATCGAGATCGGTCTCGTTGGTCACGATCTGAAAGCCGTCCTCGCCCTGGTGCCAGGTGCCGACGGAAGGAGCGATGCCCGCCCAGGCGAGCGATCGCAGCGGTTCATACCAGCCGGCGATGGCCCCGCCCGCGAGAAACAGGCCGTAAACCACAAGGGCGGCCGACGCCGCGACAACCGGCACCTGCCGCAGCCGCCACACCGGCTCCGGCTGGTTCACGGCGATCAGCGCGATCCAGGCGCCGGTGCCGGCGGCGAGTACGCTCCAGCCGGTGGCGATCAGCGGCAGCGGCAGGATGCGTGACATCATCCAGAGCGCGACGCCGATCAGGATGACGCCGAAAACCTGCTTGATGCGGAACAACCATGCGCCCGACTTCGGCAGCACCGTTGCTCCGAAGGTTCCAAGCAGCAGCAGCGGCAACCCCATCCCCAGACCGAGCATAAACAACGCCGACGAGCCGCGCAGCGCGTTGCCGGTTTGCGCGACATAGACCAGCGCCGCCGCCAATGGCGGGGTGACACAGGGCCCGACGATGAGCGCCGAGGTGAAGCCGAGCAGTGCCGCGCCGCCGATCGATCCCGACTCACCGTTACGCGGAACCAGCTTCGCGTTGAGGGATTGCGGCAATTGCAGCTCATAGAGCCCGAACATCGACAGCGCGAGCACGACAAAGACCGCGCTCATCAGCGTGACCGCCACCGGCGTCTGCAGGGCCGCTTGCAGATTTCCACCAAACCAGGCCGCGAAGATTCCCAGCACGCCATAGGCGCTCGCCATCGCCAGCACGTAGGAGGCCGACAGGGCAAATCCTCGCGCGAGCGACAGCCTGCCCGCCGATTGGGTGAGCATGCCCGACAGAATGGGAAGCATGGGAAACATGCATGGCGTGAACGCGAGCAGAAATCCGAAACCGAAAAACGTCAGCAGCGTGGAGATATAGCTGCCATCCAGGCCGGATGCATCGGCGCCGTTGTCCGACGCGGCACCTGCCGCGTGGAATCCGGATGGCCCGCCAGTCTCGGCGGAAGACGAGTCGTGCGGGCGCTCCGCTCTTCCGGTCGCATCGCTCACCGCAAGCGTGGCAAGATCGATCGCCTTGGTCACCGGCGGATAGCAGATCGTATTCTCGCCGCAACCCTGAAAGGTGACGAGCACCTCGCCCTTTGCGGGCACCGCCTCGATATAGGCGGACGCTTCGCGATGATAGACTTCCGTCGGCCCGAAGTTCGGATCGTCCTTCAGCTCGCCCTGCGCCGTCGTCAGCTTGAGCGGCTTGCCACCGAGTGACGCGGCAAGCTTGTCGCGATAGAGGTAATAACCGGGCTCGATCGACCAGTTGAAATCGAGCTCCTCGTCCTCGCCCAGCGTGACGCCGAGCCTGAAGACCTGGTCGGCGAGCTTCGGTCCCGCAGCAAACGCGGGAACCAGCCAAAAGGCCAGCAGAAACAGCGTAACAAACCGGATTGCGCGCGCGTATGCCATGGAGAGCCTCGGGTGTTGAGGGCGCTGGTTTGTGGGAGCCA
>Ga0207707_10003516_pt1 | contig 13869 bp, 9 predicted proteins | sample KBSC83BmetaG_FD_184336 | JGI IMG/M metagenome (GOLD analysis project Ga0207707, IMG submission 184336) | Corn rhizosphere microbial communities from Kellogg Biological Station, Michigan, USA - KBS C8-3B metaG (SPAdes) (version 2) | ecosystem: Host-associated > Plants > Roots > Rhizosphere ...
GATGTACTCGGCAACGCCCATCTCGAGGCCTTTGATCTCCTGCTCTTCATCGGCATCGGCGCTGAGAAAAACCACGGGCGTTTCGATGCCTTTTTTCTGTATCGCCTGAAGCAGCTTGAAGCCGTCGAATTCAGCGGCGTTGATGTCCGACAGGATCAAATCGAAAGTCGTCCGACCGAGTTGCATCAGCGCGTCCACGCCGTCGTCGACGACCGTCACCCGATAGTTTTGCTCGGCGAGATGGCTTTCGATCAGCGCCCGGCTTTCTCGGTCGTCTTCGACCAAAAGAATCGACAGGCCGCGTTCGATGGGGTTTTCTGGCGGCGGCACTTTCTGGGTCCGCGCCGCCACTTTCGGCTGCGTAGGAACGCTTTCCGGTACGACTTCTTCGGCGAGAATTCTCTGGTAGGCATCCTCCACCGACACCAGCATCTGCGCGACTTTGTCGACCGCATGATGACTGTTCAGGTAATCGCCGCGGCGATAGGAAAATTCCCGGATCGCCGCCACCGGCTTGTTGCTGTGCAGCATATCGGCGATCTCGGTATCGAAGCGGATGACTTCGTAGATACCTTCGCGACCGAGATAGCCCGTCTGATTGCATTTCACGCAGCCCACCGGACGCGCCACTTCGGGGGGGATTTGCCGGGTGAACGGCGCCAGGCGCGCCGCTTCGCGCTCGGTGATCGGGCCGACTTCTTTGCAGTACAGGCAGAGCCGTTTGATCAGGCGCTGCGCGACGATGACGAGGATCGAGTCCGACATCATGGTGCGCGTCACGCCCAGGCGCTCCAGGCGAAAGATCGAGCTGGTCGCGTTGGAGGTGTGCAAGGTGGAGATCGTCAAGTGGCCGGTGCTGGCGAAATCCATCGACGCCTTGGCCGAGAAATTATCGCGGATTTCGCCGAGAAAAAGGATGTCCGGATCCTGGCGCACGGCTGATTTGAGCAGCGATTCGAAATTGATCCCGGCCTTTTCGTTGACCTGCTGCTGGTTAGCGAAAGGAATACGATATTCCACCGGGTCTTCGACCGAGATCAAACTCCGTGTCTGCGTGTCGATCTGCGAGAGCACGCTGAAGATCGTCGTGGTTTTTCCCGAACCGGTGGGGCCGACGATGAGAATCAGCCCCTGCGTCGAGTTGGCGGCCACGGTCAGAGCCTGGGTCTGCTCGTCGGTCATGCCCAGCTCGGTCAAGCTCTTGGCGCGCGCGCCGGGCTCGAGCAGGCGCAAGATCAGGCTTTCGCCGTCGGGGGTTGAAGTCGTCGCCAGCCGAAGCTTCAACTGCCGCCCGTCGATTTTGGTTTCGCAGGCGCCGTCCTGCGGCCGGCGCCGCTCGGCGATATCCATGCTGCCCATCGCCTTCAGCCGCGACATGAGCATCAGGCTGCTGTCGTTTTTGAGGGTAAAGATTTCGCGCATGTCGCCGTCGATCCGTAGCCGAACCACGGTCTCCTGATTTTTCGGCTCGATGTGCACGTCGCTGGCGCGCTCCGCCACCGCGCGCTTGAGCAGACGTTCGGTGAGCAGCAGGATCGATTCGCTTTCCCACTGCGGCGAGCGCCCCGGCGCGCCAGGCTGCACCAGCGCGAGGTTGCCGACGGCCGCCGCGCGCGGCGCTGCGCCGCCACCCGCCGCGGACACAACGCCCGCCGGGCGCATGAAGGTGTATTTCTGCGGCGTCGAACCGGCGTCGCTGCCGCGATCCCGCTGCTCCTCCACGGGATGGGCCGGTGCAGCTTTTTCGAACAGCGCCTTGATATTTCTCGGCGCAGTGATCGCCAGCCCGAACTGATCACCCAAGCCCGAGAATTTAGTCAACGCTTCGATCAGCGCGCGGTCGAAGGGATTGGCGAGCGCAAACATGCTTTGGCCGCCATGGGCGATCGCCACGGCGAGATTGGCGCTGGCGAAGGGCGGCGAAAGAATGCCCATCTGCAGATCCTCCGGCTCGATCGCCGGCAGATACGGAAGCTTGAGGAAATTGGCGATGGACAGCGCGACCTGCGTTTCGCCGATGCCGCTGCTGGCCAGGCTCGCGTACAAATCCGCCGGCAGCACCGCGGCGGATTTTTTTTCCGCCCCTGCGTCGAGCGCGTGTTGCTGAATCAGGAACTGCCGGAACTGGATGAAATCGTGCGGCGCGGCGGCGACCGCGCCGCGGTTCGCGTTACGGTGCTCGTAAAGTTTTTGCCAGCGAAGGCCGGTCTGCAATTGCGCCGTCACCACCTGGACCAGCAGCTTCGGCTGGATCGGCTTGGTCACGTAATCGACTGCGCCGAGCGCAAAGCCGCGCGCTTTGTCCTGCTGCTCACCCAGCGCGGTGATGAACACAACGGGAATATTCGCGGTTTTTCCGCGCGCCTGAAGCTCGGCGCAAAGCTCGTAACCGTCCATGCCAGGCATCATCACGTCGAGCAGGATCAAACTCGGCTCGATCTGATCAACGAGATCGAGCGCGCTCTTGCCGCTGTCGGCCGCAAAAACGCGGCAGCCGGTGTCGGCGAGAACGCGCTTCAAGATGGTCCGGCTGACCTGGTCGTCATCGACCGCCAGGATCGTCGCTTCCGTCGATTCATTCATAGATGATTTCAACCTGAGCCAGATACCGGGCCAAGTGGTCCAGCGATTTTTGAATATCACCGCGGCTCCGCACTTTGGCGGCGCTCTCGAGCGCGATGCCGATGCGGGTGATCTCGTCGAAACCGTACCCGCCGCCTGCTCCTTTCAAATCGTGCGCCAGCGTCGCAATAGTTTCGAAATCGTCTGCTGCAAGCGCGTTTTCAAACGCGGCGACATCCTCGCGCCGGTTTTCCATAAAGCGCGGCATCAACTCCTCGAGATCCGCATCCACGCGTACTTGAATTGTGCCGCTTTCTTCACCGGCTAAAGGTCTCATCGCTCCCGCTCCGCGTATTCGGCGATAATGCCGAGAAATTTGCCACACGAGATCGGCTTGGTGAAATAGGCGTTGCAACCGCCGGCAAGCGACTTCTCCTCCATCTCTTGCGTGGCATTCGCTGTCAGCGCGACAATCGGCGTCGGGTTCCTGCCCTGCTCCTTCTCCCAGTCGCGAATCGTGCGCATCGCCGTATAGCCGTCCATCACCGGCATCTGCATATCCATCAGCACCAGATCGTAATGACCCGCCTGAAATTTCTCGACGCCGATTGCGCCGTTCTCGGCGAGATCCATTTCGCACCGGATCTTCTTGCCGAAAGCTCTGAACAAAAACTGATTGTCGGGGCTATCTTCCACCAACAGCACGCGCACCGCGCGCGACGCGGCCTGGTTCGACAGCGTATTTGAATCGGCAACGAGCATGGTTTGCCTTCTTTTCAATCGACGACACGAGCGGTGATTTGGAGATCCCTTCCACGCCGCCACTGGCCCGACTTCTATAGTGATATCGGCCATCGGGCCGAGAGCCTTAACAAATCAATCACTTGGTTCCAAGGAGCGCCGGCCCGGAGTAACCCCGTTCACAGCGTAAAAGCCCCTGCAATCAGAGGAACAACCGCAGATGCACGAAAATACCCTGGAGTTCTCAATCGCACCGGGCGGCGCGCGTCGGCAATGTATCAAAAAAGATCGCGGCGCCGAGCTTAACTTGCTTGCGAATCAGCCGCGCGATAAGTACCACCCGACGGAGGTATGAAATGAAACTGTTCGTTCCGGTTTTTCTGCTGGTCGCGCTCCTGCCCACCGCGCTTTTCGGCCAGACTCGCAAGCCGACCACCATCGCGGAGCTGGTGACTTACAACGCCAAAGACCGCGAGCAAGTTCTCTATGCCGGGGCCAAAGCCGAGGGCAAGCTCACTTGGTACACATCGCTTGCCGGTGAATCCTACAAAGGCATGGCCAAAGCCTTCGAGACCAAATATCCGGGCGTGAAGGTCGAAGCGTATCGGGTGTCGGGCTCGGACATGACCGCACGCCTGTACGAGGAGGCCAAGGCCAAACGCTATATCGCCGATGCCGTTGAAACCACCGAAGGGAATTTGCTGTTCATGCGCGACGCCTTCCTCTTGCGGCCGTATTTCTCGCCGCAGTTCGCCGCCTACCCCGACGACGCCAAGGAGAAAGGTGAACGCGGTCTCTACTTCTGGGCCATCGCGCGCGAGTCCTACATCGGTTTTGCCTATAACACGAAGCTCTTGCCAAAAAATGCCGTGCCGAAAAATTACCAGGGCCTGCTCCATCCCGCGCTGAAGGGGCGGATGGGTGTGTCGGTCAGCGACCCGGCCTACAAGGTCATCGGTGCGATGATCAAAACCAAAGGCGTAGAGTTCGTGAAGAAGCTCAAGACCCAGGAAATCGCGCTCCACACGATTATTCCGCCGGCGCTGCTCGACCTGATCGCGTCCGGTGAAGTGTTGGCTTCGCCGGCGATCTTTCGTAATCACACTCTGAACGCCATCGCCAAGGGCGCGCCCGTCGAATGGGTGCCGATGGACATCGTGCCGACCAACGTCGGTGGCGCCGCCATCGCCGCGCAGCCGCCGCATCCGCACGCGGCACTGTTGTTGGCTGATTACCTGCTGGGGCCCGAAGGCCAGGCGATATTGGAGAAATACGAATATGGCAGCGCGGCAAAGAACCTCGGCTTCAAGCGCTGGCGCCCCGATCACGGCATCGCCATGGACAAATACGAAAAGGAACTCGAACGCTGGGAAAAACTCATGAAGGAGATCAGCCGCAGAAACTGAGAGGCGCGGCAGCTCGTCGCGCTGAAGCTCTTTCCAACCGGTATGAAGCTGCCCCCCCAGCAAGAAGCCCTCAGAGCAAAATGTTTTCATCCCTCAGCTGAGTTTATCGAGTTTCCTAAGGAGGATGTCGAGGCATCGATCCCAAAACGCTTTGAGAAAATTGTGCGGCTGCGGCCCGACGGCGTTGCAATCAAGACGAGTCACGGAGTCACCACCCATGCCGAGCTAAACAACCGAGCCAATCTTATTGGTCGAAATGTTCTAGCTCTTTCAAGAGACAGTCCGGCGCCCATCAGGAGAGGATGGGAAACGCTAGCACATGACAAAGATTCTAAGCGAACTGGAATCACTCTCAGAAGAAGACGCGAAAAGGCTTTTGAATTACGCGGCACGCAAGGAAACGAAACGATAGTAGAGTTTGCGCGAACACCCCGATTGTGTCGGATCTCTTCTCCGCTCTACTCGGATGGTTGTCGCCTGAGTTGAGTTACCTGACACGCCAGTGCCACGATTGATGATATTTCCTCACCGCCACGCTGTTGCTTAAACCGGAGAGAGGTCAGCAGTTTTGTCTTGGCGCAGGTTTGAAAATGTCACTTCTCACTTCAGTTCCCGCCGACGCATGACTTCGCTGGTAGCTTGGAAATTGGAAAAGCTTGTCGCGATTCACGCTTCGCTTGGCTCTTTCGCTGCCTCGATGCCGCAGATAAAACCTTGGGTCGCGCAGCGACCCATGCCGTGTTGATTAAAACCGCCGGCCGACTCGCCGGCGCAGTAGAGTCCGGGAATGATTTTGCCGGCCATGTCGATCACCTGGCATTTCGCGTTGATGCGCAAACCGGCGCGGGTGTCGTGCACCACGGGTGTCGCCCAGGCCGCATAGAATGGCGGCGTTTGAATCTTGTACTTCGGCGCGGGCTTGCCGAAATCCAAGTCCTCACCGCGATCGACCATTAAATTGTAGCGCGCCACCGTAACTTCCAAGACTGCGCCTTTCATGGGCTTGGCCTGGTATTCGTTTTTAATCGCAGCGGCCAACTCCGCGAGTGTGTTCGCCGCAAAAAAATAACCGTCGGGATCGACGTGAGGCGGCGTCACTTTCCAATCTTCGCGCTCGGCCGCGTCGGCGTCGAAAATCGCCCATACCGGACCCGCGCAATAATCGGGCGCCTCGGAATATTCGTTCATCGCCAGCGCGGCATGCGTGAAATTGTACTTGGTCGGGCTATATTTCACGTTCTCGGCGTTGCGATAATCGTTGGGCGTATACGGCGTCACCTGCCCCCCATTGTTCCCGTGCGGCACATCGCCCTTGGTCTCGTCGTAAAAGCGCTTGCCGACCTGGTTGACGAGAATCAGATTCTGCCAGTCTTTCACGTTGAATCCGGTGGCCTTCACCAGCGGAAAGATCGGGCTCTCGAGCTTCCAGGTGGTGTAATTGTACTTGGTCGCGAGCGCCCGCTGAGTGCGCATGGTCGCACCGTTTTCCAGCGTCTGGTTAGCCAGCCCCCATAGGGACGCGCCCACGGACAGCGCCGCGAGCTCACCGCTTGCGTCCTGATAAGTATAGGGTTCGCCGCCGACTTGAACTACCGACGTGAGGCGCGGATCGAACATGCGGCGAAATTCGATGTGGCTGGTGCTGCCGCCGGTGGCGATGATCACCGCCTTGCGCGCGCGCAAGGTCATCGTAGGCTGATCACTCTCGATATTGCCGTCGGAGCGAAAGCTTTTCAGCGGCGACTTTGCGCCGGGCATGATCCGCGGCGTGTGCTGTGCCGTGAGGCCGATCAGCCGCCCCGCCGTGCCGTTCGATCCCGCTTCGCGAATCAGGCTGGTCATTTTGTAGTTCAGCAGAAATTTGACGCCCTTGGCGCGCGCGCTCGCTTCGAGCGGCCGGATCACACTGGTGCCGGGCGCCGCGTTGGGACTTTCCAATCCCGCGCCCTTGGTCCAAAACGCATGGTTCTCGCGCGGCGCCGAGTTGCCCGTCGTCGACGCGCCGTGATTGTCCGGCGGCTTATCGGTAAATTCCACGCCGTTGGCGAGTAGGAACTCAAAGGTTTGCGCGCAATAATCGGCGAAGGCGCGCATCACCGCCCGGTCATTGTAGCGAAAATCCGGCGAGCCGTTGGGCTGGACGATCGACCAGTCCGTGAGGTCGGAGAAAACCACGTCCGGCGAATCTTCGATGCCGTATTTCCTTTGCGCGCTCGTGCCGCCGCCGAGCGCCATGTGGCCGCCGCTCAAAATCGCGTGGCCGCCAACGTCGTAGTTGGCCTCGATGACAATGACCGACGCGCCGCCCTCAACCGCCTTGATCGCCGCCGGCAATCCCGCCGCTCCGGAGCCGACCACGATTACATCGCCTTCTAAATCCCACGAATTGCTAGGTGCTTGAGCTGTCATCGTGAAGTCCTTTCCGCTTTACATGCGCGTGTACAACTGCGCCTCACGGGGCAAGATATCAGTCACCACGTCATTTCGTCGGCGGTCCACCCCCGTAGCCAAGTACAACAGTGTCAACCCCAGTGAAATTACGGTGGCCGCGAATATCAGTCCACGAAATCCAGGAGTCAAGGTAATGCGCGAGCGCATCAAAAACCAAAAGACAAACGGCAAGAAATCGAGAGAAAACCGATAGCCCATCTGCTCGAAGCCCGTCGATCGAAACGCCAATACCACAAGCAATACCACCGCTACGTCGATCACGATCAGCTTGTTCACAACGTCCCATCGACGGACTGAACACAAATAAATAAGGTACGGTGAGATCAGCAGCACGCTGGTGCCAACCGCATTCGTGTTCGGCAGACCAAATAAGAAAAGCCAAAAGTGACTCGGAATGTTGCGCAGATCCAGCGGTGGTCCCGGGGTATTACCCGGTACATTCCAAAGTGCATAGGGCGCACCATACCCATTTAACTGATAGCCGTAGCCCGATTCGAACGGATTTCGAAAGCGGGCAAAATTATAGAGCGCCAAGAGCACAACCACCCCCGCGAACGGCAAGAGCAGTTTTAACCACGCGAGCGCCTTTGGCCGCATGGAGCTGTCGCTCAGCAAAAGAACCAGGACAAAAAATAGAATGTTGAGACCCGCAGGACCGCGGGTAGCCATGGCGAAACCGATCAAAACACCGATCAGCCACCATCGCGACTGTCCTTGGTATTCGTTGATCGCCCAAAACAACAGGGCCACGCATAGCACGTGAGCGAGAAAATTGCTGCCAGCCAGAGACGATACACCGAGAAAGGAAGTACCGAAACAAAAGGCCAGCGCGAACCAACACGCCTCCCCAAGAGTATATTCAAATCTCCGCGCCAGCCGAAAACAAAGGTAGAACACAACGAGGCTCGTCGCGAAGGACAATAGCCCCTGGTGATAAATTCCGGCCTGGACCAAAGGAATAATGAGTAGGGCAGGGAAAGGACCGAGCGCCGAATAGTATAGGCCCTCAAACGGCGCGGTATCCGCGCCCGCCTGCGGAATCGAGAGCAAGTAGAGTTTGCCTGCTAAAAAAGATTCGGCCAGCCTGCTATATTGCCGGTCATCGGGAGTAATGAAATTGAGCCAGCCAATCAGAGCGAACAATGCTGCAGCATAAACAAAAAGCCAACCGCAGCTTCCAGGCAAGCGCACTCGTCTCGTACCACCGTTTTCACTGTCTTTCGCCACAAGTTGCGGAATTGCCACGGTCTCAAGCTGAACAGTTTGATTAAGCGGTATCCATTTCAGGTGGCCGAAGATATTGCCCGCTCACTCTCGATGGTATCCCAAAGTTTGAAATCGCGTGCAACTGCGATCATAAAGAGATCTCAGTAAGGATGCCAACCAGCGCTCAAAGAATTTCGCTTGACCGCAGCGAACAGGTCACGGAAAATTCTTTGAATTCATTGCTTTCGATGGCGATCATTCTGTTCCTTGACCGGACCCTCCCATAGCAACGGCTGAAACCCAATGTGCCGATGGCTTAAGCTACCCCTGATCGTGATAGTCTTGGGCATTCTTTACTGGCCAGGCATTCAGCATCATTGGCAAATAGCGCAGGATCCTTATTTCGTTCCCTTCGACGCCTCGCAGTACATTCCCAGTTTTTTTAAATTCGATCCCGTAGATCCGGTTCCCACGACTTACATCAAAGAATACTACCTGAACGCCGTCTGTCCTCTATTGTACAGATGGCTCACGGTGCTTGGCGGTCAATGGGTGGATGTGCGTCATTTTCAACTTGCCGTGACCTATATAACCTATGCCGCGTTTATTGCCGTCATGGGGCGCATTGGTTGGATCCTCGGAGGTGCGGCCTTGAGCTTCGCGGTGATGGCGATGACGATTACCGCCTGGATCTTCATCGGACTAGGGTTCATTGGCGGCGCTCCCAGGATGTACGCCTTTCCGCTTCTGTCTCTTGCCCTCTATGCGCTGATCCAGGATCGACCGCTTTTGCTCGCCTTCATTTCCGTGTTGGGCGCATTTCTTTACCCAATCGTGTCGCTAATCGCGGGCTTCTGCCTCGCTGGTTGGCTACTGCTAAAGCCGTTCTCGAGGAAAGGAGTGGTATCCACTTGGAGCATTTCGCGCCGAGTCACCACCGTAGGATTGACCGGAATATTGGCGGTTGGAGCGCTGCTTCCTATTATGCTCCAGTCCATGCCTTACGGCCGGAGAGTCGTGCCCGCGGATATCGCCATATATCCGGAAGCCGGGCCGGATGGCAACTACCGAGTCTACGACCAACTTCCTTATAAGATTTTTGGCGGCGAATGGACGAGCTATTTTCTCGGCCCCATGTACAGTCATGGAGATCCGATCGTGCGCCGGCTCAACCTGCATCTGGCATTGGACCCAATGACGTTGTTAGTCGTTCTCGCGTTGACAGCTCTTATCGCATCCGCAGTGATGCTCAGCGGTTTGCGACAAATTCTCAAAGCGGATGAGAGCGGCGGCGCGCTGCGTTGTATCAGCTTTTTCGCCGCGTGCGCCCTGCTTCACGTGATTTCATGGCTCGCAGCGCCTTATCTATACATACCCACTCGCTACTTCATGTTTTCACTGCCGTTATTTCTGCCGCTGGTATTTCCCTGGTCGCTTCACGCATTGCTCCAACGAAATCCCCGGTTGAAAACTCAGAGAATGCTTGGCGACTTTGTTTTTCTCGCCATTATTGGCATCTATCTCGCGGCATTCGGCGGGAGGGGAAACGTAGATTTTTCTGCCTCTCTCGTCGACAAACCTGCGCGGCCTCTATTCGATGTCGTCGCGACTCTTCCAAAGGATGTGGTTATCGCGGGGTGGCCGGTCGGCCACCTGAGGAAGCTCGAATACGTTACCCGTCGCAATGCGTTTCTTACCGGCGATCTGCATCAAGTCCTTCATCTAAAATTTATGCAGGTGATGCGCGCGCGGATGGACGCCCTGTTTGACGCCTATTTTTGCACCGATGCCGCGCCGCTCTATCGTCTCAGAGACCAGTTCGGCGTGACCCACCTGATAGTAGAAAGCCGCGATTTCACCGATTCGAAACACCCACCGGAGTATTTCGCTCCGTGGCGCAGCCGCATCGGCCCGCGGCTGGCGGCGATCAAGGGAAAAGAATTTGTGCTGAACGAATCGCTGCAAAAACGAACGGCAATCTTCAATCAGAATGGTTTTGTTCTGCTGGATTTGGCAAAACTGCCCTGAGGCTAGTCCGACCCCCCAAGCCTGCCCGTGAGTGCTGTCCGACGAACGAATACAAGACTCCAAATATGTTTATGGATCCAGTTGCTTGCCCGGAAGGTTTCTAGCTAGCCGTTTGCCCACAATTGTCTTGCCGGCCGGTTTTGATATATAGCTTCCATGTCCGCTGAAACTGACATAGGTTTGAGACCGAAACCGGTGTTCCCAAACCGCGCAAGCGCGAGGGCCTGACGATGCACACGATGTTGCGCAATCCGGCGCAGATGCTGTTCCTGTTTACAACGGTGATCCTGGCGTACCTCGTTCTGCCGCCGTTTTTCTTCATTCTGCACACCAGCCTCGTGACCGATCGCGGCCTGCAAGCAGGCAGCTTTACGATTCAGCACTTCACCAACATCGTCGATTCGCTGGGCGACGTGAAAACTCTCCTGAGCAACTCCCTGATCTACGCGGCGAGCAGCTCGGCGATCGCTTTGGTCTACGGCACCGCGCTCGCCTGGCTCGCCGAGCGCAGCGATGCGCCTTTTCGCAAGCTCGCTTACATCTCCGCCTACGTGTCGTTCGCGATTCCCGGCATCATCAAAGTCGTCGGCTGGATCATGCTGCTCGGCCCCAAGGCCGGCATGCTGAACGCGGTCGGCAATGCGCTGATCGGCGGGCCGTTTTTCAACATTTTCTCGCTCAGCGGAATGGTTCTGGTCGAAAGCTTTCTCTGGATTCCGGTCGTGTTTTTACTCATGTCGACTCCCTTTCGCTCCATGGATCCTTCGCTCGAAGAGGCCGCGACTACGGCCGGGAGCAACGGCTGGCAGGTCTTTCGGCGGGTCACTTTTCCGCTGGCCGTGCCGAGCATTCTGGCCGTCTTGATTCTCACCGTGATTCGCTCACTGGAGGCATTCGAAATTCCGGCCCTGATCGGTATTCCCGCCGGCGTCGAAGTCCTGACCACGAAAATCTATCTGCAAATCAAAGGCGGCCTGATTCCTAAATACGGCGAGGCCAGCGCCTATTCGATCATCCTGATATTTTTGGTCGCTCTCGGACTGATTCCCTATTATCGGATCACCAGCAAAACCTATAAGTTCACCACTATCAGCGGCAAAAACTTTCGCCCCAACCGCGTCGCCCTGGGCAAATGGCGCTGGCTCGGCGGCCTGCTCATGTTGGTTTTGCCGCTGCTTCAGTGCTTCCCCGTGGCCGCCATCGCGTGGTCTTCGTTTCTGCCCTTCGCGCAGGTGCCGTCGCGCAAGGCCCTCGAGCTTCTGACTCTCAGCAATTATGCTACGGCTTTCAACGACAGCGGCGTCATCCGCTCGATCATGAACAGTTTGACCGTGAGCATTTCCTCGGCGACGGCGGCCATCGCGATCACGTTCTTCGCCGCCTGGCTGATCGTGCGCGCGTCGATCAAAGGGCGCTGGGTGCTCGACCAGATGGCGATGCTGCCGCTGGTCTTTCCGGGCATCGTCATGGGCATCGCGATCTTGAAAATGTATCTCATACTGCCGATCCCGGTTTACGGCACCATCTGGATTCTGGTGCTGGCGTTCATCGCGCGCTATCTGCCCTACGGCATTCGCTTCAGCCACTCGGCGCTTTTGAGCCTGCACAAGGAGCTCGAGGAAGGCGCGCTGGCGAGCGGCGCAAGCTTTTTCCAGATGGTGCGCCACGTGGTCGTGCCGCTGATCATGCCGGCGCTGCTCGCCGGCTGGATTTATATTTTTCTGATCACCTTCAAGGAGCTGTCGATCGCGCTGCTGCTCTACTCGCCGGGATCGCAGGTGGTCGCGGTGACGATCTGGGAGCTGTGGGACAACGGCCATGTCGGCGAGTTGGCCGCCTTCAGCCTGCTGATCACCATCGGCACCGTGTTTGTCGGTTCACTGTTTCTGAATATCGCGCAGCGTTACGGATTGCAGGACTGAACCCGGTCTCGGGCTTTGCGTTTCAACGAATGCGAAACGCCAGTTTTGATTTTTGCTTTTTTTGGAGATCGCGTCATGGAATTTACCATCATCGACGCCGACGCCCACCATCTCGATGGCCCGGCGTACAAGAAATATTTGCCGGAAAAATTTCGCGCCCGCAGCGGTCCGTATTTTCCGTCCTTCGGCTGGGATATTTTTCTGAACGACACCACCGGGCGCAAACCGGCCAACCCGAGAGAATACTGCAAGGACCTGGACGTCGAAAAAATAAAAGACGCAGTGGCATACCCGAGTAACGCGCTTTCGATCGGCCTGGTGCGCGAGCTGGATCTGGCTGTTGCGCTGGCGACCGCCTACAACGATTGGGCGTGCGATTTCTGCAAAGACAGCGGCGGTCGGATCAAATACGCGGCGGTCATTGCTCCCCAGGTCGTTCCCGAAGCGGTGAAGGAATTACGCCGCGCGGTCACCGAAAAAGGCGCCGTCGGCGTGATGATGCCGACCTACGTGCAGCAGGGGCTCGATCTCGGTCAACCGCAGTTCGATCCGATCTATGCGGCGGCCGAGGAACTCGGTGTGCCGATCGGCTTTCACGCCACCGCGCAAGTCGCGGTCGGTAATACGCGCTTTCACAAATACATCGGTGTGCACATGACGTCCCACCCCTTCGAGCAAATGCTCTCGGTAGTTTCGATCATTTCCAACGGCGTGCTCGATCGGTTCCCAAAACTCAAAGTCGGCTTTCTCGAGGCCGGAGTAGGATTTTTACCCTACTGGATGGAGCGCTTCGATGAAAAATACTTGATCCGCAAATCCGAGATGGAACCGCTCAAGATGCTGCCCAGCGAATACATCAAAGACCACCGTTGTTATTTTACGTGCGAAGGCGAGGAATCGGCGCTGCCGCTCGTCATCGAACAGTTCGGCGACGAATGCATGATGTACGCGTCGGACTATCCGCACTGGGACATGGAGTGGCCGCACAGCGTCAGCCAGGTGGTCCGGCGAAAGGACATCACGGACCAGACCAAGCAAAAGATTCTCGCGAATAACGCCAAAGCCTTCTATCGTTTTAGCTGATTGCTCAAACCAACGCAGCGTTTGTCATCTCGAATGAAGTGAGATCTTTCCAAAGAAAAACTCCTCAGTGACGCCCCGAAGTGCAGAATACAAACAACGATTTGCAAGATTCTAATTACGGAGTAAAAAATGTCTGAGACGAAACTGATCAACGCCAACATCGACGAAACCGCCGGCATCGCCTGGCTGACTTTGAACCGACCCGAAAAGAAAAACGCTCTCAGCATCGCCCTGCTGGCTGAGCTGTCCGACCTGCTGCGCGGACTCGCCGAAAACGACAAGATTCGCTGCATCGTCACGTCCGGCGCCGGCGATTCTTACTCCTCCGGGCGCGATCTCTACGACATGCGCGGCCAGGACAACCGCCGTCGCACCCGCGGCTTCGGCGGCGTTGCCGAGATCGTCGACATCATGCGCAAGCTGCCGCAGGTCACCGTAGCGAAGGTGCGCGGCTGGTGTCTCGGCGGCGG
>Ga0207707_10003517_pt1 | contig 13869 bp, 18 predicted proteins | sample KBSC83BmetaG_FD_184336 | JGI IMG/M metagenome (GOLD analysis project Ga0207707, IMG submission 184336) | Corn rhizosphere microbial communities from Kellogg Biological Station, Michigan, USA - KBS C8-3B metaG (SPAdes) (version 2) | ecosystem: Host-associated > Plants > Roots > Rhizosphere ...
GGCGCTCGCGGCAGCGCTCGACTCGCCGGTGCGGCGCGACATGCGCGCGGATTTCGCGCAATTTCCTTCCTATCGCGGGCGCGTGACGCACTTCGCGATGAACACAAGGGTTCTCACCTAGATGGCGCTCCTGCTGCGCGAAGCGGACGTAAAGCAACTGCTGACGATGGACGAGGCTCTCCCGGTCATCGAGGAGGCCTTCGCTTCGGTGGCGAGCGGCGACGCGGTGAACGTACCGCGGGTGCGAGGCACGCTGCCGGAGGCGACGCTGAACGTGCTCGCCGCCGTGTCGCGCAAGCTCGATGCGGCCGTGGTGAAGTGCTATCCGGTCGTGCGCAAGGACGTGACCGTGGGATCCAGCCTCACGGTGCTCGTCTACCGGATATCGACCGGCGCGCTCGACGCGATCGTGGAAGCGAGCGTGCTCGGGCAGGTCCGCACGGGCGCCGCGAGCGGCGTGGCGGCGAAGTACATGGCGCGCCCCGACAGCCGGGTGATGACGCTCTTCGGCGCCGGCTTCCAGGCACAAAGCCAGGTCGAGGCACTGAAGCGCGCGCTACCTGCGCTCGAGCGCATCAACCTCGTCAGCCGATCGCCGGAGCGGGCGCGGCAGTTCTGCAGCGACGTGATGGCGGCCGCCGATGTCGAAGTCGTCATCGCCCAGGATGCGGAGCAGGCGATTGCCGCAGCCGATGTGATTACCACGGCCACCGGCTCAGCTCGGCCGCTTTTCGACGGCGCCTGGCTGCGGCCGGGGGTGCACGTCAACGCGGTCGGCTCCAACTATGCGGAGAAGCGCGAGCTGGATGCGGCCGCCGTGAGGCGCGCGGGCCGCATCGTCGTGGACGACCTTGCTGTCGCCAAGATCGAAAGCGGCGATCTCATCGGCGCCGAAGTCGATTGGAGCTCGATCCGGCCGCTGAGCGATGTCGTCGCCGGCCGCGCGCCCGGTCGCTCTTCGCGCGACGAGATCACGCTCTTCGAGTCGCAGGGCCTCGGGCTGGAGGACCTAGCCGTCGCGTGCCACGTCGTGCGCCGCGCGCGCGAATCGGGCCGCGGCGTGGAAATTCCCATCCAGTAACATGCCTTCAAACGCCAGCAACATGGAGCTCAACATCCCGGAAGTCCTCGCCGAAGTCGCCGCCGCGTTCGATCGCTACGAGCGCGCCTTGAACGCCAATGACATTTCCGTGCTCGATGGCAGCTTCTGGGCGAGCCCGCACACGATCCGATACGGGCTCGGCGAGAACCTCTATGGCCGCGACCAGATCCTCGCCTTCCGCAAGAGCCGTCCCGTGACGGACGTGGAGCCGCGCCGGCTGCTGCGCACCGTGATCACGACGTTCGGGCGCGATTTCGCCACCGCGAACTGCGAGTTCCAGCGCGAGCGATCCGGCCGCCGCGGCCGGCAGACCCAGACGTGGGCTCGCACGCCGGAAGGCTGGCGCGTGGTGTCGGCGCACGTCAGCTGGTTCACGCCATAAGCATGCAGATCGCGCTCGAAGCCGCGGGCATCCGCAAGACCTTCACGAAGAACGGCCAGTCGTTCCAGATCCTGGACATCGACCGCTTCAGCGCGCGCGAGGGCGAGTTCATCACCATCATCGGCCCGAGCGGCTGCGGCAAGAGCACGTTCCTGCACATGATGGGCGGCTTCATCGGCGCCGACGCCGGCGCCATCCGCGTCTACGGCAAGGAAGTGCGCGAGCCCGGCCCCGACCGCGGCATGATGTTCCAGGAGTTCGCGCTCTTCCCCTGGAAGACGGTCGCCGGCAACGTCGCCTGGGGCCTCGAGACCCTCGGCTACGCGCGCAAGGAGATCGAGGAGACGGTGCAGCGCTATCTCGAGGTGACCGGGCTGGTCGACTTCCGCAACCACTATCCCGCCGAGCTGTCCGGTGGCATGAAGCAGCGCGTGGCGCTCGCGCGCGTGCTGGCCTTCAACCCGAAGGTCCTGCTGATGGACGAGCCGTTCGGCGCGCTCGACGCGCAGACGCGCGAGACGATGCAGGAGGAGGTGACGCGCCTCTGGCAGCGCACCGGGAAGACGATCGTCTTCGTCACGCACGACATCGAGGAGGCGGTGTTCCTCGGCGACCGCGTGGTGGTGCTCACGGCGCGCCCCGGCCGCGTCCGCGAGGAAGTGAAGATCGATTTGCCGCGTCCGCGCAGCCTGGAGATCAAGAAGTCGATGCAGTGCCACGAGTACCGCAACCACATCTGGGACCTGATCCGCAGCGAAACGCCGAAGGCGCCGTGAAGGTCGATCTCGACGACCGGTCCGCCGAGCCGCCGGACGGGATGACCGAGGAGAAGGCGCAGCGGCGCTTCGACTCGCTCGGCAAGGAGCTCTTCGACCTGCAGGACGCGATGTGGGGTGCGAAGCTGCACAGCGTGCTGGTCGTGCTGCAGGGCCGCGACGCGGCCGGGAAGGACGGCACCATCAAGCACGTCGTCGGCTGCCTCAACCCGCGCGGCGTGAACGTGGTGTCGTTCGGCGTGCCGACGACCGAGGAGCGGCAGCACGATTTCCTCTGGCGCGTGCACCGGCACGCGCCGCGCCTCGGCGAGTTCGCCATCTTCAACCGCTCGCACTACGAGGACGTGCTCGTCGTGCGCGTGCACAAGCTCGTGCCGAAGAAGGTGTGGAAGCCGCGCTACGAGCACATCGTGGACTTCGAGCGGCTGCTCGCCGAGCACAACACCATCGTCCTCAAGTTCTTCCTGCACATCACGAAGCAGGAGCAGAAGGCGCGGCTGCTCGAGCGCGAGCAGCAGCCCGAGACGGCGTGGAAGCTGAACGCCGGAGACTGGCAGGAACGCGAGCGCTGGGACGACTACACCGGGGCCTACGAGGACGCGATCAGGAAAACCTCGACCAGGCAGGCTCCCTGGATCGTCGTGCCGGCGAATGCCAAGTGGTATCGCAACCTGGTCGTCGCCGAGGCCATCGCCGACGCGCTGCGGCCGTATCGCGACGAGTGGGTGGCGAAGCTGAGGGAAATGGGCAAGGAAGCCAAGGCCACGCTGCGCGAGTACCGCGCGCGATGAGCGCTGCCTTTCGCGAGGCGGGCGCGGGCCCGGGCGTCGTCTGCCTGCACTCGAACGCCAGCTCCTCGGGCCAATGGCGCGCCCTGATGGAGCTGCTCGCGCCGCGGTTCCACGTCATCGCCGCGGATTCCTATGGCGCCGGCAAGAGTCCGCCGCGCCCGCCCGACACGATGCTGCGCGACGAGGTGGCGCTGCTCGAGCCGGTGTTTGCGCGGGCGGGCGACCCGTTCGCGCTGGTCGGGCACTCTTACGGCGGCGCTGTGGCGCTGGTCGCGGCCGCCATGTACCCGAAGCGCGTGCGAGCAATCGCGCTCTACGAGCCGACCCTCTTCGCGCTGGTCGAGCGCGAGACGCCGCGGGACGTGGATGGCATCCGTAACACGGTGGTCGATGCCGTGAAGGCCGACGACAAGTTGGCCGCGGCGCGCGCTTTCATCGACTTCTGGATGGAGCCCGGCGCCTTCGATCGGATGCCGGAGCGCAACCGCGAGGCGATCGCGGCGGCGGGCGTGGATGTGGACGAGTGGCGCAAGGCCCTCTTCGGCGAGCCGACGCCTCGCTCCGCCTTTGCTCGCCTCGACGTGCCGGTCCTGCTGCTGGTGGGTAAACGCTCGCCGCTCTCGTCCCGCTCGGTCGCTCAGCTGCTCGCCCGCACGCTCCCGCGCGTGGAGACCGTGGAGCTGGAGGACTGCGGGCACATGGCGCCGGTCACGCACCCCGAGCGCGTGAACGGCGCCATCGCGCGCTTCCTGGAGGCTATTTAGGCAGGAAGGACTGGTCGACCATCTCGTCGACGTTCACCGGCTTCTCCAGCCATTGCAGCTTGTCGAGCATGAAGGCGGAAAGCTTCTTCAGGCTCTGCACGTCGAGGCGCGCGTCCGGCGTGCGCTTCCAGTCGGCGTTCTTGACGTAGATCTCGACCGGCGTGCGGACGAAGCCGGCCTTGGCGAGGTCGCGCTTGCCCTGCTCCTTGTTGGCGAGGTACCACTTGGTGACGGCGACGTAGTCGGCGAGGAAGGCACGCACCGCCTCCGGGTGCTGCTTCAGGAATTTCTCGCCGAAGAAGAGATCGAGCAGCTCGTGGTCGTAGCCCACCGCGTCGACCGCGGTGAAAAGCTTGCGCAGGCCGCCCTTCGCCACTTCCGCCGAGTAGAACGGCTCGACGAACGTACCGGCGCTCACCTTGCCGCTGCGCACGGCTTCGCCGATCGCGGGGAACGCCATCGGCACGACCTTGGTATCCACGTCGGGCTTGAGGCCGGCGTTGATGAGCCCGGCGCGCGCCCAGAGGTCGGTCGCGGTCTTGATGCCGACCACGCCGATCGTGCCGCCCTTCAGGTCCTTCACCGTCTTGACCGGGCTGTCGGCCTTCACCATGTAGGTGGTGGTGAAGTAGTCCGCGCCGTGCGCCTCGAGGCAGATGCTCGCCACGATCTTCATGTCCATGCCCTGCGCGCGAGCGAAGATGATGGCAAGGCCGGGCGCGGTGCCGGCATCGAGCTCGCCGGCGAGGAACGCCTGGAAGCGCTCCGGGTTCGCCTGGAAGAGAATTTCCTTCAGCTCGTACTTCTTGCCCTGGTTCGGCGTGAGGTCCTTGCGCACTGCCATCAGCCACACCTGCTCCTCGGCGGCGAAGCCGCGGCCGAGGCGGATAGTCGGAATCTGCTGTGCGAAGGCGTTGGAAACGAGCACGCCGGCCAACAGGGCCAGCACGGTGCGAATCATCGGTGATCCCCTCCTAGACGTAATAGGTGTCGAGCTTTTCCCAGTATATCAACCGGTTTCTCGCCAGCACGAGCCCCTTGTCGAGCAGGTAGCCGATGATCGCGATGATCACCACCACGGCCAGCATGCGGTCGGTGCGCAGCGACGAGAGCGAGTAGATCACGAGGTAGCCCAGCCCGTCGGCGGAGCTGATCATCTCGGTGATCACCACCACGATCATCGCTACGGGCACGGCGACGCGAAAGCCGGCGAAGATGTACGGCGTGGTCGCCGGTATCACCACGCGGCGCAGGATCTGCCAGCGGCCCGCGCCCATGTTCTGCGCCGACCACAGCCAGACCGGATTGACGCTCTTCGCGCCGTGGTAGGTCATGATGACGATCGGATACAGGCACTCGAGGAAGATCAGCGCCACCTTCGACAGGCTGCCGATGCCGAAGACGAAGATGAAGATCGGGAACAGCGCGAGCTTCGGCACCGCATAGGTGCCGGAGAACAGCGGGTCGAGCATCTCCGCAACGAGCTTCGAGCGGCCCATGATCATGCCGAGCAGCACGCCTGCCGCCGCGGCGAGCCCGAAGCCGCCGAACGCGCGGTAGAGGGAAGTCCAGATCTGCTCCCACGCGTCGGCGCGCGAGAAGAAGCCGATGAATTCCTTCCCGATCGCTTCCAGCGAGGGAAACACGATCTTGCTCCAGCGGCCGCTGCGCGCCGCCACTTCCCAGGCGGCGAGCGCGACGAGGATCAGGATCAAGGGGCGAAGGCGCTTCATGCGTGGCCCCCTTCCCAGGGCAGGAGCTTTTCCCTCGAATAGCGAAGCAGCCGGTCGCCCGCGTAGCCGAGGATGGCGATCGCGAGCAGCGCCACGTACATCAAGTCGAATCGCAGGCCGTTCTCCGCCTGGCGGATGAGGTAGCCGAGGCCCGAGCGGGCGTTGATCATCTCGGTGGCGAACATGACGATGAAGGAAAGCGCGAGGGAGACGCGCATGCCGGCGAAGATGAGCGGCAGCGCGCCGGGCAGCACCACGCGACCGAAGATCTGCGCCTGGCTCGCGCCCATGTTGCGCGCCGACCAGACGAGGATGCGCGGCGTGGCGCGCGCGCCGTAGAAGGCGTTGATGAAGGACGGGTAGAAGCAGGCGAGGGCGATGATCAGCACCTTGGAAAGATCGCCGATGCCGAACCAGAGCATGAACACCGGCAGCATCACGATCTTCGGCACCGGGTAGGAGAGGAAGACGAGCGGCGAGAGCATTTCGTCGAAGCTCTTCCAGATGCCCGCCGCGAGGCCGAGCGCGACGCCCAGCACCGTGCCGATGACGAAGCCCGGGATCGCGCGCATCAGGCTCGCCCCCGCGTCGATATAGAGCTCGCTCGTACCGAGCGCGGCGATGAAATGGCGGCCGATGTCGATCGGCGACAGCACGTAGTCGGGCAGCCCGCGCAACGATGCGAGCTGCCAGACGACGAGCAGCGCCACGACGAGCCCGAGCCGTCTCAAAGGTGGGCGATCGAGGCGATCTCCACCAGGAACTCGGGCTTGACGAGGTCCGCGCGGATGCAATAGCGCGCGGGCTGGTTGGCCGGGAAGTACTCGCGGTACACCTCGTTCATCGCCGCGTAGTCCTTCAGGTCCTTGAGGAAGATGTGGTTGAAGGCGATGTCCCTGATCGAGCCGCCACCGGCTTCCAGCACCGACTTGATGGATTCGAGGATGAACCGCGTCTGCGCCTTCACGTCGCCGACGCCGACGGTCTTGCCGTCCTTGTCGATGGCAAGCGTGCCGGAGACGTAGATGGTGTTGCCGGCCTTGGCCCCTGGCGAATAGGGAGCGAGCGGCGGCGCGGAGCCTTTCGGGATGACGGGCGTATAGGGCATTGCTTCGTTACTCCACGGTGAATTCGACGATTTCCTTCGACTCCGCCTTCGGCCGGCCGAGCGTGATGGTGCCGCGCCGGGTCAGCGCGAATTCCTCGCGCTGCACGGCCACCTCCGGATTGCCGTCGATGGTCACGTAAGTGCCGTTGGTGCTGTGGTCGACCAGCACGAATTTATCGTGCTTTCGCTCGATCGTGCAGTGCAGCCGCGATGCGTCCTCGGAGTGCACCACCAGCCCGCACTTTTCGTCGCGGCCAAGCGTGATGCTGTCGCGCTGGCGGCGGCGCACCGTCTTCGCGCCGCGGTAGACGAGGGTGAGGGCGCCGGCGGCCGGTGCGAGAAGCTTCTTGGTCGGCACGGTGAGGGTGGTGGCCGTCTCGTCGGGGTCCGCCTGCCAGACGAGCTCGACCAGCTCGACTTTCTCCGAGCGGCCCTTGATGTCGGTCGCATACAGGTCGCGGATCCACGGCCGGTACAGGCCGCCGAGGTCGCGCGCGGTTTCGCGCGTGGTGATGATCTGGCCGCGGCCGGCAAGCTCCACCAGGCGCGCCGCGAGGTTCACCGTGTCGCCGAAGACGTCCGAATCCTTCTGGATCACCGGCCCGTGGTGAAACGCCACCCCGAGCGCGAGGCGCACGCCGGCGAGCGGGGGGTGGCGCATCATCGCCTGGTGCATCGCCGCCGCCGCCTCGACGGCCGTGTCGGCGCCGGCGGCCAGGGCCATCAGCTTGTCCGGGGTGCGTTTCACGACGCGCGCGCCGGCCTTGCTGCTCGCCTCGCCGAGCACGTCCATGCAGCGCGCGAGGGCGTCCGCCGCAGCGACGTCGCCGGCCTTCGCATAGAGGTCCGCGCCGCCGATGGCGGCGGCGAAGAGCACCGTGGTCTCGCGAGTATCCAACTTCCCTCCCGCCGCCATGGTAGCGTCTCTGCATGGCGCTGACGCCGGAACTCCTCGACGCCTATCGAAATGCGGAATACGTCGTGTTCGCCGATGCGCACGTGGTGATGCGCGTCGGCGAGACGAATCCGCAGGTCGACGGGCTGATTCGTGCGGAAGGCGCGAGCACCGCGGCATTCATCACGGCGGCGAACCCCCGCGGCGAGCGGCGCTCCGACATGGAGAACGGCGTCGCCAACGCCGCGCTGCAGAACTTCGTCGCCGCGGCGGGCTATCCGCACTTCTGGGGCGAGGGACGCGACCCGCGCGGCAGCTGGGCGGAGCCGAGCTTCCTCGTCATCGGGATCTACCGCGCCAACGCGGAGGCGTTGGGGCAGCTGTTCGAGCAGAACGCGATCGTCTTTTGCGAGCTGGGCAAGTCGCCCGAGCTCATCATCCTGGAGAGAAACCCTTGATCCACGTCATCGCGGTCATCACCGCCAAGCCGGGCAGGCGCGCCGAGATCCTGCAGCACTTCCGCGCCAACGTGCCGCACGTCCGCAAGGAACAGGGCTGCATCGAGTACGGCGCGGCGGTCGATGCGGAGAACGCGCTCGCCTTCCAGACGAAGTGGGGGCCGGAAACGTTCCTCGTCATCGAGAAGTGGGAGAGCATGGACGCGCTCAAGGCGCACGCCGCGGCGCCCCACATGGCGGCCTACGGCGCGAAGACGAAGGAGCTCATCGCGAGCCGCGTCATCCATATCCTGACGCCGGCTTGAGCGGCTGTCACGAATCGGACGATTGACGACCGCTGTCAGAGTAGTACCCTGACGGCGAGCCTGTACGGATGGAGCAGCAGCAGGCCGGGATTCTCAGCCACCTGTTGGGATACCGCTTCCGGGCAGTCTCAGCGCGGCAGTTGCCGCATCAGAAGCGAGGCGCCCAGCTAGGCGCCGCCGGATCACTAGGAAAATGAGCCGGCTCAGGCCCCGCCCAGAGCGGGGCCTTTCATTTCTACATCTGCCGGTAGATCGTCCGGCACTCCTCGAGCTCGTACGGCGTCTTGAGCGGCTTCGTGCACTGCTTGGCGAAGTGCTGCCGTTTCTTTTCCTGGTCCGCCGCCGCGGCGCGGCGCTGGGCTTCGCGCTCGTCGACCTTCTTCTGCATCGTCACCCTGGGCTCGGATTGGGGGGGGATGTCCTGTCCCAGGGCGTGCCCGACCACCAACGCCGCGGCGAGGATCAATGCGACGGATGCGACTACGGTGGAGAGTTGCATGGCGTTCGTTTTCCTGAGAACGAGTGTTGCAGCCCGCCCGCGAACATGCAGCGCAGTCCTTCACGATTGCTGACACGTTTCAACGGCGTCGGGTCATAAATCACGGGGCTGTACACTTCGCCGCTTGGCAAGTACTGACTCATCCGCTCTCGTTCTTCTCTCGGGCGGGCAGGATTCCACCACGTGCCTCGCCTGGGCTCTCGAGCGCTATGGGCGCGTGGAAACGATCGGCTTCGACTATGGCCAGCGTCATGCCGTCGAGCTCGGATGCCGCAACGCGGTCCTCGGCCATCTGCGCAGCCAATTTGCGCGTTGGGCCGAGCGGCTCGGGCCGGATACCGTCGTGCCGCTCGACGTGATCCGGCAGGTGAGCGACACGGCGCTGACGCACGACGCGGAGATCACGATGGGCGCGAACGGCCTGCCGACGACCTTCGTGCCGGGCCGCAATCTCCTTTTCTTCACCGTCGCGGCCGCGCTCGCCTACCGGCGCGGGCTCAGGGTGCTGGTCGGCGGCATGTGCGAGACCGATTATTCCGGCTACCCGGATTGCCGCGACGACAGCTTGAAAGCGCTCCAGGTCGCGCTCAACCTCGGCATGGACAAGCGCTTCGTCATCGAGACGCCGCTCATGTGGATCGACAAAGCGGCAACGTGGCGCATGGCCGAGCAACTGGGCGGGGAACCGCTGGTGCGCCTCGTCGCCGAGCATACCCATAGCTGCTACAAGGGCGATCGCACGAAACGTCACGAGTGGGGTTACGGCTGCGACGCCTGCCCGGCGTGCGAGCTGCGCTCGAACGGCTACCATCGCTATAAATCCCGCAAGGAATGACCATGGCTACTCATCTCAAGCGACGCATCGCAAAGGAAGTAACGGACGAGCTCGACCGCAAGGTACGCAAGACGGTCGAAGACATCCTCGACGACGTCAGGAAGCGTGGCGACGCAGCAGTCCGCGAGTACTCGGAGAAGTTCGACAAGTGGGCGCCGAAGAGGCTGGCCAAGGCTGAAATCGACGCCATCCTCGGCAAGGTGCCGCCGCAGACCGTGGCCGACATCAAGTTCGCGCAGGCGCAGATCCGCCAGTTCGCGGAGCACCAGAAGGCGGCGCTGCGCGACGTCGAGGTGGAGACGCTTCCCGGCGTGCGCCTCGGCCACCGCAATATCCCGGTCGAGTCGGTCGGCTGCTATGTCCCCGGCGGCCGCTATCCCATGGTGGCGTCCGCGCACATGAGCATCGTCACGGCCCGCACCGCGGGCGTGTCGCGGATCGTGGCATGCACGCCGCCCAACCAGGGCGCGCCGCACGCGGAGACGATCGCCGCGATGGCGCTCGGCGGCGCCGACGAGATTTGGGTGCTGGGTGGCATCCAGGCGATCGCCGCGATGGGCATCGGCACGCAATCCATCGAGCAGGTCGACATGCTGTGCGGCCCGGGCAACGCCTATGTCGCGGAAGCGAAGCGCCAGCTCTTCGGCCGCGTCGGCATCGACCTCCTCGCCGGGCCGACCGAGATCCTCGTCATTGCCGACGACAGCGCCGACGTCGAGATGATTGCCACCGACCTCCTCGGGCAGGCCGAGCACGGGCCGACGTCGCCCGCGATTTGCATCACCACCTCGCGCCGCATCGGCGAATCGCTGGAAGCGGAGATCCAGCGGCAGCTCAAGGTGCTGCCGACGGCGGACGTCGCCGGCGTGGCGTGGCGCGACTATGGCGAGATCATCCTGGTGGACTCGCGAGAGGAAGCGGTTAAGGAGGCCGACCGCGTGGCAGCCGAGCACGTCGAAGTCCTGACGAAGGAGCCGCGCTACTTCCTCGAGCGCATGCGCAATTACGGCGCTCTCTTTCTCGGACCGGAGACCAATGTCTCCTATGGCGACAAGGTGATCGGCACCAACCACACCCTGCCGACGCTCGGCGCGGCGCGCTACACGGGCGGTCTATGGGTCGGCAAGTTCCTGAAGACCTGCACTTACCAGGAGATCACGCCGGAGGCGGCGGTGAAGGTGGGCGAGTACTGCTCGCGGCTCTGCGCCATCGAGCGCTTCTGGGGCCACAAGGAGCAGGCCGACCTGCGCCTGCGCAAGTACGGCGGTCAGAACGTCGGCCTCGGCGCCAGGAAAGAAACGACGCCGGCGAAATAAATAGGGACAGACCCTAATTATTTTTTAAATGGGGTCCGTCCCCAATTTCCGTCTCGATGGCCGTACGGCCCTGGTCACTGGGGCCGGACGCGGTATCGGGCGCGCCTGCGCGGTCGCGCTGGCCCAAGCGGGTGCCGAGGTTTGGGTCGCGGCGCGAACGCGAGAGGATCTGGACAAGCTACGCGCCGAGATCGGCGCGCATCCGGTAGTCTGCGATGTCACCGATTCCGTCCAGGTCAGACAGGCGATCGCCGCGCTGCCGGCGCTGGACGTGTTCGTCAACAACGCCGGCACCAATATCCCGGAGCCGTTTGTCGAAGTGACGGACGAGCACTTGGATTCGTTGCTCAATCTGAACGTCCGCGCGGCATTCATCGCGGCCCAGGCCGCGGCAAAGAAGATGATCGAGGCCAAGCGCCGCGGCGCGATCATCAACATGTCGTCGCAGATGGGCCATGTCGGCGCCGTGAACCGCAGCGTCTACTGCCTGACCAAGCACGCGCTGGAGGGGCTCACCAAGGCGATGGCGCTCGAGCTGGCGCCGTACGGCATCCGCGTCGTGTCCGTGGCGCCGACGTTCATCGAGACGCCGATGTACCAGAAGATGAAGGCGGCCAAGCCGGACTTCGCGCAGTGGGTCGAGCAGCGAATCCCGCTTGGCGCCACCGGGAAACCCGAAGACGTGGCGGCGGCGGTGGTGTTCGCCGCCTCGCCAGCCGCCGCGCTCGTCACCGGTACCAGCCTCGTGGTGGACGGAGGCTGGACCGCTCAGTAACTAGCTGCGCAGGATGCGGTCCAGGTGCTCGAGGTCGTTGATGACCCGCCACTCGGCCGCGCCGGCGAGTTCCACGCGCTTCTGCCACTCCTCCAGCCGGCCCATGTAGCGCCGCGGGTCCATGTTGTCCGTCTTCAGCTTCACCACGTTGACCGCCACCACCCGGATGTTCTTAAGGTCGATGGGGAAGTCGCGCACGGTGCTCTTGTCCAGCTCCTCCTGCATGTCGGAGAAGATGAGGATGGTCTTGCGGCCGGCGCCGGTCTCGTTCAGGAACATCGCGCCCTGGATCAAACCCCCGGTAATGTCCGTGTAGGCGCTGCCGCGAGCGGTCTTCGTGAACGAGTCGATGGCGTCCTTGAAGGCGCGCTTCTGCGTGTTGGCCTGCGACGGGCGGCTGTCGAAGGTGGCCTTGGCGATGATGTCCTTCTCGCTGAAGCTGCGGCTCCTCACGCGCGCCACGGCGAGCGAATCCCCCGACTGCAGCGTACCAAGCAGGTAATTGACGATCGCCTGGGCTTTGTCGATCTCCAGCGCGTAGGTGCCGGAGGTGTCGACCAGCATGTACACCGCCTGCGAATGGCTCTTCGAGTCGCCGCAGCCTGCAAGCGCGGCGGCGCCCATCGTGATGATGAATTGGCGGCGCTCCATCAGTGCCTCCGCGGGACGAGGGTTTCGTCATCGACGCCGAAAGCGGCTGCCTTCGGTCCGCGCCGGATCAGGCGCTCGACCAGGAGCGGCAACACGATGACGATGTCGTAGAAGGTAATGAGCAGCTTGGTGAGGCTTTTCACCAGCGTGGCGAGCAGCCGCATCCCGAGCGCCGCGCCCTGGGTCAGGGCGACCAGCGCGGAGCCGAGCACGGTGCGCGCGGACGCGATGAACGACTCGAGCGGCACGGCGACGAAGGCGAGCGCGAACGGCAGGATGAAGCCGAGCAGCATCTGGCCCGCGGTGGGGATCTTGGTCATCCACCCGTCCGCCGCCGGCGCGTGCTGCTGTACCGTGGCAAGCGACTGTAAGAGCGCGGCCTTGTCCGCGATCAGCATGTCGCGCATCAGGGCGAGCGCCGCTTCGATGCCGGCCAGCGTGATGAGCAGCGTCGCGGCCGCGAACATCAGCCGCCGCCGCACCGTGTCCGAGAGGCCATGGATCCTCGGGAAGAGGTGCGTGATACGCAGCGTCTCCATGAGGAAGAGACCCATCGTCGCCTCCACGAAGATGATCACCAGCGCGGCGACATCCGAGGTCCGCAGGCTCGACGTCAGGTAGTCGCCGGCGCCCACCATCTCCGACATCGGCAGCGCGATCAGCTTGTAGTTGATGAGCGCGCCGCCCGTGGCGATGGCGAGCACGAGCGTGGTGATGGCGAGCTGTGTCGCCGCCGACACGGTCAGGGCGTGCTCCGCGTCCGGCGTCTTGTTGACGATGCCCTCGAACTTCTTCATCTGCGCGTCGATCTGGCCGGCGCGATCGTTGAGGCTCGTCACGCGACGGTCGGCCTGCGCGAGCGTCTGCTGCAGGGAGCGCCAGAAGGGCATGAAGCCGTTCAGGATCTTGTGACGCTCCTCGTACGCGCCGCGGTACTCCTTCAGCATGCGCTCGTGGATTTCCTTGATCGCGCGGTTGATCTCGTCCAGCACGCGCTGCACGAGCTCGTTGCCGTTCTTCACCTTCGCGACCGCCTCGACCGCCTCGACCCATTCCGGGGGCGGCGGCGGCACTTCGCCGCACTTCTTGTAGTCGTCCTCCACGCGCGTGATCTCGGCGAGCAGGCGCTGCTGCAGGGCCGGATAGCCCTCGAGGTCACGCTTCACCAGCACCGCGACGCGCTCGAACTCGCGCGCAATGTGCTGCTCGGTTTCCTCCCTCCCGTGCGCGAGCAGCACCTCGCGGTTACGGTAGCGCATGCTTTGTGCGGCGGCGTAGAGCGAGCGTGCAAGCAGGCGCAGCGGCGCGTGCGCGAGGTGGCCGAAGGCGCGCACGAACTCGTGCACCGGCCGTCGCGCCGCATAGAGGAACGGCATGGCGATGACGAACCAGATCAGCGCGGAGAGAGCCGCGTTCCCCGGCACGATCATCCAGATTTGCGTTTGCATGAACCCCTCCCTAGTCGATGCGCAAACCTTA
>Ga0207707_10003518_pt1 | contig 13869 bp, 13 predicted proteins | sample KBSC83BmetaG_FD_184336 | JGI IMG/M metagenome (GOLD analysis project Ga0207707, IMG submission 184336) | Corn rhizosphere microbial communities from Kellogg Biological Station, Michigan, USA - KBS C8-3B metaG (SPAdes) (version 2) | ecosystem: Host-associated > Plants > Roots > Rhizosphere ...
CGTCGACGCCTTTCTCGCGATCCCGCGCATCGTGCTGCTCATCGCCGTCGGAACGCTCTGGTCGCCGCTGAGCGTCACCTCGCTCGTGATCGTGCTCGGGCTCACGGCGTGGTTCGCCACGAGCCGCCTCGTGCGCGCCGAGGTGCTGTCGATCAAGGAACGTGAAATGGTGGCCGCCGCGCGCGCACTCGGCGCACGCGATCTCGCGATCGTCCGCCGCCACGTGCTGCCGAACGTGCTCACTCCCGTGCTGGTGGCCGCGACGCTCGGCGTCGCGGGCGTGATCATCAACGAGGCCGCGCTGTCCTTTCTCGGCATCGGCGTCCCCGACCCAACGCCCAGCCTGGGCAACATCATTCGCGACGGCACGCCGTATCTCGCGTCCGCGTGGTGGGTGGCGCTCTTTCCCGGACTGGCACTCGTGATCACCGCGCTCGCCTACAATCTCGCGGGCGACGGCTTGCGCGATGCGATGGACCCGCGTCAGGTTGACCGGTCATGACCGCACCGCTCCTCTCCGTTCGCGACCTCCGCACCTATTTCCGAACCAGCGCCGGCATCGCTCGCGCGGTGGACGGCGTGAGCTTCGACATCGCCGCGAACGAATCGGTGGGCGTGGTTGGCGAATCGGGGTGCGGAAAGTCGGTGACGTCGCTGTCGTTGCTCCGGCTCATCCAGCCGCCGGGGACCATCGAGCCCGGCTCGCGCATCGAGTTCGACGGCAGCGACCTGCTCTCGCTCGACGACGAGGCGATGCGCAGGATCCGCGGCAACCGCATCGCGATGATCTTCCAGGAGCCGATGACCGCGCTCAATCCGGTGTTCACCGTGGGAGCGCAGCTGGCCGAGGTGCCCCGGGTACACTCGCGGATCAGCAGGCGCGATGCGTGGGCACGCGCAGTGGAAATGCTCAGCGTCGTCGGCATTCCGGATCCGGCGGAACGCGCGTCGTCGTATCCGCACCAGCTGTCGGGCGGCATGCGGCAGCGGGTGATGATCGGGATGGCGCTCATGCTCTCCCCCGCCCTGCTCATCGCCGACGAACCCACCACCGCGCTCGACGTCACGATTCAGGCGCAGATACTCGAGCTCCTCGGTGCGCTGCGCGAGAAGACCGGGATGTCGGTGCTCCTCATCACGCACGATCTCGGCGTGGTCGCGGAGTCGACGTCGCGCGTGATCGTGATGTACGCGGGGGAGATCGTGGAGCAGGCCGCCGTGCGCGAGCTGTTCGCGCGCCCGCACCATCCCTACACCGAGGGTCTCATGACCGCGATGCCGCGGGCGGGCGAGCGCCGCGAGCGCCTCACGGTGATTCCGGGCACCGTGCCATCGCCGTACGCGTGGCCGGCGGCGTGCCGCTTTCACGAACGGTGCCCGTATGCGTGGGAGCGCTGCGAGCGCGAGGCGCCTCCGCTCTACCAGATCGGAGAGGGTCACGTGTCGCGCTGCCATCTCGCCGTGGAGCCCGAGCGCCGCGCGTCGCCGCACCTCCCGCTCGCCGCGCGCGCCGGAGCCGGCGCGTGAGCGACGCCCAATCGCTGCTCTCCGTTCGCAACCTCACCAAGCACTTTCCGATCACGGGTGGCGTGATGCGCCGCGTGGTGGGCTCCGTGCGCGCCGTGGACGGCATCTCGTTCGACCTCGCGCCGGGAGAGACGCTCGGCCTCGTGGGCGAATCGGGGTGCGGCAAGACCACCGCTGGGCGGGCGATTCTGCGGCTCATCGAGCCCACCGCGGGCGAGATCATCTTCGAGGGCACCGATGTGCGCGCGCTCGAGCCCGAGCCGCTGCGCCGCCTGCGCCGCCGGATGCAGATCGTTTTTCAGGATCCGTTCAGCTCACTCGATCCGCGCATGACGGTGGGCGCGTCGGTACGCGAGGGACTCACCATCCACAAGCTGGCCGAGGGAAGCGCCGCGGACGCGCGGGTGCGCCAGCTCCTCGAGGAGGTCGGGCTGCGCCCGGAGCACGCGTCGCGCTATCCGCACGAGTTCTCGGGCGGACAGCGCCAGCGCGTGGGCATCGCGCGCGCGCTCGCGGTGGAGCCGCGCTTCATCGTGTGCGATGAGCCGGTGTCCGCGCTCGATGTCTCGGTGCAGGCGCAGGTGATCAACCTGCTGCAGGATCTGCAGCGCGCGCACGGCCTCGCCTATCTGTTCATCGCCCACGATTTGTCCGTGGTGGAGCACATCGCCGATCGCGTCGCGGTGATGTACCTGGGGCGCATCGTGGAGCTGGCCGCGGCGGAGGCGCTGTACGCGCGGCCCCTCATGCCGTACACGCAGGCGCTGCTCTCGGCGATTCCGGTTCCCGATCCTCAGGCCAAGCGCGAACGCATCGTGCTCGCGGGCGATGTGCCGTCGCCCGCCAACCCGCCGTCGGGGTGCCCCTTCCATCCACGGTGCCAGCATCCGCAGCGCGACGTTGCGTGCGCGCGCATCGTGCCGCCCCTCGAGCTCAAGGAAGACGGCCACTGGGCCGCGTGCATCAAGCAGACACCCACGCAGATCACGTGGCCGGAGCAGCAGGCGGCCGGTGCAACGAAGCCGCCCGAACGCATCATGCCGGATCGGGCCAAGGCATAGCGTAACTGCTCGACGCAGAGACGCGCCTCTGCGTCCCTCTGCTGCATTTTCTTGAGCGCGCGCGTCACGGCCACGTGAATACGGAGCTCGGCGTCACGAGCTCGCGGCCGGATCGCACGTCGCGCGGCTCGCGATACAGCGAGCGCAGCGTGTTCTGGAAGCTCACCCGGAATTCCCACCCCGCGCGCAGGTCGTGCGACAGCGCGCGCGCGATGTCGAGCCGGTACGTCACCTTCGAGCCCGGCGGCACCGCCACGAGAATGCCCAGCCCCGCGCCGAACTTGAGCGGCGTCGTGGCGCCGTAGCCAAGCGGCGAGTCGCCCTCCCACACGCGCCCCGCGTCGCCGAACACCGCCATGCCGAGATCCGCCTGGTCGCGGATCTTTCCCAGATACCAGCGATCCTCGAGCCTGCTCACGAAGCGAATGTTGCCGGCGTCGGGCGACGCGTGGTATCCGCGCACCCCGCCCCCCCACTCGCCCAGCGGCAGCTGCACCGGCACGCGCTGCTTCCAGATGCCCGCCCAGTCCACCGTCCCCACGAGCGTGTGCGAGCCCATGAGCCGCTGGTACATCGAGATGTGCGCGCTGCCGATGATGCCGTCCCACCGCTGGCTCGAATAGCTGTTCCGTCCTTCCATCGCGGCCTGCAAATACGCGAAGGTGCGCTTGCTTCCGGCGCCCGCGTACAGATTGCTCGCGAGGAAGATGTCGTCGTCCGTGGAGCCGAGCACCTCGAGGCTGCGCCCGAGCAGCGTGCCGAGCTGGAAGCCGGCCTGCACGTCCTGCGCGGCGTTGAGCGCATCGAACCGTTCGACGCGTATGAAGTCGATGCTCCGAATGCCCCAGAGGAGATTGAGCCGCGCGTTCTTGTGCCGGTTCAGAATGCCGATGAGCGTGTCGTAGGGCACGCCCGGCGTGGGAACCGGCGGAATGGCGGGCGTGTCGTCCTCGCTCGAGAGGCTGAGGCCGAACAGGCTCAGTCGTCCCGGCTGCCCCAGGCGAACCACGCCGCCCACGTCGACGAACTTTCGCGCGAAGTCGACCACCGCCGACGTGTCGTTCGACCGCCGGAACGAATAGAGATCCTGGTGATCGAGCGCGATCACGCGCCACGCGAATCGCTGCTCGTCGGTGAGAAATGGATGCTCGGCGCCCACCATCCAGTTGCTGATCCCCGCATCGCCGCGCAGCCCCTGCAGGTCGAGGTGCCACGGATGCCCGAGGAACTGGTAGTCCGTGTACTGGATGCCGTAGTAGTCGCGCACGTTCCCGTGCGCCCAGTGCGCGGACAGATACTTCGCGCTGCCGAGAAAGTTCGCGTCGCCGAGCGTGACGGACGCTAGGTAGGGACTCGTGGGCGACGTGCCGCCGTCGACGATTGTCGTGAGCTCGTCGGTGGTCTGCGCGACGATGATCACGCCGCCGTTGCCGTCGTCGTACGCGTTCACGCTCGCCGCCGCGATGAACGGCTGCGCGCGCAGGATTCGCTCGGACTCGCTGCGGCGCCGGTCATCGCACTGCTGTCCGGGCTCGAGAATGAGAAAGCGGCGGACGATGTCGGGCTTGGTGTTGACGTGGATCGAGCTCAGGATCCCGATCGGCGATTCCCACCACTTGCCGTGCCGCGGATAGTAGGGTGGGCGGGTCTGCACCTGCACATCGCTGATGATCTGCCCCTCGCACTTGACCGCGGCGCCCGCCTGCGCGCCGGCCGCGCGTGCGCCGGCCGCGAGCGCGAGCGCTGCGACCGCGCACGCGAGACGTGGCGCGCTGCGGCTACGGCGAGCTGCGGGGTCCACGATGCGAGGGGCTACTTGCCCATCCGGCGCTTCAAATCCGCCAGGCGCCGCTCGGCGTCGGCGTCGCGCGCCGTCCGGTCGGCGGTGCGCCGAAGCGCATCGAAGTCGGAGGTGTCGTCCGCGAGCGGATCGGGCTCGGCGCTCGGGGTGGGCGCGCCCGGGTCGGCGCCCGAGGCGATCCGCTTGAGCTGCGCGGCCATCTCGGCGGTCTCGCGTTCCACGAGCGCTACCTCCTGCTCGAGCGCGGCGAGCTTTCGCTCGAGCACCACGACGCGCTCCGAGTGCCGGCGCTCGTATTCCGACGCCAGGCGGATGGTCTCGACGTCGTTGATGGCGGAAGCGAGCTGCCCGCGCCGGCGTACGGTCGCGAGCTCGGTGCGCTCGCGCTCGAGCTGCGCGCTCGTGGCGTCGCGCGCCTGGCGACTCTGCGCGAGGCCGACCTTGGCCTCCACCAGCGCTTCACGCATGAGGCGCGCGCGGGCGCGCGACGACTGATCGCTCATCGCCCCCTCGCGGCCCGCGCCGTCGGTTCACCCCGCTCTCGCATCGCGTACGATAGAGGCTCGCCACGCGCGTGCGCAAGCACGCGCGGGCATCATCGCTCCGTCAGGAAACCCAGCGCCAGGCGGTCTCCGAGCGCACCTGCCGCATCAGCCGTTCCGGCGAGCTCGCGTGCGGGAAGAGGAGCGTGTCGCTCACGTCGTTGAGCGCGAGGCGGAGCGCCGCGAAGCGGCTGGCCGCCACGCGCAACAGCGCGTCGAGCCCGTGCTCCTGCGCCAGCCGGTGCTCGGCGGCGAGCGCGAAGCCCCGCCGCCCCATCTCCTCGTAGTAGTCGAGATCCGGCCCGCCGCGGCGCCACCGCGTGTGCTCGATGCGATCGGGAAACATTCCCGCGCTCCAGAGCGCGTAGTTGCCGAGCTGTTGCCGCACGACAAAGCTGCGACGCACGTCGGGCGTGTCGACCTCGCCCAGCAGCTCCGCGAGCGTGGTGTACACCTGGTCGTCGGTCTCGGCGATGCGCTCGGCGCGTCCGCGCGCCCCGAAGTGCAGCAGGATCGCGGCCACGTAGTCAGCGAGCGCGCGATCGTCCTCGCCCACGCGGCAGAGCGCGCGGCGTACGACCACGTACCAGAGGAGCTGCACCGACACCTGCATGCCGATGCGCGACTCGATGATTGCGGGCAACAGGCGCGGGTCGTCGAGGAGCGCGTCGATTCCCTCTTCGCGCAGCCGCATCTCGGCGGCGTCCAGCTCGCGAGGCTCCCCCTGCGCGAGCAGGCGCAGCGCCAGCTGGGCGTCGTCTCGTGTCAGCGACGCCCGCACGTTTCCGAGCAGCATGCGCACCTCCCATGAGCACCGGATGTTCTGCCAGGTACTACACCGCGGAAGCGCGCGAGAGCCGGCCTCCGTGTGGGTGACGACCGTGCGGGCGCCCGAGTTACCGGCGGCCGCGCTAGCGCAGGAGCGCGGGCGGCAGCGGGCGTGCGGGGTCGTTCGCCACGGCCTCGCCGGCGCGGAAAATGAGATCGGTCACACGCGCGAGCTTGTCGTAGTCGATCTTGTCCGCGGAGTCGGTCACCCGGTGATAGTCGGCGTGAAGCCCCGTGGTGAAGAACACGATCGGGATGCCGTGCTTCGCGTAGTTGTAGTGATCGCTCCGGTAGTACAGCTGTTCGGGATGCGTCGGCGCGTCCCACTCGCGATTGATGAGAAACGGCCGAGGGAGCGCGCGGTTCACCGAGTCGACCACCGCGCCGAGCACGGTGCTCTGCCCGTTCGGCGCCGAGCGCGGACCGATGAGGTACAGGGAATCGGGATCGTTGCGGCCGATCATGTCCACGTTCAGCTGCGCGACGATCGAATCGAGCGGCACCTCGGGATGCGAGGTGAACCACTCGGAGCCGAACAGTCCGAGCTCTTCGCCCGTGTGCCACACGAAGAGCAGCGAGCGCCTGGTGCGCACGCCGCGCTGCGCGCGCTTCGCCATCGCGATGAGCGCCATGCTCCCCGAGCCGTCATCGTCGGCGCCGTTCGCGATCGAGTCGCCGTGCTCGGGCGACTGAATGCCGATGTGATCGAGATGCGCGCCGAAGGCGACGTACGTGTGCGCCAGATCCGAATCGGCACCGGGCACCGTCGCGACGACGTTGTACGTGAGCACGACCTCCTGCACGAGATCCACCCGGCCGCTGAACGACCGCCTGTCGAGCGCGCGCGGCCGGCTCACGCGCGGCCACCCCGCGGGGAGCAGCGGACCGGCATCGCGCACCGTGCCGAAGAGCACCATGGGCAGCACGCGCGGCCCGTCGAGCGGCGGCTGGATGCGGAGCGACGAGTCGGTGAGGCCGGCGCTGAGCGCGGGGAGCTCGGTGGCGAGGCGTCCGGTGAAGAGCACGATGATCGCCGCCGGGTGTCGCTCGATGATCGCGCCCAGGCGGTCGCCCAGCGCGCGCGGCTCGCGCAGCGCGGCACGCCGCGCGGAGTCGAGCCCCGGCGGCACGTCGTTCACGAACACCACCACCTTGTTCGCGAGCGACAGCCCCGCCAGATCGTTCCGGCCGTACTCGGGCGACGACAAGCCGTAGCCGGCGAACACGAGGTTTCCCTGCGCGGCGAGCATCGGCAGCGGGAGCCCTTCGCCGAGCGACGGCACCGGCACGAGATGCGAGCCGAACGGCAAGCTCACGCGCCCCGCCGGCGTGACCACGGTGAACGTCGCCGAGCGGACGAACGTGCGCGCGAGCGGCACGCGCTGCAGGTAGCCGCCGCTGTCTCCGGCGGGCTGAATGCCGAGCGCGCGCAGCTTCGCGGCGATGAACCGCGCGGCGCGCGCCGCGTTCGGCGTTTCCGCGCTGCGCCCCAGCATCGAGTCATCCGAGAACGCGTAGAGATTCGCGCGCAGCTCGTCGGCCGCCGATGGCGGCGCCGGCGCCGCGGCGGGCGCGGGCGACGGCTCCGGGCGCGGCGGTGCCGCGCAACCTGCGGCCACGGCAAACAGCAGCAGCAGCGCGCTGCGACGCATCTACGACTCCACCGCTGAGGGGAAAGGGGCCGCGATGTGCGGCGCCTCACGCGTACAGGCTAACGCGGCATCGGCGCTCGGGCAACGTTGGCCTTTCCCTCGGGGCCCGGCGCGCATCATCTTGCTCCGCCTGCGCCTGCGACAGGAACCACGTTCCGCAAACGGGTATCATTCATCATGCTGTATATCTGCATCCCTGCGTTCAACGAAGCGCCGACGGTGGGCCTGCTCCTCTGGCGCATCAGGACGGTGTTCGAGTCGCATCCGCGCGAGTACGAGATCATCGCGCTGGATGACGGCAGCACGGATGGCACCGTGGAGACGCTGCGCCGGTACGAAAAGGTGCTGCCGCTCACCGTGCTTCGGAACGAGGCGCGCGCGGGCTACGGCGCGGCCCTCGACACGCTCGCGCGCACCGCGGCCAGGGCCACGCGCTACCCGCGCCGCGACGCGATGATCGTGATGCAGGGCGATCTCACCGATCGCCCGGAGGACCTTCCGGAGCTCGCGCGGCGCTTCGACGGCGGCGTCGACTGCGTGGTGGCCGAGGCCGGACGCGCCCCGGCGGCCGCGCCGCGCGACATCCGCCGCCTCCGGCGCATCGCGCCCTGGCTCATGCGTCGCTACGTGCGCGTCGATGGCGTCTCCGATCCACTCGGCACGCTGCGGCTGTATCGCATCGCCGTCATTCGCGACGTGATCAAGCAGGCGGGCGATGCGCCGATCGTGCAGAGCGCCGGCTGGGCCGCGAACGTCGAGCTGCTCATGAAGGCGTCGAAGTTCTGCCGTCGCCTCGAGACCATCCCGCTCGAGCCCCGCTACGACCTGCGCCCGCGCGCGACGCGCGTGCGCTGGCTCCCCGACGCGCTGGCGCTGTACCGCTTCGGCGTCGCGCACCGCGCGCTGCGCGCACCGGCCGCTTCGTGACGAGTCGCGCGCGCTGCGTGCGCGCCCTCGTACTGTGTGCCGCCCTCGCCGTCGCGAGCGCCGGCGCGAGCGCGCAGCAGGAGTCGACGAGCACCGCGGTGGCCGATCCGGCCGTCGCGCGTCCCTACGGCGTGGGCGAGAAGCTCACCTACGACCTCGCCGTGGGCGGCGCCAAGGTGGGCACGGGCACCATGCTCATCGAGGACACGGCCACCGTGCGCGGGCACGAGACCTATCACTCGGTGTTCAGCATCAAGGGCGGCTTCCTCTTCTTCAAGGTGAACGACGTCCTCGAGAGCTGGTTCGAGCCCGGCTCTGCCACCTCGCACCGCTTTCACCAGCAGATCAACGAGGGGAGCTATCACAAGGAGCGCTTCTTCGAGCTCTACCCCGATCGCGCGCGCATGCATCAGCGCGGCTTCGAGGAGAAGGAGAGCGTCCCCGAGCCGCTCGACGACGCGTCGTTCTTCTATTTCGTGCGCACCGTACCACTCACCGTGGGCGAGACGTACACGTACACGCGCTACTTCCGGCCGGAGAAGAATCCCGTCATCGTGAAGGTGCTGCGCAAGGAGCGCGTGAAGCTCGATGCCGGAACGTTCGACTGCATCGTGCTCCAGCCGATCATCAAGTCGGGCGGGCTGTTCGCCGAGGGCGGCGAGGCGCTCATCTGGGTGACGGATGACAGCCGCCGCATCATGGTGCAGCTCAAGGCGAAGATGCCCGTGCTCCACTCCCTCGACCTCTATCTGAAATCGTACACCCCGCCCGCGACCCCGACGAATTGAGTCGCCCCGAAGCCGATCTCTCGCGCGTGCGCACGGTGCCGATCGCGCGCAGGCCGAACAAGGTGCGCGCCGAGGAGTTCGCCGCGCCGCCGGGCAGCGACCGCTCCTTCGCCGCATTCCTCGGCTCGCTCCCCCATGTGCTCGCGGCGCGCGACTTCCTCGCGATCGCACGCGCGATCGCGGGCGCCGCGGGCAGGCGCGGCGTCGTCGTGATGATCGGCGGACACATCGTGAAAACGGGGCTGGCGCCCATCCTCATCGATCTCATGCGCCGCCGCATCATCACGCACCTCGCGATGAACGGCTCGGCGGCCATCCACGACTACGAGATCGCGCGGTGGGGAGGGACATCCGAGGATGTCGCCGCCGGGCTGCGCGACGGTACGTTCGGCATGGCGGAGGAAACGGGGCGCGAGATGAACGAGGCGTTCGTGCGCGGCCAGCGCGAGCGGTGGGGGATGGGCGAGTCACTCGCGCGCGCGCTCGACGGCGCGTCGCTCGCGCACCCCGAGCTCTCGCTGCTCGGCACCGCCGACGCGCTCGGCGTTCCCCTCACCGTACACGCGGCCCTGGGCGCGGAGATCATCCACCAGCACCCCGCCGCGAACGGCGCCGCGATCGGCGACACGAGCCACCGCGATTTCCGCCGCCTCGCGGCGTCGCTGCCGTCGTTGGACGACGGCGGGGTGGTGCTCAACCTGGGGAGCGCCGTCATACTTCCAGAGGTGTTCCTCAAGGCGCTGACGATCGCGCGCAATCTGAACGACGGGCGACCGACGGGATTCACCGCCGCCGATCTCGACATGCTGCGCCACTACCGGCCGCACGAGAACGTGGTGCGGCGGCCGACGCTGGATGGTGGGAAGGGTTACGAGATCACGGGGCACCACGAGCTCATGGTGCCGCTGCTCGCGTGGAGCGTGCTCTCGATGATGGACGCCGGCGAGGGGTAGTCGCGGCTCAGGCGCCGGACCACTTCTGGCGAATGCGGCGCGCGGTATCGGGGCTCAGCACGCGAATCACGAAGTACACGACGAGCCCGACCAGCGCGATCTTGAGCGCGAGAAAAAAGAGCATCAACAGCGCCGCGAGCAGAAAGCCGAAGATGCCGAAGATGAACTTCAGGGCGACGAGCCCCAGGATGGCCATGAGGCCGACTGCGAAAATGGTGCGTAGCATGACCGTGTTCTCCCCGTCGAGGCGATTGCGCTCCGATTCTGCTTTCCATACGCGCAGCCACCCCCGCCGGTTTCACCACCGCCGGGGCGCACCGCTCACCCGGTGAAGACCGCCGATGTGATCGTCGTCGGCGGCGGACTGGTGGGCCTTGCCGTTGCCGCAGGCGCCGCCTCGCGCGGTGCCTCCGTCCACCTGTTCGGCGAGTCTCGCAGCGGGGAGGCATCCGCCGCCGGCGCCGGCATGCTCGCGCCGGGCGCCGAGGGCGACGAGATGTACGACGACGCGGTGATGCGCTTCGCCGTCGCCGGACGCGACCTCTTTCCGTCGTATCTCGAACGCCTTCGCGAGCACACGGGGATCGAGGTGCCGCTGGATCGCGGCGGCATTCTCGAGGTGGAATTCGACGGTGAGCCACGGGCGATCCCGCGCGGCAGCGAGTGGCTGGACGCGCGCGCCCTCCACGAGCTCGAGCCCACGATCGGAAATGCCGCCGGCGCGGTGCTGCACCCCACAGACGGCTCGGTGGACAACGTGATCCTGCTCCAGGCGCTGCGCCGGCTCGTCCGCGGCCTCCCTCGCGTCACGATCGTCACCGAGCGCGCCCGCACCGTGGACGCGAGCGGCGAGCGTCCACGCGTTTCCAACGGCGCCGGCGGCGCGGTGGAGGGCGCGCACGTGGTGCTCGCCGGCGGCGCCTGGACGGGGCAGCTTGCCGGGCTGCCGCGCCCCGTCCCCGTCCGTCCCGTGCGCGGCCAGATGCTGTCGCTCTCCGCCGCCACCCTCCGCCACGTCACGTACGGGGCGGGCGGCTACCTGGTGCCCCGCGCGGGCGGGCGTACGCTCGTGGGCGCGACCATGGAGGAGGTGGGATTCGACAGCGCGACCACGCCGGAGGCGCTCGCCTCGCTCACCGCCGTCGCCTCCCGGCTCTCTCCCTCCCTCGCCTCGGCGCCGCTGCTCTCGCACTGGGCCGGGCTTCGCCCGCTGTCGCCGGACGGTCTGCCCATTCTGGGCCCGGACCCCGACGTACCGGCGCTGGTGTACGCGTGCGGCCACGGGCGAAACGGGATCCTGCTCGCGCCCATCACGGGCGAATCGATCGGCGCCCTCGTGGCCGGGGAAGCTCCGGATGCAGACCTCTCGCCGTTCTCCATCGCGCGGTTCGCCGAGAGCATGTAACCAGTTATATTTTGTTAGCCGGTTAGCACGACTATCCTTCGCCATTCCATGCACATAGCTTGGGCGTGACGCGCTCGGCACCCGCGCGCGCCGCGTTTCTCCCGCGAGACGAATGCCCGACACGCTCTACCAAATTCTGGGACGACACGCCGCACCCGCTCTCCCCGAGCGGAAGCCCGACTGGTTGAAGGTACGGGCGCCCGGCGGACCGAATTATCTCCGCATGCAGCAGCTCATGAAGGACCTCCGGCTGCATTCGGTGTGCGCCGAGGCGCAGTGCCCCAACGTCGGCGAATGCTGGGAGCACGGCACCGCCACCTTCATGATCCTCGGTGACGTCTGCACGCGAAACTGCGCCTACTGCGCCGTGTCGCACGGCCGTCCGCCCGAGTACGACGTGGAAGAGCCGGCGCGCGTCGCCGCGGCCATCGCCGAGCTCGGACTGCAGCACGCCGTGATCACCTCGGTCGACCGCGACGACTTGCCCGACTACGGCGCCGCGATCTTCGCCGAGACCATTCGCCAGATCCACGCGCGCCTCCCCGACTGCTCGGTGGAGGTGCTCGTCCCCGACTTCCAGGGGAACGAGCCCTCGATTCGCGCGGTGCTCGACGCGGCGCCCGAGATCTACAACCACAATACCGAGACGGTGCCGCGCCTCTTCAAGCGCTGCCGTCCCGGCGGCCGGTACGAGCGCGTGCTCGAGATCTTCCGCGTGGCAAAGCGGATCGCGCCCGGCATTCCCACCAAGACGGGAATGATCCTCGGCATGGGCGAGACGATCCCCGAGGTGCTCGAGACCATGCGCGACCTGCGCGAGGTGGACGTCGACATCCTCACCCTCGGCCAGTACCTCCGGCCATCCGCGCAGCATCATCCGCTCGACCGCTACTACACCCCCGCCGAGTTCCGCTATCTCCGCGATGCCGGCGTGGAGATGGGGTACCGCCACGTCGAGTCAGGACCGCTCGTGCGATCCAGCTACCATGCCTGGGAGCAGGTGCAGGCGGCGGGCGTCTGATGGCCCGCACTCGCACACCGCAACCGGCTTCCGCAGAGACATCGATGTCGAAGAAAAAGTCCGAGAGCTCCGACGACGCCGCGCTGCGTCTCTCGCTGCTGCGCGAGATGCTCCTCATGCGCCGCTTCGAGGAGCGCACGGCCGAGGCCTACGCGCTGGGCAAGATCGGCGGCTTCTGCCACCTCTACATCGGGCAGGAAGCGGTGGGCGCCGGCGCGATCTCGGCGCTGCGTCCCGACGACTACGTGATCACGAGTTATCGCGATCACGGGCAGGCGCTCGCACGAGGGCTGTCGCCGCGCGGCATCATGGCCGAGCTGTTCGGACGCATCGACGGCGTGTCCAAGGGCAAGGGCGGATCGATGCACCTCTTCGACCGCAACAAGAACTTTCTCGGCGGGCACGGCATCGTCGCCGGCCACATCCCGCTCGCCACCGGTGTGGCGTTCGCCATCAAGTACCGCGGCGGCGACCAGGTGTGCATGTGCTTCTTCGGTGAGGCGGCCGTGAACAACGGCGCCTTTCACGAGGCGCTCAACATGGCGGCGCTCTGGCAGCTGCCGGTGATCTACATCGTCGAGAACAACCGCTATGGCATGGGCACCGCCCTGGAGCGCGCGTCGTCCGTGAACGACATCGCCGAGCGCGCGTGCTCGTACGACATGCCGAACGAGGTCGTGGACGGGCAGGACGTGATCGCGGTGCGCGACGCCACAATGCGCGCCGTGGCGCGCGCCCGCGGCGAGAACACGCCGACGCTCCTCGAGATGCGCACCTATCGCTTCATGGGACACTCGATGTCCGATGCGGTGAGCGGCACGTACCGCAGCAAGGAAGAGCTGGACGAGTACATGAAGCGCGATCCGATCACGGTGCTGCGCGCACTGATGGAGCAGCATGGCGAGTGGTCGGACGACAAGATGGCGGCGATCGACGACGAGGTGAAGGCGATCGTGGAGGACGCGTGGAACTTCGCCGACGAGAGCCCGGAGCCGCCGCTCGAGGCGCTCACCGAGGACGTGTACGTGGACACCACGAGCGATACCGAGACCGCCACCGCGGGAGAGCGCTGAGATGGCGATCGTCACGTACCGCGATGCGCTGAATCAGGCGCTGCGCGAAGAGATGCAGCGCGACGACCGCGTCTTCATCATGGGCGAGGAAGTCGGCATCTACCAGGGCGCGTACAAGGTGTCCAAGGGGCTGCTGCAGGAGTTCGGCGAGATGCGCGTGGTCGACACGCCGATCACCGAGCTCGGATTCGCCGGCGTGGGCGTCGGCGCCGCGATGGTGGGGCTGCGCCCGGTGATCGAGTTCATGACGTGGAATTTCGCGCTGCTCGCGCTCGACCAGGTGGTGAACTC
>Ga0207707_10003519_pt1 | contig 13867 bp, 15 predicted proteins | sample KBSC83BmetaG_FD_184336 | JGI IMG/M metagenome (GOLD analysis project Ga0207707, IMG submission 184336) | Corn rhizosphere microbial communities from Kellogg Biological Station, Michigan, USA - KBS C8-3B metaG (SPAdes) (version 2) | ecosystem: Host-associated > Plants > Roots > Rhizosphere ...
GGATCTGGGGAAGGCCTAGGTTTCTCTACGCGGTGCCGCCGTTCGACGACGACGGGAAGTCGTCTCCGAAGTCGTCGCCGCCGCCCGTCAGCATGTCCTTCAGCCAGCGGCGCGTCTCCGGGCCGGTGACCGGGTTGAACAGGATGCCGAGCGCGATCCCCGCGACGAGCAGCCCTGTGTGGCTCTTGCTCTGGCTCTTCCGCCCCTGGAGGCGGTCGGCCGCGCTGCGGAGGTCGTCGATCGCGGTGCGCAACTTCTCGCGCACGTCGTCGTCGGTGGCGACGCGCTGCGCCAGCGTGACGGCATTCCGCCCGCCGACGAGCTCGGTGTAGAGGTCCTTCGCCGTCGAGAACGCGCTCAGCACGTCCTCGCGCAGCTTCTCGTCGTGCATCGCGCGTTGGACATACGGCTTGACGCTGTCTGCCGCGTCATAGACCTTGTCGCTTGTCTTGGCCATGGTCGCCCGATCCTTTCGCCTCGTTACCGCACCTCTGTTCCCCCGGCCCGTCCGGGGCAAACAGGCGCTCTTCTTGGCTGTTCTCATCCTTGCAGGCTGCGGAGGGAGCGGTCAGTCGAACCGTCGATGGCAGACCGTGAGCCGCCAGGGCGTCCACTTCCGCGCTCCCGCAGACTGGCAGGTCACGGTAGCGAACGGCCGCACGACCGCGAGAGACGGTGCCTCGTTCGTCCAGGTCGCCACGTTCCCGCTCGTCCACGCCTACACCGCGTCGCTCTTCAGCAAGGTGCAGTCCGAGCTCGCGATCCGGATGGCGGAGGTCGCGAAGCAGGGCGGCGGGACGGTGAAGGGGCACAGCGTCGTCGTCGTCGACGGTGCCAAGTCTCACTCGTACGAGGTCGCGCTCGGCGACCGGACCGACCGCTACACCTTTTTCTTGCGCGGCAAGCGTGAGTTCTTGCTCGTCTGCTCGGCCGACGCCGCCGTCTGCGACGAGCTCGCGGCGAGCTTCTCCGCCGCCTGAGCGGCGCGCCTGCCGTTGCGCCGCGTGCCGTCGAACGCCGCTGCGAACACATCCTCGATCGTGTCGGCCGGGATGAACTGCAGCGCCTGGCGGGTCTCCGGCGGCAGCTCGTCGAGGTCGGGCTCGTTGTCGCGCGGGATCACGATTCGCTTCAGCCCGGCGCGCTGTGCCGCGAGCGACTTCTCGCGCAGCCCGCCGATCGGCAGCACCTGGCCGGTGAGCGTGATCTCGCCGGTCATGCCGAGGTCCTCGGCCACCGGCGTGTCGCGGACGAGCGACGCGATCGCGGTCGCCATCGTCACGCCCGCCGACGGCCCGTCCTTCGGCACCGCGCCCGCGGGCACGTGGATGTGCACGTCGTGGTTCGCGAACCAGTCGTCGGCCAGGCCGAGCTCGCCGGTGTGCGCGCGCACCCAGGAGAGGGCCGCCTGTGCCGACTCCTGCATCACCTCTCCGAGCTGCCCGGTGATCGTCAGCTTCCCCTGGCCCGGGTACGCGGTCGCCTCGATGAAGAGCACGTCGCCGCCGACGGTCGTGTAGGCGAGGCCGGTCGCGACACCCGGCTCCGACGTCCGCTTGCGTACCTCGCCGGAGAAGCGCCGCGCTCCGAGCCAGTCGCGCAGCTGCTCGTCGTCGACCTTGATCTTCGTCAGCCGGCCCGTCGCGACCTCGGTCGCCGCCTTGCGGCAGACGTCGGCGAGGCGCCGCTCCAGCCCGCGTACGCCGGCCTCGCGCGTGTACTCGCGGATCACGACGCGCAGGAGCTTGTCGCTCAGCGTCAGCTGGCCCTTCTTCAAGCCGTGCGCCTTCAACTGCTTCGGCAGGAGGTAGCGCTTCGCGATCCCGAGTTTCTCGTCCTCGGTGTAGCCGGAGAGCGAGATCACGTCCATGCGGTCGAGCAATGGGCCTGGAATCGTGTCGAGCGTGTTCGCGGTGCAGATGAACAGCACCTTGGACAGGTCGAAGGGCAAATCGAGGTAGTGATCGCGGAACGTGCGGTTCTGCTCCGGGTCGAGCACCTCGAGCATCGCGCTCGCCGGGTCGCCGCGCCAGTCGGCGCCCATCTTGTCGATCTCGTCGATCAGGACGAGTGGGTTGGACGACTCCGCGTCGCGGATCGAACGGATGATCGACCCGGGCATCGAGCCGATGTACGTGCGCCGATGGCCGCGGATCTCCGACTCGTCGCGCACGCCGCCGACCGACAGGCGCACGAACTTCCGCCCGAGCGCGTTCGCGATCGAGTGGCCGAGCGATGTCTTGCCGACGCCGGGCGGCCCGACGAAGCAGAGGATCTGTCCGGAGACCTCGTTACGCAGCTTCGCGACGGCGAGGTACTCGATGATCCGGTCCTTCACCTTCTCGAGGTCGAAGTGGTCCGAGTCGAGCACCTCGCGCGCGTGCTCGAGGTCGAGGTTGTCCTCCGTGTACGTCGTCCACGGCAGTGTGAGGATCCACTCGAGATACGTGCGGATGACGCCGTACTCCGCTGCGGCAGACGGCAGCTTCTCGAGCCGCGACAGCTCGCGGTCGGCCGCCTTGCGCACCTCCTCCGGCAGCTCGCCGAGCGCCTCGAGCTGTTCGCGCAGCTCCGCGACCTCGGCCTGCTCCGGGTCGCTCTCGCCGAGCTCCTGCTGAATCGCCTTGAGCTGCTGGCGCAGGAAGTACTCGCGCTGACCGCGTTCCATCTCCGACTGCACCTGCGACTGGATCTTCGATCCGAGCTCGAACACCTCCAGCTCGCGCGAGAGGATCGCCGACACGGTCCGCAGCCGCTGCTCGACATTCACCTCTTCGAGGATCTCCTGGCGCTCCTCCGTCTTGATCGTGCGGAGGGTCGAGGCGACGAGGTGGCAGAGCGCACTCGGGTCGTCGACGTTCGCGGCTGCGAGCTGCAGCTCCTCGGGGAGGTACGGGGCGAGCCCGATGATGCGTGCGAACATCCCCTGCACGTTCCGCGTGAGCGCCTCGAGCTCCGGCGTCTCCTCGAGCACGTCAGGCAGCTCGCTGAACTCGCCGAGCAGGTACGGCTCGGTGTCGACCCGCGCGTCGAGGTGCACGCGGTCGAGCCCCTGCACGAGGATGCGGAGCGTCCCGTCGGGGACCTTGATCATCTTGTGGACGAGCGCGACGGTGCCGACCTCGTAGACGTCGTCCCACCCCGGCTCGTCGAGCGAGCTGTCGCGCGAGGCGGCGAGCACGAGCAGGCGCTCGCCGGCGACGACGTCGTCGATCAGCCGCACCGACCGCTCCTGGCCGATCGCGAGCGGCGTCATCGACTGCGGGAAGACGACCATCTCCTTCAGCGGCAGGACCGGCAGCACCGTCGGGTACTCGAGCTGCAGCTCGTTCGGCTGCTCGAACGCCAAATCAGTCAAGGCCCGCTCCCGGCGCCGGCAAAGCCGGCACCTCCGCTCCTTGTGAGCCTCCGTCAAGCCTACGGCTCAAGGCGCTCCACCGTGATCCGGTAGCGCCCTTGCGGCGGCGCCTTGTCGACGACGGGCAGCTGGACGGTCAGCACACCGAGCTCGAACCGCGCGACGGCCCCTTCCGGGTCGACGTCTTCGGCGAGATGCACCTGGCGCTGGAACGGGCCGTACTCGATCTCCATCTGCTGGTAGACGCGGCCGGGAACGCGGGGGCGATTCCGCTCGCCGGCCACGACGAGCAGGCGCTCGCCCGCGACCACGCGCACCGACTGCGGGTCGACGCCCGGGAGCTCGACCACCACGGTCAGCGCGTGCGGCTCGTCGGTGTGGAAGCAGTCGACGTTCGGGCGGAACCCGTGGCGCATCCCGGAGAAGCGCGGCACCTGCCAGAGGTCCGCGAACAGCTCCTCGATCTCCTCCTGCAGCTTGTCGACGTCACGCCGGGTCACGTCAGACCACGGTACCCCGCGAACCCGGTTTCCGGCGCAGCCGGAACCGGGTTCATGACTTAGAGCTTCTTCTTCAAGAGCCCGAAGACCCCGCGGATCACTTCCTTCTGAAGCTGCTTGCCCTGCTTCGAGCTGAGGAAGTCGCCGAGCGCGCCCGCTCCCTCGGTCATCGCCCCGGCGGCCCGCCTGTGCTCCTCGGCCGGCGCCGCGGGCGTCGGTGCCGGCGCCAGCCGCGCTGCGAGCATCTCCCGCGCGCTCTGGCTGTCGACGCGCACGCCGTATTTCGCGTAGAGCGGGGATGCCTTCGCGGCCGCGTCGACGTCGTCCGCGGGCGCCATGCGGGCGTTCGGTGCACGGAGCTTCGTGTGCACGACGGGGGTCGGGACGCCCGTCTCGGAGAGGATCGTCACCGCCGCCTCGCCGATCCCGAGCTGCGTGAGCAGGCTGCCTAGATCGTAGAAGTCGGACTTCGGGAACGTCGACACGGTCGCCTTCAGCGCCTTCGCATCGTCCGGCGTGAACGCGCGCAGCGCGTGCTGCACGCGGTTGCCGAGCTGCGCGAGCACGTCGCCCGGCACGTCCTTCGGCGTCTGCGTCACGAAGAAGACGCCGACGCCCTTCGAGCGGATCAGCCGCACCGTCTGCTCGACCGAGTCGAGGAACGCCTTCGACGCGCCGTCGAACAGCAGATGCGCCTCGTCGAAGAAGAAGACGAGCTTCGGCTTGTCGAGGTCGCCGACCTCGGGCAGGTGCTCGAAGAGCTCGGCGAGCAGCCACATGAGCGCGGTCGAGAACAGCTTCGGCTTGTCCTGCACACCGGGCAGCTCGAGGCACGAGATGACCCCGCGCCCGTCCGGCGCCGTGCGGAGCAGGTCGGCGATGTCGAACTGCGGCTCGCCGAAGAGCTCGGTCCCGCCGCCGTCCTCGAGCACGACGAGCGAGCGGAGCAGCACGCCGACGGTCGCGGACGACACGCCGCCGAGGCCCTCGAGCTCGACCTTGCCCTGGTCGGAGGAGAGGAACGTGAGCAGCGCGCGCAGGTCGGAGAGATCGAGGAGCGGCAGCTGCTTCGTGTCGGCGTAGCGGAAGACGAGCCCGAGGCTCTGCTCCTGCGTCTCGTTCGCGTCGAGCACCTTCGCGATCAGCTGCGGCCCGAAGTCGGACACGGTCGCGCGCACCGGCACACCGGCGCCGATCCCGCCGAGCGCGAGGTACTCGACCGGGAACCCGGTCGGCGTGTACGCGATGCCGAGCTCGGCATCGCGCTTCGGCGCCGGCCCGTCGGCCGCGCCGGGCGTGCTGAGCCCCGAGAGGTCGCCCTTCATGTCGGCGACGAATGTCGCCACGCCCGCGGCCGAGAGTTGTTCGGCGAGGGACTGCAGCGTGCGCGTCTTGCCGGTGCCGGTCGCGCCGGCGACGAGCCCGTGGCGGTTCATCATCGCGAGCGGGATCTGCACGACTGCGCTCTGGGCGAGCTCGCCGTCGTGGACGCCTCGGCCGAGGTCGATCGCCGGTCCGCTCGTCGTGTACGCCGCCGCGATCGTGCCGGCGAAATCGGGCGCCTTCGTCGCCATGGCGCGATCGTTACACAGCCGGGAGCCGCGCGAGGATCGATTCGGCCATCCGCCGGTTCGCCTCGTCGATCATCTCGCCGTCGACGCGCGCCACCCCTTCGACGCCGAGGATGCGCCGGGCGCGCTCCACTTCCGCCGCCGTCGGCGTGTAGACGTCGTTGCAGATCTCGACCTGCGCCGGGTGGATGCACCACTTGCCGTCGTAGCCGAGCATCCGCGAGCGCATCGCCGCGGCGCGCAGCCCGCTCGGGTCGTCGAGCCTGACGTACGGCCCGTCGACCGCGGCGACACCGAAGGCGCGGGCGGCGACGAGGACACGCACGAGGGCGTGTTCGACGTGCGCTCCCTCGCCGATCGTCAGCGCGGGAACGCCGAGCGAGGCGGCGAGGTCGCCCGGGCCGAGCACGAGCGCCTCGAGCCCGGGTGCCGCGGCGATCCGCTCGCACTCGACGAGCCCGCGCGCGGTCTCGATCTGCGCCTCGGCCGGCACGGGCAGTCCCGCGAGCTCGTCGGGGGACTCGACCTTCGGCAAGACAACGATGTCGGGTTGGGCGGCGCGAACCAATGCGAGATCGTCATCGGAGCCGCGGTTGACCCGGATCGCCACCGTCGCCGCCGCGAAGGTGCGGTCGCGCAGCGCGCGCTCGACGGTTGCGCGCGCTTCGTCCTTCCTTGCGGGAGGAACGGCGTCCTCGAGGTCCAGGATCACCTCGTCGGCGCGAATCGTCGCGGCGTGGGCGAGTTTGCGCTCGTCGTCGCCGGGGACGGTCAGGCATGAGCGGCGCGCACGAAGCATCTCGGCCAATCATCTACCCTCGAAGAGCCCAGTCATGACGGTTTTTGCTCGCGTGTTCCGCCTCGTGTGGGGTGGCGACGTGGACCGCGCCCTGCGGCCCGTGCTCGCCGTCAGCCTCGCCGGCTCGATCGCCGGCTCGTCGGCGTACCCGTTCATGGGGATCTGGGCGATCAAGGAGCTCCATGCGCCGCAGGCGACGCTCGCATTCGCCTATCTGGTCGGCGCCGTGCTCGCCGGAGTGACGGGCTACGGCGGCGGCCACCTGTCGGACCACATCGGCCGGCGGCCGTTGATCCTGTTCGGCTGGGGCTTCCAGGCGATCGTCCCGCTGCTCCTGATCGGCGTCGGCGACCACACCTACCTCGGGCTCGGCCTGCTCGCGCTGATGCCGGTCTTCGGCTCCCTCGGCGGCGCCGCCGACACGGCGATGGTCGCCGACCTCGTCGCGCCCGAGCGTCACGAGGCGGCCTACGCATCGGTCCGCGTCGCGGCCAACCTCGGCGTGACGATCGGGCCGCCGATCGGCGGCCTGCTGCTCGTCGGCGGCCACTGGGACCACCTCTGGCTCGGCACATTGATCCTGTCGACGATCGGGTTCGCGATCGCGTTCCGCTACATCCCGCGCGGCGGTGCCTACGCGCCGAAGGGTCCGCCGCAACGCGGCTCGCTCGGCGTGATCATCCGCGACTCGCCGTTCCTCCTCTTCATGCTCTCGTCGGTCTTCGCGACGATGACGTACGTCGCGACCGAGGTGCTGCTTCCGATCTCGGCGACGACGACCCACCATCTGTCGCCTGCCCTCTGGGGTTCCCTGATGATCCTCAACCCGCTGTTCGTGACCGTGTTCCAGCTGCGCTTGACGCGACGCGTCGCGCATATCCCCGCTTCACTGAAGCTCGGTCTCGCGATGCCGATGATGGGCGTGCCGTTCCTGCTGCTGAACGTCAACGGGTCGGCGCCGGTGATCGGTGTCGTGATCATCATCTTCGTCATCGGCGAGATGCTCTGGGTGCCGACGTCGCAGGCGGTCGTCGCCGCGCTCGCCCCGTCGGACATCCGCGGCGCGTACATGGGCGCGTTCGGCGGCACCTGGTCGGTGGGCTGGGCACTGACGCCGTTCCTCGGTCTCCAGGTGCGCCACGCCTACGGCGACGCGACGATGTGGATGTGCGTCGCCTGCGTCGGCGTGGTCGCCGGCATCCTCGGCCTTGCCGCAGCCCGCGGCCACGACGCCGAGGCCGCTATAGCATCGGCGGCGTGAAAGGCCTCGTCTGTGCCGGCGGCAACGCCACTCGTCTGGCCGAGCTGACCCGGGTCACGAACAAGCACCTGCTGCCGGTCGGCAAGTGGCCGATGGTCTATTACCCGCTCCAGCTCCTGCAGCGGGTCGGGGTGCGCGAGGTGCTGCTCGTCACGGGCCAGCAGCACGCGGGCCAGTTCATCGACCTGCTCGGCACCGGCCGTGTCTCCTCCCGCGGCGGCGACGACCTGCTCTTCGACCTCGACCTCTCGTACAAGGTCCAGGTCGAGGCCGGGGGGATCGCGCAGGTCGTCGGCATGGCACGCGACTTCGCCGCGGGCGAGAAGCTGGTCGTCTGTCTCGGCGACAACATCTTCGAGCACGCGCAGGCCGACGCGATCTCGGGGTGGGAAGACGGCGCCCTCGTCTTCGCCAAGGAGGTGCCGGATCCGGAGAACTTCGGGGTCGTCGTGTACGACGGCGACGGCAAGGTCGCGGACATCGTCGAGAAGGCAGGCTCCGTCGACATGCGTTACGACTCGCCGCCGTCGAACGATGCGATCGTCGGCCTGTACTGCTATCCGCCGGACGTGTTCGACATCATCGAAGAGCTCACTCCCTCGAATCGCGGCGAGCTCGAGATCACCGATGTCAACCGCGCGTACGCGCAGCAGGGGCGGCTCCGGGTCGAGCGCGTCGAGGGCTGGTGGCATGACGGAGGCAAGCACTGGGCCGATCTCGCGGACGTCGGCCGCGTGATCGAAGAGACCGGAGCCAACAAGTGAGGGGCGCGGGGCGGGGCTTGCGCACTCACGGCTGGTGCCCCAGACACGGCGCGGCTGTGCCGGTGCGAGCTCGCCCGTAGCCACCGCTACGGGCTACGCTCGCCCCGGCCCATCCGCTTGGTCTGGAGCATCCCCGTGAGCACGCCACCCCACCCCGCACCCCTCGTCACGCGCATCCCCCTGACGCGGCACGAGGACGAGCGCGGCTTCTTCATGGAGCTGATGCGCGCGAGCGGGTTGCCGAAGCCCGTGCGCCAGGCGAACCTCGCCTGGTCGCGGCAGGGCGTGATCCGCGCGCTGCACTACCACGAGCGCGGCCAGGACGACCTGTTCCTCTGCCTGCGCGGGATGGTGCGCGTCGTCGTCCTCGACCGTGTGACGGGCGAGACGTTCACCGAGGACATCGGCGACGACAACCCGGTCGCGATCTACGTGCCCGGCACCCACGCACACGGCTACGAGGCGCTGACGGATTGCCTGTTCTGCTACTTCGTCACCGAGGAATACGACGCGGGCGATCCCGACGAGCACGGCGTGCCGTGGAACGACCCGCGTGTCGCGCACCTGTGGAGCACGGACGCGCCGATCCTCTCCGCGCGCGACCAGGCGTGATCGTCACCGGCGCGGGCGGGCAGCTCGGCCACGCACTGCTGGAGGTGTTTCCGGAGGCGCGCGGACTGACGCGCGCGGAATGGGACGTGACGTTCCCGCCACCGGACGGGCTGTCCGCCGGCCTCGTCCTGCACACGGCGTCGTGGACGAACGTCGACGGCGCCGAGGACGACCCACAGTCCGCGGCGGCGGTGAACGTCGGCGGCGTGCAGCACGCGGCGGAGCTCGGCGCGCCCCTCGTCGTGTGGTCGAGCGACTACGTGTTCGACGGCGGCAAGCGCACGCCGTACGTCGAGTCGGACACGCCCGCGCCGCTGTCCGCGTACGGACGCACGAAGCTGCACGGCGAGTCGGCCGCCGGGGAAGAGGCATGGGTTGTGCGGAGCTCGTGGCTCTTCGGCCCGACGTCGCACAACTTCGTCCGCACGATGCTGCGGCTCGGGGCAGAGCGCGACGAAGTGGCGGTGGTCGACGACCAGCGCGGGTCCCCCACCTACGTCGGCCATCTCGCCGAGGCGACGAGGGCGGTGCTCGAGCTGCCGTACGGCACCTACCACGTCGCGGCGGGCGGAGACTGCACCTGGGCGGAGTTCGCGGAGGCGATCTTCGCGGAGGCGGGCCTCGGCACGCGCGTCCGCCGCATCACCTCGGCCGAGTTCGGGGCGCGTGCCCCGCGGCCCGCGTACTCGGTGCTGCGCTCCGAGCGCGGCGCGCCGGAGCTGCCGCACTGGCGCGAGGGGCTCGCGGAGTGCCTCGCTAGGCTTCGCGCATGAAGATCCTCGTCACCGGCGGCGCCGGGTTCATCGGCTCGCACTTCGCGCGGCGGCTCGCGGCGCAGGGCGACGAGGTCGTTGTCCTCGACAAGCTCACCTACGCGGGCAACCCGGCGAACCTCGAGGGCGTCGAGCACGAGTTCCACCGGGGCGACATCGCCGACCCGGAGATCGTCGCGCGCGCCGCGAACGGGGTCGACGCGATCGTGAACTTCGCGGCCGAGACGCACGTTGACCGGTCGATCCTGGGACCGGCAGAGTTCATCGTCACCGACGTCCTCGGGACGCAGGTGCTGCTCGACCACGCCCGACATCACGGCAAGCGGTTCGTGCAGGTGTCGACCGACGAGGTGTACGGCGACATCCCGCTCGGTGCACCCGCGTGCACGGAGGACGCGCCGCTGCGTGCGTCGAGCCCGTACTCCGCATCGAAGGCGGGCGGCGAGCTTCAGGTGTTCGCGTACGTCCGCACCTACGGCGTCGACGCGCTCGTCACGCGTGGCGCGAACACGTACGGCCCGCGCCAGTACCCGGAGAAGTTCCTGCCGCTGTTCGTCACGAATGCGCTGGACGGCCAACCGCTGCCGGTCTACGGCGACGGCAAGCAGCGGCGCGAGTGGCTGCAGGTCGACGACCACTGCGCAGGTATCGAGCTCGCGCTGCGCAAGGGGGAAGCCGGCAATGCGTACAACATCGGCGGCCAGGAGCGCGAGAACCTCGACGTCGTCAGGCGCATCCTCGACCTGACAGGCGCGTCACCCGATCTCGTGCGCCACGTCGAAGACCGGCCGGGCCACGACCGCCGGTACGCGGTCGACTCGTCGAAGCTCCGCGACCTCGGCTGGAGCCCGGAGCACTCGTTCGACGCCGGCGGCCTCGAGGACATGGTCGCCTGGTATCGCGAGAACCGCGAGTGGTGGGAGCCGATCAAGTCGGGCGACTACCGCCGGTACTACGAGACGCAGTACGCGGCGCGCCTCGGCGACTCCTGACGTCGCCGGTTCAGATGACGCCTCCGGCGGCGCTCTTTCCGGTACGCGGTCGGCCGCCGAGGGCGAGTCGTGGGTCGAGGACTGCGTAGAGGGTGTCGACGGCGAGGTTGCCGGCGACGACGATGGTGCTGATCACGAAGACGAGCGCCATGATCACGGGCAGGTCGAGGTTGGTGGATCCGGACATCGCGAAGACGGCGCGTGACGCGAGTCCGGGGAGGCTGAACGCGGCTTCGACGTAGATGCAGACGCCGAGTGCGGTTCCGATCTCCATCCCGATCATCGTCAGGATGCGCAGGCCGGCGTTCGGGAGGACGTGCCGTGCCATGACTCGGAGGTTGCTCGCGCCTTTGGCGCGGGCCGTTCGGACGAAGTCCTGCGGGAGCGTCTCGGCGACGCTCACCCGGACCATGCGGACGTAGAGCGCGAGGAACAGCAGCGCGAACGTCAGCCACGGCAGGGCGAGGTGGCTCGCCCAGTCGGCGAAGCCGCTGCAGCCGGGTTGGCCGCCGGAGAGCGGGCAGTAGCCGCCGGGCGGCGTCCAGTGAAGTCGGCCATGGAAGAGGCTGCGGATCAGGATGCTGAGCACCATCGGGTGCGAGCAGACGCCGACCAGGGCGACGAGCGAGACTGTGCGGTCGCTGATCGTCCCGACCCTGCTGCCGGCGAACGCGCCGAGCGGGACGGAGAGCAAGAGCACGACTGTCGCCCCTCCGAGCAGCAACGAGAGTGTGACGCGTAGCTGCGCGTCGAGTTGCTGGGTGATCGGGAACCCGTGGCTCGCGGCGGGTTGCCCCGGCAGCGCGAACCCCCGCGCCCACGACTCGCCGAAGTCCCAGCGGAACAGATGCTTGACATAGTCGAGGTACTGGTCGGACTTCGGGCGGTCGATCCCGAGGATGTGGTCGCCGTGCTGGATGTGCCAGGCGGTCAAGGTGACGACGTTCGGGTAGACGAAGCGCGCGGGCTGGGTCGGCGTCGCCCAGAAGATGACGAAGGTGATCGTGATCATCGCGAGCACGGTCAGCAGACCGGCCGCGAGCCGTCGCACCAGGAAGCGCAACGTGTCGGTCATCGTCCCTTGAATGGGTCGAGCGCCTGGCGCAACCCTTCGGAGAGCTGGTTCAGCGACACGACCGAGATCAACACGGCCACGGTCGGGAACGCGGTCTGCCAGGGCGTGAACTGCTGGCTGTTGTAGGTCTGCGGCTGGAAGAGTGTCCCCCAGGTGGTGGAGAGAAGCGACCCCCATGTGGCGGTGGAAACCTGCACGCCGGCGCCGATGAAGCTCAGCCCGATCTCCAACAAGATGTTCGTGGCGACCGCAACCGCCGACCAGACGAGGATCGTCGGCACGAGATGCGGAAGCAGGTGTGACCGCAGCGTTCGCCAACGTGACGCGCCGACCATCTCGGCCGCCTCGACGAACTCCGCTTCGCGCAGCTGGAAGAGCTGGGCCCGAATCAGCCTCGTCGGGTAGAACGACGTGAAAAGGCCGATCAGGAGCGCCTCGGCGATCACCCCGTCGGGGAGCCACCAGCTGATCCCGATGCCTCGGATGTGCGCGTCGAGCTGCACGCTCGCGAAGACGAGGAAGAGCATGAGCGGGAACGCCATGATCGTGTCGGTGATCCGCGAGACGATCGCGTCGCCGATCCCGCCGACGTAGCCGCCGACAGCCCCGAGCGGCAGGCCGATCAGGAGGGCGATCAGCGCTCCGCCGACGGCGATCTCGAGTGATGTCTTCCCGCCGTCGAGCACACGGATGAACTCGTCGCGGCCAACCGGCCCATCCGCGCCGAAGACGAGCAGGGTGTCCGGTGTTCCTTTCGGCGGCGGGGCAAGATCGCCGCTCGGCAACATCCCGGCCGAGTTGTTGAGGGCGGGCACAACGGAGAGTGGCCCGACAGGTTTCTGGGTGATGTTCGCCGCGTACGGGAACTGGTCGAAGCCGTTGTGTCCGAGAACACGACTGGCGACCGGCCCGCCGACGAACGACAAGACGACGACCACCATGACGATGACGAGCGACCCCATCGTCCACCGGTCGCGACGAATACGGGCGAGCGTCAAGCGCCAAGGAGACATCAGCTAATGCGCTGCTGCGACTTCGGCATGAAGGTAAACGGGTGTGTCCAGCCGCCGGGTGGGCGCTTGTCCTTCGGCAGCTTCGCGACGACGCTCGGGATGAGACGGACGTAGATGGTCGAGACGACCATCCCGCCAGCGGAGCCGTTCGCGAAGCAGTACTTGATCGCATCGATGATCTTGCCGAGGTTCATGCCGTTGATGGCATGACGATTCAAGGTGTAGGTCCAGCAAGTAGCGTCTGTCTTCGTCGGGTCACCAAGCGTCTTCAACACCGTGTTCTTGGTGTCCCCGTAGGCGATCCCGCCGTTCTGCTCACCGACGATTTCTTGGCGCTGCGAAGCCGTGGTGGCGGAGCGGGTCGAGCCGGACGAGCCGGAGAAGTAGTGAAGGGCACCGCCGGCGACAGCTGCTGCTGCGCCAAGGGCAACCAGCCAGGCGACGCGCCTCTTCGTGCGCGGCTTCATGCCGTAGACGGAACCTGCCGCGTCTAAAACGGCTCTCAAGCCCGTCTAACGAAACGGTAAATCTGGGGACTCCCGCCGCGTTTCCGCGCAGGTGGACAGCGCGGCGGAGTCCCCAGCGGCGCGCCCCAGGAAGGTTCCTGCACGCACCGATTCGTCACGGTTCGGTCAACTTGAAGCGGGCGGCGACGCCATGATTGTCACGGCGTGGTTCCAGCCGCCCGGATACCACTTCCCGTCGAGTTTGGTGTGTGGGGTGACGTGCACGTCGATGGCGCTCACAGCCTTGCCACCAGCCGGGCCATCACCGAAGCAGTACCTCACGCCATCGGCGAACTGGCCAAGGTACGCACCGCGCACGACGTGGGCGTTCGCGTTATAGATCCAGCACGTCCGCTGCTTCATGGTCGGAGAGCCGACCTTCGCCAAGACCTGCTCGGACGAGTCTCCGTACGCGACCCCTACGCTCTGATCAATCGTTTGACTCTGAGATCCGGGAGCTCGGCTGGTCGTGCCAGGTGAACTGTTCGAGGCGATGAAGCGGAGCGCTGCGCCCATGACGGCGCCCGCGACGACGGCGACGCTCACCCACGTGAGCCGTCTTCTCGCACGGTGTCCCATCGCGGACACGAAAGCCGATGCCTCTAACCCGGCTCTCAGTCGCGCCTAACGAAACAGTAAATGC
>Ga0207707_10003524_pt1 | contig 13859 bp, 7 predicted proteins | sample KBSC83BmetaG_FD_184336 | JGI IMG/M metagenome (GOLD analysis project Ga0207707, IMG submission 184336) | Corn rhizosphere microbial communities from Kellogg Biological Station, Michigan, USA - KBS C8-3B metaG (SPAdes) (version 2) | ecosystem: Host-associated > Plants > Roots > Rhizosphere ...
GCGGCTGGCCGCATTTCGCGAGGAATTGGTCCGCCGCAAGCTGACGGGATTCGTGATTCCCCGCGCCGATCAGCAACAAAACGAATATGTCGCGCCGTCGGAAGAGCGGCTGGCCTGGCTGACCGGCTTTACCGGATCCGCCGGACTGGCGATCGTGCTGACCCAGGAAGCCGCGGTGTTCGTCGATGGCCGCTACACGCTGCAGGCGGCAAAACAGGTCGACCGCAAGGCCTGGAGCGTCGAGCCGCTGGTCGATCCGCCCCCGGAAAGCTGGCTGGCGAAGCATCTGCTCGCCGGTGACCGCCTCGGATTTGATCCATGGCTGCATACTTCGGCGGCAGCCGAACGGCTGGCCGCGGCCTGCGCCAAGGCCGGCGCGGAACTGGTCGCGGTCGACAGCAACCCACTTGATTCGGTGTGGACCGAGCGCCCGCCGCCGCCGCTTGGCCCCGTCGGCGTTCACGGCGCGCAATTTTCGGGCGAAGCCGAGGCCGACAAGCTCAGGCGTATCCGGCTGGAGATTGTCAGGCTCGGGGTCGATGCGCTGGTGCTGTCGGATTCGCACGCGGTGGCCTGGACCTTCAACATCCGCGGCGCCGACGTCTCGCATACCCCGCTGCCGCTATCCTATGCGCTGGTGCCGAAGGACGGCCGCCCCACGGTGTTCATCGATCACCGCAAACTATCGAACAGCGCCCGCGACCATCTCGAGCAATCCGCCGATGTCGCGGAGCCCGACGCACTGGCGCCAAAACTCACCGAGCTTGGGCGAAGCGGCGCCGCGATTGCGCTCGACGGCGCCACCGCCGCCGACGCGCTGAGCCGCCTGATCGGCGGTGCCGGCGGCAAGCCGGTGCGCGGCAACGATCCCGTTGGTTTGCTCAAGGCCGTCAAGAACATTACCGAGATCGAAGGCACCAAGACCGCGCACCAGCGCGACGCGGTGGCGCTGACGCGATTCCTCGCCTGGATCGACCGCGAAGCCCCGTCGGGCGCGCTGACCGAGATCGACGCCGTCGAGGCGCTGGAGACCTTCCGCCGCGACACCGGCGCACTAAAAGACGTCTCGTTTCCGACCATCGCCGGTACCGGGCCGAACGGCGCCATCGTGCACTACCGCGTCACCCGCAAGAGCAACCGGCGGATTTCGCCCGGCGATCTCCTGCTGATCGATTCCGGCGCGCAATATCAAGACGGCACTACCGACGTCACCCGCACCATCGCGATCGGCGAGCCGACGGGCGAAATGTGCGACCGCTTTACCCGGGTGCTGCGCGGCCATATCGCGATCGCGCGCGCGGTATTTCCCGACGGCACCACCGGCGCGCAGATCGACACGCTGGCGCGGCAATTCCTGTGGCAGGCCGGGATCGATTTCGAACATGGCACCGGCCATGGCGTCGGCAGCTATCTCTCGGTGCATGAAGGCCCGGCGCGGATTTCCAAGCTCGGCACTACCCCGCTGAAGCGCGGCATGATCCTGTCCAACGAGCCCGGCTACTACAAGACCGATGCCTACGGCATCCGGATCGAGAATCTGGAACTGGTTGTCGGCACCGACATCGCGGGCGCGGAGAAGCCGGTAAACGCCTTCGAGACGCTGACCCTGGCGCCGATCGACCGCCGCTTGATCGATCTGAACATGCTGAGCGCAGACGAACTGTCCTGGCTCAACGACTATCACGCCAGGGTGCGCCACCAGGTCCGCCCGCATGTCGACGAGGCCACCAAAGTGTGGCTCGATGCCGCAACTGAGCCGCTGTCGCTGTGAGCAGGAAGAGTCGATGCTGTAGTGGACGCAAGTGGTGTACGGCGCCGCTCCAATGACTGCCGTCATACCCCGCCGCACGCTGGTGGTCAGCGAGGATCTCACCTCTCCCCGCTCTGCGCGGGTAGAGGTCGGAGTCGGCGCGAAGCGACGGCTCCGGGTGAGGGGCGAGGCAAGGCAGCAAATACCAACAATTTTCGGGACGAGGGCAATTCTGTATTCAGCGCCGTGCCCGGCCCCTCACCCCAACCCTCTAAGAGCGAGCTTCGCTCGTCTCGACCCCGCGCAGAGCGGGGAGAGGGAGCACGCACCTCATCCACCGACCAGCTTCAGCCATTCGTCTTCGGTCAACACGGCGACGCCGTGCTTCTTGGCCTCTGCGAGTTTCGAGCCGGCGCCGGGACCGGCGACCACATAATCCGTCTTCTTCGACACCGAGCCCGAAGCCTTGGCGCCGAGCCGCTCGGCCATCGCCTTGGCTTCGTCGCGCGTCATCTTCTCCAGCGCGCCGGTGAAGACGACGGTCTTGCCGGCGATCGCCGAGTTGCTTTTCGGCTTCTCGGCATCGACGATGGTGACTTCTTTTGTCAGCCGCTCGACGATGCCGCGGTTATGGCTTTCGCCGAAATAGGCCTTGATGCTGGCGATCACGGTGTCGCCGATCTGATCGAGCGCGTCCATCTCGGCGATCGTCTCTTCGTCGCCCGTGGCGACCTTGAGACACGCCTCGTGGAAGGCATCCCACGAGCCGTAACCGCGCGCCAAGGCGAGCGCGGTGGTCTCGCCGACATGGCGCATGCCGAGCGCGAAGATGAAGCGCTCGAGCGCGATCCGGCGGCGACTTTCGATCGCGGCAAACAGGTTGCGCACCGAGGTCTCGCCGTAGCCCTCGATCTCCTCGAGCTTCAGCTTGTTGTTGCGCTTCTGCAGCGTGAAGATGTCGGCGGGCTCCTTCACCCATCCCTCGTCGAAGAAATACTGCAGCTGCTTCTCGCCGAGACCATCGATGTCGAACGCGCGCCGGGAGACGAACAGTTTCAGATGCTCGATCTTCTGGAAGGGACAAGCGAATTCGCCGGTGCAGCGGGCGCGCGAGCCTTCCTCGCCGGTCGCGGTCTCCTCGCGCACCACGTCGGTATGCAGCGGGCACGGGCACTTCTTCGGGAAGCGGTACTCCTTTGCGCTCTTCGGCCGCTTGTCGATTATGACATCGACCACCTGCGGAATCACGTCGCCGGCGCGCTGGATCACGACGGTGTCGCCGATCCGGATATCGCGGCCCTCGCGCAATTGCTCGCCGTCGCCGCCGATGCCCTTGATGTAATCCTCGTTGTGCAGCGTGACGTTTTGCACGATGACGCCGCCGACCCCGATCGGCTCAAGCTTGCCGACCGGCGTGAAGGAGCCGGTGCGCCCGACCTGGATCTCGATATCCCGCAGCACGGTCATGGCCCGCTCGGCCGGGAACTTGTGTGCGATCGCCCAGCGCGGCGTGCGCGATACGAACCCGAGGCGCTCCTGCCAATCGATGCGGTCCACTTTGTAGACCACCCCGTCGATGTCGTAGTCGAGATGCGAGCGCCGGGTTTCGATCTCGCGGTGGAAATCGAGTAATTCCTCGACCGAGTGGCAAAGCTCGGTGAGCGGGTTGGTCTTGAAGCCGCAGCGCTCGAACCACTTGATCATGCCGGACTGGGTGTCTTCAGGCAGTTCGCTCATTTGCCCCCAGGAATAGGCAAAGAAGCCGAGCGGACGCGAGGCGGTGATGGAAGGATCCTTCTGGCGCAACGATCCCGCCGCCGAATTGCGCGGATTGGCGAAGATGGTATCGCCGGCGGCCTTCTGCCGCTCGTTGAGCGCGAGAAAGGCCTGCTTGGTCATGTAGATTTCGCCGCGCACCTCGCAGACATCAGGCACGTTGCGGCCCTTCAGCTTTTTCGGCACGTCTTCAAGCGTGCGGATATTGGCGGTGACGTCTTCGCCCTCGGCGCCGTCGCCACGCGTGGCGGCGGTGATGAGTTCGCCACCTTGGTAACGCAGCGACATCGAGAGCCCGTCGATCTTCGGCTCGGCGCTAAAGGCGATCTCGTCGTCGTCGCCGAGTTTCAGAAAACGCCTGATGCGGGCGACGAAATCGACGACGTCCTCTTGCGCAAAGGCGTTGTCGAGCGACAGCATCGGTACCGCGTGCCGGACCTTGGCGAAGCGCCCGGACGGCTGCGCGCCGATTTTCTGCGACGGCGAATCGCTGGTGACGAATTCGGGAAATCTGGCTTCGATGGCGTTGGACCGCTGGCGCAGCGCGTCATATTCGGCATCGGAAATCTTCGGCGCGTCTTCCTGATAGTAGTGCTTGTCGTGACTCTCGATTTCCAGCGCCAGCCGTTTCAGCTCGACCTTGGCCTGGGCCTTGGTGAGTTCGGCGACATCAACCTGCGCTTTCCTTGCCTTGACAGCCATGATTGCGCGCCGTCTTTACGCCGTCGCCGCGCGCAAGAGCCGCTCGGCGGCGGCGCGGGCCTCGGCGGTGATCTCCGCGCCTGCCAGCATGCGGGCGATTTCCTCGCGGCGGTGATCGGCGGCGAGCGCGTTGACGCGGGTGGCGACGCGCTTGCCCTTGTCGAGGGCATCCTTCGAAATCAGCAAATGCTGGTTGGCGCGCGCGGCGACCTGCGGCGCATGCGTCACCGCCATCACCTGCACCTTGCCGGCAAGCCGCGCCAGCCGGGCGCCGATGGCGTCGGCCACCGCACCGCCGACGCCGGTGTCGATTTCGTCGAACACCAGCGTGGGCGCCGAACCGCGATCGGACAGCACGACCTTGAGCGCCAGCAGGAACCGCGCCAGCTCGCCGCCGGAAGCGACCTTCATCAATGGCCCAGCCTTGGTGCCTGGATTGGTCTGGACCCAGAACTCGATGCGGTCGAAGCCTTGCGGCCCCGGCGATTTCGGATCGGATTCGATCTGCGTCATGAACTTCGCGCGCTCGAGCTTGAGCGGCGCCAGTTCGGCATTGACGGCCTTGTTGAGTTTCTCCGCCGATTTTCCGCGCGCGGCCGAGAGTTTGGTGGCGGCAGTACCATAGCGTTTGTCGGCCTCGGCGGCGGTGGCGTCCAGCCTTTTCAACTGGTCGGCGCCGGCATCGATCAGCGCCACGTCGGCGGCGTATTTCGCGGCCAGCGCCGCCAGGCCATCGACCGGCGTCGAATATTTGCGCGAGGCGGCGCGCAAGCCGAACAGCCGCTCCTCGATGCGTTCAAGCTCGGAAGGATCGAAGTCCGCCGCCACCAGCGCCGCCGCGAGGTGCTGGTCGGCCTCCTCCAGCGCATTGATCGCGGCATCGATCGCCTTCACCGCGGGCTCAACCAGTCCGGGCGAATTTCCGGCCCGGCGTTCCAGCCTGCGCACCGCCGCCGACAGTGCCGGGACCGGCGAATGGGTGCCGCTGACGGCGTCCTGCGCCTCGCGCAGATCGGCTGCGATCTTCTCGCCCTGCATCATCGCGGTGCGGCGCTCCGCCAGCGCGGTCTCCTCGCCGTCCCGGGGCTTGAGCTTCTTCAATTCATCGGCGGCATGACGCAGATAGTCCGCCTCGCGGGCGGCGCGCTCCATGGCCGCGCGATGTTCATCGAGCACTAAGTTGGCGGCGCGCCTTGCGTCCCAAAGCTGCTCCAGCGCCGCGACGTCCTTCTCGAGGCCGGCGAACGCGTCGAGCAATTGGCGATGGGTCGAGGCATCGACCAGCGCGCGCTCGTCATGCTGGCCGTGAATTTCGACCAGCGCCGAGCCCACCGCCTTCAAGGTCTGCACGCTGATCGCCTGGTCATTGATGAAGGCGCGGGTACGGCCGTCGGCAAGCTGCACCCGGCGCAGGATCATCTCACCGGTATCGTCGAGCCCGTTGTCGCTGAGGATCGCCTGGGCCGGATGACCCTTGGGGACATCGAACACCGCGGTGACCTGCCCCTGTTCGACGCCGTGACGGACGAGGCCGGCGTCGCCGCGGCCGCCGAGCGCCAGCGCGAACGCATCGAGGAGGATGGATTTGCCCGCGCCGGTTTCGCCGGTCAGCACCGCAAGGCCACGGGAAAACTCGATATCGAGCCGTTCGATCAGGACGATGTCACGGATCGAAAGGCGCGCCAGCATGCGAATTCAATTCCTAGCCGAGACCCAGTTTCTTGAAGGCCCTGGAGATATAGGAACCCTTGTTCTCGTTCGGCTCGAGACCGCCGGACTTTACAAGATTATAGGCGTCCTTGTACCAGCGGCTGTCAGGAAAATTGTGCCCGAGCACGGCGGCGGCGGTTTGCGCCTCGCCGACGATGCCGATCGCCATATAGGCCTCGGTCAGCCGGGCCAGCGCTTCCTCGACATGCCGCGTGGTCTGGTACTGGGTGACCACGGTCTTGAAGCGGTTGATCGCGGCAGTGTAGTCGCGCTTGTCCATGTAATAGCGGCCGACCGCCATTTCGCGGCCCGCGAGCTGGTCGCGCGCGCCTTCGAGCTTGGCCTTGGCGCTGACCGCATATTCCGAGGTCGGATATTTGCGGATCACTTCCTCAAGCGCGGCGATCGCCTTTTCGGTCCGGCTCTGGTCGCGGGAAATGTCGGGAATCTGGTCATAATGCGAGGCCGCAATCAGATACTGCGCGTAGGCGGCGTCCGGGCTTCCCGGGTGCAGGGTGACGTAACGGGTCGCGGCGCCGATGCAGCTGTCGTAGTCGCCGGAATTGTAAAAGGCGTAGGCCGACATCAGCAGCGATTTGCGCGCCCACTCGGAATAAGGATGCTGGCGGTCGACTTCCTCGAATTTCTTCGACGCCGCCTTTGGATCCTTCCTTTCATTCATCAGGAACAGGCCCTCATTGTAGAGCTTGTCCGCGGGCTCCTCGACGAAGGTGTCGTCCTTGGCCAGAAACTTGTCCCACAGCGCACCGGTGCCGCATCCGCTCAGCGGGATTGCGAGCACAGCCAGAGCCCCGGCCAGCCGCAGTTGCCGGCTCACCGGGCCGCTGCCGGCGCCAGCCGATATCTTGCGTGGTTCGCGCGTCATACGCTGTGCCGACATAAAGTTAAGACCTGACGCTGTGATGCGGTGCCCGCCGCGCGCCCTGAGCGTGGTCATGGACGCAATGATTGCCTTGCCCGTGGCCGCCATGCCATGCAACCGGGGCCTGTGTAACCGAAAAAAGTCCGTTAACCAACCGGATACGCAGGCATTTCGCCCGGATTAAGGCGGTCCGAACCGATCGCGGACAATCATGGTTACTACGGTAAATAAGGAACAAGCCGCATCCGGCGACGCTCAGGGGACGTTTCCGAACTCGAGATAGCTCAGGAGACGCCAAAAGCCGCGGTCGGGATATTTCGAGACGAAACTCAGGAAACGTCGGGGCCGTAAGCCGGGGCGATCATGCCGCCCACCATTCCACTGCCGACTTCGGCGTGTATGCGGGAACGGCGGGCCGTTTCGGCCTCGATCACCCGCCAGGCGCTCCGATCAGCCATCAAGGCCGTGAGCACCGCGTGGTTGAGCTTGTGGCCGCCGCGCACCGAGCGATAGGCGCCGAGCAGCGGCAGACCGGCGAGCGCGAGATCGCCGACGACGTCGAGAACCTTGTGGCGCGCGCATTCGTCGCTGTAGCGCAGTCCCTCGGTGTTGAGCAGGCGGGTCTCGTCGAACACCACCGTATTCTCGAAGGAGGCGCCGAGCGCGAAGCCGGCGCTCCAGAGCCGCGCGGTGTCGTTCATGCAGCCAAAGGTGCGGGCGCGGCAAATCTCGCGGCGGAACCTTTCGGGGCTGAGATCGAGCACGTAGCTCTGACGGCCGATCACCGGATTGGCGAAGTCGATTTCGATCTCGGCGCGGAAGCCGGCCCCATACGGCCGCAATTCGCCGAACGAATCGCCCATAGCGACCTGCACCGGCTTCAGCACCTGGATGAAGCGGCGTGACGCGGACTGTGTAAGAATACCGGCCTGATCGATCGCGGCGACGAAAGCTGCGGCGCTGCCGTCCATGATCGGAACTTCCGGGCCGTCGATCTCGATCGTGGCGTTGTCGACCCCCATGCCCCGCAGTGCGGCGAGCACATGCTCGGCGGTGGAAACCAGTGGACCTTCGCGGTCGCCCAAGACGGTTGCAAATTCGGTGGAGATCACGGATTCGGCGGTGGCCTGAACTTCGCGGTCGCAGCCGTCCAGACCGGTGCGGACAAAAATAAAACCCGCATCCACAGATGCAGGTCCGAGGGTCAAACTTACGGGTGAACCAGAATGTACGCCGACGCCCGTCACGGTGGCTTGCGACCGAAGCGTGGTTTGCCGGCTCAACTTCATTTCGAAAATCGCCCCACTACCCACTACCGACTCAACTCAAAGATCAGAACGACCCGATTACGCGTGCCGATTCGTGCTTTAAGTATTCCCCAAGTCACCGCGGACCATAATCACAGGCTCAAAGCGCGCCAACTCACGCTTTTTTACCAATTGTTACCCCATCTCTGCCGTATTCGCGCCCAAGGTTAACCAATTTGGGCCACGATTGGGGATGAATTCGGCGCCGCCATCACATCATGAAATGCATAATTAATCATTTAATATCAGTTGCTTGGTGAAGGCCTTCCGAAGCTTTGCAGCCCAAATAGAAAGGTCCCGGCCAGACCAGCCGGGACCCTTTACGTCGCCAGAATTGTAACAAACTTCAGGTGGCTTGGCGGCGCAGGAAGGCCGGGATATCCAAATGATCGTCGCCCTGTGGCGCCGCGGCAACAGATGCGGGGCGGCCATGTGCGTCCAATCCTTGCGGTGCGGGCCGGCGGGCATATTCCGATACCGGCTCAGTGGCCGCGATTTGCTGCGCGACCGAGCGCTGGGGCTTGCGCTCCGGCAGCGGCGGCATCGGCGCCATCGCCGGACCCGAGGCGCGGGCCGCGATCGGCGGCTCGGTTTCTTCGTCGCGGCGGCCGAGGCCGACATTGGCAAGGCGCTGCAGCAGCGACATCCGGGTCTTTTGCGGATGCTCCTCGTCGACTTCGCCGCGAGCCTGCCGGATTTCGTTCTGCGCGGGCATCGGCAGGTCTTCGAACTTCGGCATCCTTGGCGCGCGAAGTGGCGCGCGTTCGGCGGCTTGCGGAATGAACGTCTCGGGCGTCGGGGGCTCGTGGGCCTCGACCCGCGTGACATCGCGGTCCGGGAACAATGACGGCTTCTGCGCGATCGGCCGAACCGTGACATCTCCGTAGGAGGCGGGCTGCGGGACCGCCGGAGCGACCGCCGCGGCGATCGCCGCCAGCGCGGCACGCTCGACGCTGCCTGAGGTGCGCTGCGGCGCTGCCGGAGCAGCCGACGTCTCCGGTTTCTGGGCGCGTTCGGCAGTGCGCTGATTGTCGGCGCGCAGCCGCGCCGTCAGATCGGCCAGACGGCTGTCCGGGGTAGCGCTGGAAGCCACCGCATTGGCGACGGGAGCAGCAGCCGGAGCCGCGGCGTTGCGCGAAATCAGCGCCTGTTCGATGCCGGTGGCAACGACGGAGACACGGATCACACCATCGAGGGTCTCGTCGAAGGTGGCGCCGACAATGATATTGGCGTCCTGGTCGACTTCTTCGCGAATCCGGGTTGCGGCTTCGTCGACCTCGAACAGCGTCAGATCCTTGCCGCCGGTAATCGAGATCAAGAGGCCGCGGGCGCCCTTCATCGAGGAATCGTCGATCAGCGGATTGGCAATCGCGGCCTCGGCCGCGGTCAAGGCGCGCTTCTCGCCGGAGGCTTCGCCGGTGCCCATCATCGCCTTGCCCATTTCGCGCATGACGGCGCGGACGTCGGCGAAGTCGAGATTGATCAGGCCTTCCTTGACCATCAGGTCGGTAATGCAGGCGACGCCCGAATAGAGCACCTGGTCGGCCATCGCGAAGGCGTCGGCGAAGGTGGTCTTTTCGTTGGCGACCCGGAACAGGTTCTGGTTCGGGATGATCAATAGCGTATCGACCACCTTGTGGAGTTCGGCGATGCCGGACTCCGCGGTGCGCATGCGGCGCTGGCCTTCGAAGTGGAACGGCTTGGTGACGACGCCGACGGTGAGGATGCCCATGTCGCGCGCGGTCTTGGCGATGACGGGTGCTGCCCCGGTGCCGGTGCCGCCGCCCATGCCGGCGGTGACGAACACCATATTGGCGCCCGAGAGATGGTCGCGGATTTCGTCGATGACTTCCTGGGCCGCGGCGGCGCCGACATCCGGCTGCGAACCGGCGCCGAGGCCTTGGGTGACCTGGGTGCCCATCTGCACGATGCGCTGCGCCTTCGACATGGTGAGCGCCTGCGCGTCGGTATTGGCGACGACGAAATCGACCCCCTGCAATCCGGCGGTGATCATGTTGTTGACGGCATTGCCGCCTGCTCCGCCGACGCCGAATACGGTAATCCGCGGCTTGAGCTCGCGAATGTCAGGGACGTTGAGATTGATGGTCATGGTTGCCTCTCGATTACGCGCGCGTTGGTTCGCCCCGGCCGACGGCCGCGGGAGTTGGTGGAAGTCGAATGGGCCGGAAAAGATTCATCAGAAGCCCTCACGAAGCCATCGTCCGACTTTTCCGAAATAGCCGTCAGTCCCTGTCCTGAGCTGCCGCGTATGCCGCGGTTCGACGTGTTCAAGATGAGCGTATTGGGGATAGACCAGCAGACCCGAGGGAACCGCGAACGACGCGCTCTTCGCCTCATTGGGCAGCCGGCCAAAGCCGAGCGGACGGCCGATCCGCACCGGCCGGCCGAGAATCTGGGTTGCAAGTTCGGGAATCCCGGTGAGCTGCGAAGCGCCACCGCTCAAGACAACTCGCGCTTTCGGCTCCGCCGCAAAGGGAGAATCCGCGAGGCGGTCCCGAACCATTTCAAAAATCTCCTCGGCGCGGTGCCGGACGATGTTCGCGATCGTGGCGCGGGACACGATCTGCGGCACATCCCGCTCGGTGTCGCCGGCGGTGGGCACGGACATCAACTCGCGCGCATCGGACCCGCCGGTCAGCACGGTGCCATATAACGTCTTGATTCGCTCGGCATCCGCAATGCATGCGCTGAGGCCGCGCGCCAGATCCATGGTGATGTGATGGCCGCCGACCGCAAATCCGCCGGCATGCACGAAGCGCCCGCCGGAATAGGTCGCGATTGTGGTGGTGCCCGCCCCCATCTCGACCACGGCAGCCCCGAGATCGGCCTCGTCGTCGGTCAGCACCGACAGGCCCGCCACATAGGGGCTCGCCGCCATGGCTTCGACGTTGAGATGACAGCGCTCCACCACCAGCATCAGATTCTTGGCGACCGTGGCATCTGATGTGACGACGTTCATGTCGACGCCGAATTGTCGCGCCACCATGCCGCGCGGATCGCGAATGCCCTTGACGCCGTCGAGCGCGTAGCCGACCGGCAGCGCGTGCAGCACGGTGCGGCCCTCGCCGGTGGCGTGGCGCATGCCGGCGGAGGTGACGCGGGTGACGTCGGCGGACGTGACCGCGCCGCCGCGAATATCGGCCGCGGCTTCGATCAATTGGCCATGCAGCCGGCCGCCCGATACCGAGAGCAGCACGGATTCGACCCGGACCTTGGCCATGCGTTCGGCCAGCGCCACCGCCTGGCGCACTGCCTGTTCGCATTCGGCGAGATCGACCACCGCGCCGCCCTTTACGCCGCGCGACTGGATCTGGCTGTATCCGATCAATTCGACGGCATGGCTGCGTCCGCGCAAGGCCTCACTCGGCGGGCACGGCTTCAACCGCGCAATCATGCAGGCGATCTTGCTGGTGCCGATATCGAGCGACGCGACCAGCGCGGTGCGCTTCTGCGGCATCGGGCGCGTCTTCGGCGTCTGGTTGCGGTCAAGACCGGTCATGCGTCACCGGCCTTCTTCCTGGCCTTCTTGTCCTTGAACAATTCTTCGCGGGCTTTGGCGGCGTCTTCCGACAATTGCACCGTCAGCCGGTCCGGCAGGCGCATGTCGACGGCGACGATATCGCGGGAGAACAGCCGGTCTTCCTTGTCGAGCTTGCTCAACGCCGCCAGCGCGTTGCCGACGTCGTTTTCCGGCAGCCGGATATCGAGACCGTCCTTGAGCCGCAGATTCCAGCGCCGTTCGCCGACGAAAATCGCAGCCTTGGTCGCGGCGCGCACCTGCGGATAATGCGCGAGCAGCGCGAGGAAATCCCGGGCGCGGGTCTCGGCGCCCTTGCCGACCACCAGCGGCAGCGAAAGAAAGCGGCGCGACACATAGGGCTCGAGCACTGCGCCGTCATCGGATATCACCGACAGCCGGCCACCCTGCTGCCACAGCGCGAAAGCGGTACGTTCTGATATGTCGATCTGGAGCTGGCCGGGATAAAGCTTCAGCACCGTGGCTTCGCCGATCCAGGGATTGGTTTTCAGCTTGTCGCGCACGAGCGCGGCGTCGAGGAACAACAGCGACGAGCGGCCATTGACGCCGCCGATCGCGAGCACTTCGTCCTGGGTCAGTTGCTTGCGGCCGTTGATGGCGACCGTCGTAATCCGGAATCCGGCGGAGTTGGCGATCGCATTGCGGGTGTCGCTCAAAGCCGAGGTCAATTGCTCGAGGTGACCGCCCTTGACGATGCCTAAACCGGCGCTGCCCAGCAGCATCAAGACGGTCGCGGCGACGCCGGCGCGGCGAGGAAGGTAACGCTCGAGCAGCGCGATCAGGCGGTGCGGCTGTTGTTGGCGCTCCAGCCGCGGCCTGGCCGGCGCGCGGTTCACGCGCAGCCGCGCGCGCAACAGCACGGCCGCGCCGATGGCGGCGGCTTTCAGGTCAGCTTGGGGCCTCAGCGATCTCAGCGATCGAGCGAGGCGTCCTCCACCATCCATTGCACGAGCTCGTCAAATCTGTGCCCGCAAACGCTGCGAGTTCTGGCACAAGTGACGTCTCGGTCATGCCGGGCTGGGTTTTGGCCTCGAGGCAGAAGAGGCCACCTGTTCCCTCGATGCGGTCGTCGAAGCGGAAATCCGCAACAGCTCACGCCCCGGCAGCCAAGCGCCACACGCGCCGCCAGCGTTAACCTTCGGACTTCCTGGTAAACAAAGGGTAAATTAGCTGCCGGCAGGATGTGTTTTGGTCCGCCCCGTGAGTACTTTGCCTCACAATTGGTAAAATTTTAACGATCGCAGGATCGGGTGGTCCGATGTGCTCCCGGCAAGGCGTTGGCACTATCTCTGCGTGCGTTTTTCCGCCAATGCGATCTGGTCCTGCAGAAAATCGGCGAACCCGATTCCCTGAGCCGCCAGTGCCTTCGGATAGAGCGAGGCCTTGGTCAAGCCCGGTAAGGTGTTGGTTTCAAGGTAAATCGGCCCCTTCTTCGAAATAATGAAGTCCGAGCGGGAATAACCGCTGCACGACAGCGCTTTGTGTGCCTTGATCGACTGGTCCATAAGCTGTGCGCTGATTTCGGGAGCAAAACGCCCGGGGCAAATTTCCTGCGTCGATTTGGCCAGATATTTGGCCCTGTAGTCGAAGCCGAAGCCGCCCTCCGCCGGAACAATCTCGATCGGTGGAAGCGCCGAAACCGAGCCGTCGGACTGCTCCAGCACGCCGCAGGTCGCTTCCACGCCCGCGATCAACGGCTCGATCACATATTCTTCCAGCTTGGCCGCGTTGCGGACCGCGACGAGGTCCTGTTGCGCATTGACGAAGATCAGGCCGTAGCTCGATCCGTCCCGCGCCGGTTTTGCAATCAGTTTGCCGTATTCGGCGAAAGCCGCCTCGATATTCTCAAGCGCAATGCCGTCCGGCGCCTTCACGCCCGCAATCGCCACGAAGCGCTTCGCCGCCACCTTGTCGAAGGCGAGATGCGACGATGCCGAGCCGGACCCGGTGAAGGGTATCCCGCGCATCTCGCACATCGCTTGCAGTTCGCCATCCTCGGCGCGACCGCCATGCAGGCCGAGCACCAGCAATCGATCCTCGGCCTTTGCCTTATCGAGCGCCGCTTCAATCTCGCCGATGCCTGGATTGCCGGGTTTGAATGGGTCCTCGAATGGCCGCGAATGACTGAGGAGAGCCTGCGACCGGACTTCATGCACCGTGTCGTCAATGTCC
>Ga0207707_10003525_pt1 | contig 13855 bp, 11 predicted proteins | sample KBSC83BmetaG_FD_184336 | JGI IMG/M metagenome (GOLD analysis project Ga0207707, IMG submission 184336) | Corn rhizosphere microbial communities from Kellogg Biological Station, Michigan, USA - KBS C8-3B metaG (SPAdes) (version 2) | ecosystem: Host-associated > Plants > Roots > Rhizosphere ...
GTACATTCGCAACTGGTCGTTGTGGTTCGACCTGCGCATCATCGCCACGACCGTCGCGATTGTGTTCCTGGGCAAAAACGCGTACTGATTTCCGCCGTAGTGCGGCAGCGGCGGAGCGGGTTCCGGCGTGCGTGCCAAGTCCAACGCGACATGCACCAGCCGTAGTACTCAGGCGCGCTCCGGAATCAATGGACCAGCGCGGTCGGGTCGCGCTGCAGGGCAGGGCGCGTATAGATGGCGCCATGGCCGGCAAGCTGCTCGGCCGTGTAGGCCAGTATCCGGTTGGACGGAAAGCTGAACTGCCTTGCCAGCAGCAGCGGCGGGATCAGTAGCAGCAAAAGCAACCTGCCGTACCGCCTGCGGGTGATGGCGGTATACCGCGCCAGCCACAGATAGCTCGCCGCAACCATGGCGCCCCACAGACTGCCCAGCAATACTTCCGAGGGCGAGTGCACACCCAATCCGAGGCGTGAAGTCGCCACACACGCCGCCAACACGCCACCGGCCGCAATGCCAGTCCAGCGCGGTAGGCGCCACTGCGCGGCAACAACGGCGCCCAGCACCGGCCAGAACAAAAACGCCATCGCGCTGTGCCCGCTAAGCCCGATGAAGTCCAACCCCGGCGGATGCACGCCCCACGCCATGTACAACACCTTGCTGGCGGCAACGACACCGCCATCGATCAGCACGGTAGCCACCAGCAGCCATCCAGCGCGCCGGGATTCCGGACGCGCGCACAGCCAGATGGCCAGTAGTGCAGCGAGTGGCAGGATGCTCGTACTGTCACCGAACGCGGTAAGCCGCCACCAGGCGTCAGAGCTCATGTTTGAATCCCGTGCACAGTGATCCAGTGCACTACCGTGGCCCCGCGCCCGTATGTGAGCTGACCAGAAGCTCGTCGTACAGTTTGGCCAATTCGGCCTCGCACTGCTCCACCCGGAATTTTTCCAGAAAGCGCTTCCGGCCCATGACGCCCATCGCGATTAACTGATTTCGCTGCAAATGCTCGAGCGTTTGCGCCAGCTTGGCAGCGTCGTCGGGAGGAACCAGGCAGCCAGTTACGCCATCCTCGACCAGTTCGGGCAAGCCGCCAACCCGAGACGCGATCACCGCTTTCCCAGCGCGCATGGCTTCGATGGCGGACATACCCAGGGCCTCCCAACGCGAAGGCATCACCACTGCGTCGGAACGTTGCAGGAACGGCTCAATCGCGGGAAACGGTTGCCAGCCATGCAGCCGCGTACAGCCCGAAAGTTCATCAACCGTATTCTCGCCTAAAACTGATTCGCCAAAAACATCGACCTCGACTGTCCGCTTAAGCAGGCGAAGCGCGGCCACCAACACGTCAAAGCCTTTCGCGCGATCGAAACGGCCCATGAACAGCAATCGTAGCGGACCGTCCGACAATGACGGCGAGGCTGTTGGTGGATCACGATCAGGCAGTGCGTTCAAGATTACGTGAAGCCGGCTCGGCGGCAGCCCCACGGCCAGCGCTGCATTGCGTTCGGCGGCGGAGACGCAGACGATGGCGTCGCAAAGGCGCGACAGGTATCGCTCCACCCACGCGGTGGCGCGTGCGGTACGGCCGATTCTGGTAAACGACCAGCCGTGCGGGCAGTACACGATCCGCGGGCGCTGCCGTGTGAACCGAACTAGCGGTCGGCAGGTGAGACCGGCAAAACTTGAATGGATGTGCACGATGTCAGGGCGGAACGCTTCTAGCTGCGTCCGCAATGCTCGCGCGGCGACGAGCGCCGTGGCCAGGCGACTGTGGTGATAGGAAAACTCCGTGACCGCTACACCTACGCCGTCCAACTCACCGAGCTGGTTTCCAGGGATAAGCACGCGTATATTCTCGCCGCCGTAGCGTGCCACTTGCAGCGGCAGTACATTCCTGAGATACGTAGCGATGCCGCCCTTAATAGTTTCTGCGACGTGGAGGATCCCGATACGACTCACGGCACCGCCTGCCCTATCACTTCGCGAGGCGTGCGCACAGCGCAAGAAACATTCGGCCGCCGTCTCTCCAACGGTACCGTTTGGCTTGCTCACGCCCCTTCTCTATCAGGGTGTCACGCAGCTGTTCGTCGTGAAGTACGCGGTTGACCGATGCTGCGAGTTCGTCAATGTCATGCGGGTCAAAGTAGATCGCAGCATCTCCCAGTACCTCAGGCATAGCGGAAGTATTTGCAGCAATCACCGGGCAACCCATTGTCATCGCTTCCACGGGCGGAATCCCAAACCCCTCATAAAATGAGGGAAATACAAAACACGTAGCCTCCGCGTACAACGCCACCAGCTCTTCGTCCCGCAGGTACCCGGTCCGAATCAGCCCCGACTCCGCGCCATGGCCATCCTGGGTTCTTGCGAATATCCGATCATTCCCTCCGCCGACCAAAACAACCGACACGGGTTCGCCGCGCAGGTGCGACGGTAGTGCGTAAAGCGCCTGGACGTTCTTGTGCGCGGCGTGCGTTGCTACGCCCAATACGTAGCATCGGCCCCTCAACCCTAATCGCGAGATAACGGAACGATCAGGTGCTAATCGCGTAACGTGGTCAGCTCCATTATATATAACTGAAATTTTCCTACGTGGTGTCCGATAGCAGCGATGAATTTCACTTTCAGAAAAATGAGACACAGTTACGACTGCACGTGCCATAAACGAAACAAGCGGTAGCAGGGTGTTATACCATATACGGAATGAAATTTTAAATGACCTACCATAGCGCGCTACCGTCGCGTCATGAATCGTAGCAATTTGGTTACGCTTAAGTAGAGGTGCAGTATTGCATAGGTTCAGTAGCAATCCGTTGCGAGTTAGCCACGGAAGTGAAAATTGCTCCCACAACTGGCCATGGAAAAAACCTGCTCGCAATACCTGCATGTTGTTAGGAAGCCAAAAGGGCTTGGAAGTGCTCTTTGGCACAATGAGCACGAAGTTCAGGTTGTCGGCCTCGCCCTGGCCCAGCAGCTGGTCAAGCGCGGATAATACGCCAAGGGCGTACCGATCAACCCCAGTCTGCGGACGAAACAAGAAGCGCCCATTCACGAAGATCGTATGCATGCTTATCCTAACCTGATTAGCCTCGAACCTCAGCCTTGAAAATTGCCTGCCGCACGCAGCATTGGCTCCGGACAAGGCTTGCAGCGCATCGTCGCGTGCAACAGTCGCGGCAGCATGCTGGTCAGTCGAAACCTGCGATTGAACCGGTACTGGACTTCGGCCAGGTGGCGTCGTGCATACTTGGCCTGTTTGATGGCGTGGTAGCAGTCGCTGATGGCGCGCTTGGCATGGCCCGACACCACGTTGACCCAGCGGGCCTTGCGCACTTCGCAAGCAGCACGGCCGCCCTCGGTCACCAGCACCGTGTGGGCGTTGCCGGTGCCGATGCAGCGCGCAAAACAGGCCAGCCCATCGCTGTAGACCTCGGCCTCGGGCGCAAGGCGGCGCGCGCACCAGTCGACGAGCGATGCATTGTCGAAGGTCCGCACGGGTTCCAGCACCGCATAGCGGGGATGTCCTAGGGCTTCGTCCGTTTCCACCGCGACCACGAACGACTGCTTGCTCGGTGCGCCGCGCCCGGTCTTGCCGCCGTTGCGTTCACCGCCGAGGTAGGCGTCATCCAACGGCACGAAGCCGTCCAGCCGGCGCGGCGCCTCCTCGCTGGCCATCACCTGCATGGCCTTGTGCTTGATCCGCCACGCGCTCTTGTAGTTCACGCCCAAGTGACGCATCAGTTCCAGCGCCAACAGGTTGGTCTTGGCCGAAGTCAACAGGTAGAGCGCCAGCCACCATGTGGTGAGCGGCAACTTGGTTCCCGCCAGCGGCGTTCCGCTCAACAGCGTGGTCTGATGCCGGCAGTCCCGGCACTGGTAATACACCCGACCCTCGTGGCGAAAGCGCGAGCGTGGACGGCTGCGGCAGGTCGGACAGCGGAAGCCTCCCGGCCAGCGCGCCCGGTACAGCGCGCGGTAGTACTCAGCTTCGGTACCATACTGGCGCATGAACTCTGCCAACGGCATCCCCTTCTGGAACTGCACTTGGTTGATGGCCATATCTGGTCTCCACGTGTTCCAAGTGGAGCCAGGTTGCGCCGGAGGCGTCTCAAATCACGCGGCCGCCGGCTGAGGGTCGGGGCTAATTAGGTAAGGAATAGCGCCAGTGCTCTCCGGCTCTACTACAAGGTATTAGTGCAGCAATGGCCTGTGTCGGGCCATGGCCCCAGGAACACGCACACCAGTTCGTACAACACCGAACGTCGAAGGATAGCCATTGTCAGGAACGGTAAACCAAGTGTCACCGTGAGGCCGCTCGCTGTACGTAATCGCTATAGTCGCGACCTCAGCTACGATCGACGAGATAGGCACCTTCGCAGTGGCCTTGGCGACTGCCGTTGACCATCATGCGTCGCACAGCGTAGGAAAACGTAACTCCTAGCACAAACGCAGCAAGGCCTTCCTCCAGTTCGTTAGTCGTCCATCCCGTCCACAGTACCGTTATCGACAAAAACCACATTAATCGATCCCAGCGGTCGTGCAGAACGTCCAATCTGGACACTGCGAAGACATACAGCGCAACTAAAAAAACGGATGCAACTCCGAGCATAACGTAAAGATAAAGATATATATTGTCGCCAGCTTCGTACAAGTTTGCTTCGAAGTATTGTTGCGCGACCCCTATACCACCTATACCACGCCCAAGCACCCAGTTGCCATGCTTGGCTAGGAGCTCGATCGCATTTGGCCACGTGGTATCGAGTCGCTCACCAAGTGACGCGAAAACGAACCTCGATATGAAACTATTTAAATGAAATCCATAATCTATGAATACAGTACTTAAAGGGGCTATCACCCCGATGAATGCAATAATTATTGGAGTAGAAGTTACAATAACACGCTTGATTAATTTTGGAACAATTCTGGCGTCTAGAAGAACAAAAAACAACGCAAGCGCAATGATAACAACAATGGCCGTTTTTGTTGTTGTTACTAATACCGCCGCAATCGACAATATCCATACCAGCATAATGGTGATACGGTGCAAAATATTCCGCTTCTGCGTTAAAGATAAGCACAGCGTGAATATTATAAGCTGTGCAGCAGCTGCATACGAAGCAATCGAAAACCCGGAGATTCGATTGATGCCGAAAGCATTCCAATGCCTTGATGTCGCGAGCGCAGTGGTACCAATTTTGTACTCTACTCCACTCCATGGTACATTGCCGATGAAGTAGTTATACGCAACTCCTACGATACAAGAAGCCAAAAGTATCGCAACATAGGGAGTGCATCTTTCGAAGTACCTGTGAAGAGTCGGTTCTGCGACGACGCCAAAGAAGAGCGGTAGAAAAACGAACAGCTCAAACACGACTTGTATAGCGCTCCCAGTATAAAGTACACCGACCAAAGCAGGCACGCTGATCATACTGGCGCCAGCTATCGTAGTCCATCGAATTTTTCCAGTTAAGGATGCTGATAAGATAAGGAATAGAAAGATTGCTGCAAGCAGAAATTTTGGAACATAAACTAGGAGTGGACGACCTGTTTGAAAAAAAATGAAACGCAAATAGCCCTGGAACACTAATGATGTCAGGAGAACAAATGATGTTGAAAGAATCGCTATATCGCGATATCTGCTCATGTTGGTAGCTTTATCGTTCATTGAGTATCCCGGTACTATTTGTTTAAGGGTAAGAAAAAGCCATCCTTGATGCCTCGCCAAAGGGCCGAGCGGAGTTCCATGTTAAGTGTGGCGGACTTCGGGATACGGGTAGCCAGGACACACAGGAAGGCACATATTTTTTTTGTACCTGATAGGTTTTTTCTGATGAAGTAAATTCGATTCCTGTTTCCGTAGTAAATTCCAAAGCTTGATCTGGCACCGCCGGTGGATGTGCTAACTTTGTGGAGGACGCACGCGCTAGGCACAAAGCGAATACGTATGTGGTGACGCGTCATGCGCCAAACGTAGTCGGTGTCGTCGTAGTAAACGAAGTAGCTTTCATCCATCATGCCAACGTCATTGAACACCGTTATGTCTAGCATCATGAAACAGGTGGGCGCATATTGTGTGTAGCGCTGGGTGTCCTGTGTGCCACGATCGTCCTGACCCATGTGGTGGTGAAATGTTCGAGCGAGCCACGCATTGATGTGCCCGCCTGCGTACCAAGTCTTGTGCGGCTCCGCGTAATACATGATTTTTGGCGTGGCGACTCGCTCGCCATTTTGTGCCATGGCTTCCTGTAGCTTCAGGATGGTGGATGGGCCAAACTCGATGTCGTTGTTAGCGAGTAGAACGAGGTCGCAGCCGTCTGCCTGTGCCAATTGGATACCTTGGTTGTTGCCCTTGGCGACGCCGACGTTTGCGTTGTTGTATTGGAAAGTGGCGTCAATCCCGTAACGGCTCGCGAGATTGCGGGACATCACCATACCCGTTTCTTTCGGGCTATTGTCGATGACATACAGTTTGTATCGAATCCCTTCTTGGCTAGCCAAGCTCGTGAAGAACCCTGGCAGCACGGTTTCGCTATTGAACAATACGGTGACGATGCCGATGAGGGGTGACGGCGATTGGTTCGAGTTTTTCATTTGAGCCTCAGACATGGACATGCACGAGGTATAGGTGCAACGGGAGAAAGAACGCGATCGGTAAAACAACCGCGGCAAGCGAGAATCTAAAGGGCTGGGGCGTAATCTCGGGTGTCCGCCCGGTGTTGAAGGCCATGCAACCGGCCAACCCCACGATGGAGCCGATTAGTGTGCCGTAGGCAACCCCTAACGCGCCGAATCGTATTCCGAGCGCAACCGAAGTGACGAGGTTAACTGTGCCCTCGAGGACCGCGGTATATAGGGCGCGGCGGTGCAGCCCGGTAGCCAAGAGCATCAGCGAGTAGGGTGCGCCAACGTTGCGCAGGCAGTGTGCAGCGACCAGAGTGACGAGGAGTGGCCCAGCGGTGTGTACGAATCGCTCACCAACCCAGAGCCGGAGAATTTGCGGGTACCACAGCTCAATCGCAACCAGAAACAGGTTCAATCCGAGGGCGACAATAACTGTCGTGATGGTCGTTAACCTGGGCAAGTGTGTTCGCGTGTCCTGACGCGCGTACATAGCGGACGCGGTCGTCAACAGGGGTGACAATGCGGCACCCAACAGGCCTACCGGCACGGTCGCTGCCGTCATGGCAATGGCATAGGCGCCTGTCATAGGGAAGTCCATACGACCAACGATCAACACCCCAGCCGTGTTGATAACCAGCATCGACACCGACATCACCGAAAATGCGCTGCAGTACTGCAGCAGATCTCTGCGGCACGCCTTATTTAGCGCAGCAGATGCGACTTTCCGCCCCCAGGACACTGCGCGCAGTACCGCAAAACGCATCAGCGGCCACAGCAACGTCATCCCTGCCGCCATCAGTGCGGCGAGCACGGCGATGGGCTGGCGCGCCTGCACCCCCAGCCACACCAGCAGCACACCCAGAATCTGCGTCGACATCTTTGGGCCGACAAAGCTGAAGTAACGATGCAACCCCTGGAATACGCCCATGTCTGGCTGGGAAAGGATCTGAGCCAGCCCAACCAGGCCAAACAGTCCCAGCACGATGCGGAATTCGGCGATCGAAGCCCGCGGAACGCTTGGAAACAGCAACGGGCACGTCACCACCAATACCACGATCATGAGTGCCGCAACCATTGCGGCCTTGTTGCTAATCGAGCGTGCCGCCCGCGCAATCACCGGGTTTTGCCACGCACCATCCGCACCGGCATCCCCGGCGTAGGAAACGGCGCGCGCCGTAGCCAGTTGCAACCCCAGGCCCAAGAGATTCACATAGACGATGATCTGCAGGGCCAGGCTCCATAGCGAGAACTCGTCCGTGCTCAGGTATTTCGCCACGACGGCGGGAAGTAGCAGACTGACGGCCGCCGTTCCCAGCCCTCCCGCCACGTTGATGAACGAGTTGCCAAACCATCGGCGCTTCAGCCCGTTAGCTGGCATTAAGGCTATCCGCGTTCCAACTCAGCGCCTCCGTGTCACGGCGGCAACCGGTGCGCACCCAAGTCCCCGATACCACGCAACACATGAGAGTGCGTGTCAATCGCGTGGTGTCATGGCAACCCGGACGACGAGTATTCAAGAGTCAATTCGCCGGCACCGATACCCATTGACCGGTTCGCTGATCAAATGCCTTGATCAACCGGGCCGGCACGCCGGCGATCATCGAGTACGGAGGAAAGCTGCGTGTGACGACCGAACGGGTCCCGACCACACAGTAATCACCCAGTGTTACACCCGGGAGCACCGACGCCCCGAAGCCGATGAAGACGTGTCGGCCAATTCGGACCGGTCCTTTCGATTCTACCGGTTGCTGCATGATTAACCCTGCGTTTGGATCAAGTCCATGCGCGACATCCGACATGTATACGTGCTCGCTCAGGACGCACCCATCTCCAATTTCCACTGTGGACACCACTTGTATGTGGCTGTAGCCACCGATATAGACGTCGTTGCCCAACACTATGGCACCGCGCTGTGACTTGCCTGCATACTCCTGAATTGCGTCCCAAGTTGCGAAACGGCCAATCGAACATCGTTCGCCGATGCGAATGTGAGCCCTGTTACGTAACGAGAAAGGACGCTTTACGAGCGAATCCCGTCCCATGACCACTCCGCAAGGATGGTAGAGCAGTGCCTTGATGAGGCGTTTGAACGATTTCGGAATGTGCATCACGTATTCATTCCCGATGTCGCAGAACCCAGACCGAGCCGTGCCAGTTTGCCCATTGCCTCGCGGGAACGATCCGCCAGCACGGGCTGCGTCTCCACCCAGCGGCAAAAACGCTTTAGCCCGTCCGCAATGCTCACCTCGGGCTCAAAGCCTAGAAGATCCTGCACGCAGCGAAGGTCGGCATAACAATGGCGGATGTCTCCGGTGCGATAGTCTCCGGTGACTTCGAGTGCCGACGAGCTACCCAGGATGTCGCGCAGGATCTTTGCCACATCCAGAACCGACGTTGGCACACCGGAACCGACGTTGATCGCATGAAAACCCCGTGGTGACAGGTTCAACGCAAGTGCCACTGCGCGAACCACATCGCTGACATGCACGAAGTCCCGGCTTTCTTGACCGTCCTCGAAAATATTGATGGGTAGGTTCTGGCGCATTCGGTTGGAGAAAATTGACAAAATACCGGTGTACGGATTCCGCAGCGATTGCCGCTCGCCGTACACGTTCTGGAAGCGCATGGCAATAACGGGTATGTCATAGGCTTCCGAGAACACCCGGCCCAGCGTTTCCGTCGCGAGCTTGGTCGCCGCATAGATGGATGCGGGGCGCGGCGTGATGCTCTCCGGCGTGGCCACAAGCTTCAACGCTTCGCCGTTCTGGCCCACTGGCTCGAACTCACCACGCCGCATTCGCGTCGGGTCGCGAGGCTCGGCGACCATAACATTGCTGTCCTGGCGATATGCGCCTTCTCCGTAAATGGCGCGGCTGGATGCGAGCACGATCTGCTGAACGTGCCGATGTCGTATGCCGATGGATTCGAGTAGCTGCGCTGTCGCCTGCAAGTTGACGTCGTAATAGTGGGCGATCTGATACATCGATTGCCCGGTGCCGGTTTCCGCAGCGAGGTGTACAACTGCGTCCACGTGTTCCAACGCGGAATCCATGACATTCGGATCCCGGACATCACCACGTATGAAGTTGACGGAACCGTCTGTCAGCCACGGAAGTTCCAGGTGGGGCACCGCTCCATGAACCTGTGGCGTTAGGGCGTCGACTATGGTGATCGCATGGTGTTGCGCGGCCAGCGACTCTACCAACCACGACCCGATGAATCCGGCCCCACCTGTAATGAGTATGTTCATTGGTCTTGCTGCCGAACCGTAATGCTGACGATGCCGTGCGCGAGTCAGTGGGATCCGCGCTGCGGATGCTCACTACCCCTGTCACTGACGTAGTTGTACGCATACTGGTATCCATATCCGCCATATCCGTAGGCGCCCGCCCTGGCACCTACGCGGTTGAGCACGATGCCAGCCAGATTGACTTGGGCCGCGCGCAGGCGCTTGACCGTTTCATCAATGGCGCGCAATGGATGGCGCGCTGCTTCCAGCACCAGCAGGGTTGCGCCCACGTGGTTGCCAATGATGGCGGCGTCGGTCACGGCCAGGATCGGCGGCGCGTCGATGATGACGTAGTCGTGGGCGGCGGCCAGCGCCGCCAACGCGTTGGCCAGGGCAGGGCGCATCAGCAGTTCCGCGGCATCCGCGCCGCGTGTGCCGTGGGTGTACAAGTCCAGCCCCTCTTGCGTGGTCGGTTGCCGAACTTCGTCCAGGCTCAGACCGTGCTCCAACACGTCACGCATGCCCGGCGCGTGATCCAGGCCGAAGGCGCTGCCCAGGTGGCCGCGGCGCAAATCCAGGTCGACCAGCGCGACGCGCGCGCCGGATGCTGCAAGCAGTGCGGCGTAGTTGGCGGATATGAAGGACTTGCCCACGCCGGGCTCGGGACCGGTGAACATCAGCAGCTTGTTCTGGGTGTCTGGAGTCTGCAGCCGCAACGCGGTGCGCAGGCTGCGCAAGGCCTCGATGGCGGAGTCTTCGCTGTGTTTGGTCGCCAGCAGGCCGCCGTGGCCGGGCAGGGCCCTGGCCTGGCTTTCCAGTTGCCTTTGCAGGCGGGACGCCGGCACCGACGCCATGACCTGCAAACCGGTGATGTCTTCGATCAGGATCGGGTCGTCAACGCCGCGCAGCAGCCAGCGCCGCAGGAATGTCCACACCACGCCGATAAACGCGCCGACGATGAGCGCCAACACCAGCGTCAGCAGCTTCTTGGGAGATACCGGCTTCAGGGGCAACATGCCGCCGTCCACGATGCGCACGCCACCGACCGTGCCGGCTTTGGTCACCTGGAACTGTTCGATTGAATCCAGCATGGTCGTGTAAAGCTGGGTATCGACCGTCAGGTCGCGCTGCAGGTCCAGCACCTGTTGCTGCGTGTCGGGCAGCTTGGCGATCTCGTGCTTCAGCTTGGCTTGGTTGGCCGCCACGGTTGCCAGTTGTCGGTCAAGCGCCAGGACCTCGGGATGCAGCGGCGTGAACAGCTGCCGCGCTTTTTCACGTTGCTGCACGAGCTGCGATTGCTCCGTATCGAGGGCGATGCCTTGCTTCAGCAGAAGATCGGTTTCGGCGGCCACGTTGGGTGCGCCGTGCTCACGTTGATAGGCGGCCAGCCGGTCCTGTGCGCCATCCAGTTTTTTGCGCAGGTCGGGCAGTTGCGCTTCCAGATACGTCAGTGAACGCAGTGCCTGCTGGGAGTTCTTGTGGATATCCTGGGCGATGTACGACTGTTGGATGGCATCGACCAACGCCCGCGCCGCCTTCTGGTCATGGCCTTTGACGGCGATGCTGATGACGCCCGACTTGTCGCCTTGTTGCGCCACGTCGAGACGTTCGCTGATGTCCTTGAGCACGGTCTGGCGGGCGTGGCGTGTGACGCGGAAGGTTTCACCGGGCCGCGCGACCAGTGTGCGCACCAGGAGATGTACGACGCCTTCGTCCAGCTTGCCGCTGGCGGGCACGCCAACCTTGCCGCTGAGCACTTGGTTGCCGTCGGGGGCGAACAGCACGTACCCGTCGCGCGTGGCCTTGAGCGTGAAGCGCAGATCGTAGTCATCTTCGGGCGTTTCGAACTCGGCTACCGAGATCGTCTCGCCGCCCCACGCGTACCGGCCAAGCAGCGGTGGCGCCCCGGAGGGCCGCGGGTTGCTCGCGGTGCCGCCCGCGCCATTCCATTGGGCGATAGCGTGGCCAACCAATGGGAAATAGCGTGGCGTGGCTTCGACCAGCAGGTTCAGCTTGTCGATGGCTGGATTCAACACCAGGCGGCTCTGGATGATCTGGATTTCCGCATCGGCGACCAGCGTGCCGCCGCCCGCCAGCATGCTGGCCAGCCCGCCCAAGGCTTGGGACGCCAGGGCATTCGCGCCGAGTTGTTGCGTGCTGACCTGCACCAGCCCGCCGACCTGGTAGGTCGGCCGCACGAAGACGATGTAGAACAGCCCGAGGAACAACGCCGCCGCGGTGCAACTGGCGATCAGCCAGCGCCCGGATTTCAGCAGGTCGAATACTTCACGCAGGTCGATCTCGTCGTCATCGACGGGCGCGCGGCGCAGCGCGTGTGAACGCGGTGTCGAATCGGATATTTGTGCCGTGTCTGCCATGCAACGCCCCAACGCTCTTGTGACCTTGGTGAAACGCGCCCACCCGCGTTACTTGTTCAAGTTGTGCAACTCTGAAAGCTGGAACACGGTGGTGACCGTGGGCAGGATCTGCGAAATGACCGCGTTGTACTTCGCAAAACCGGTGGTTGCCACGTACACGACATCACGCGGCTCCAGGTCGAACTGGCTCGCCAGGAACACGTTGGTGGCCTGCGACAGGTCGAGTGTGAAAATGGTGGCGGGCTGGCCGGGTTGGTCGGACAACCGGAACACCAGCACGCCGGAACCGTCGGCGGTCGTCGGGTTGAGCCCGCCCGCCTGCGCGATGGCCTTCAGCAACGTCAGCGACTGCTGGGGAATGACGATGGGTTCGGGCTTGGCTACCGAACCCAGCATGAAGACCTCGTCGCCGGTGTTGTCGGGAATGTGGATGCTGTCGCCCGCCTCCAGCAGCGGGTTCTGGACCACCCGGTCACCGGACAACAGCCCGGCAAGGTCGATGGTGTAGCGCTTGCCGTGCCGGATGAGGATGGCGCGTCGGCGGCTGGCGTCGGCCACCAGCCCGCCCGCCAGGTCGATGGCCTGCAATACGCCCTGGGTGGTGTTGTTGAGGGTGATGGTGCCGGGCTTGTTGACTGCGCCGGTCACTTCCACGCGATCGGCCTGGTAGCTGACCACGCGCACGCCAATCTGCGGGTCTTCGATATAAACCTTCAGGTGTTGCACCAGGTAGGCGCGCAGTTCGGCCGTCGTCATGCCGGCGACGTGGAACGTGCCCGCGAACGGGTAGTACAGGTCGCCGTTGGATGCCACCAACTGTCCGTCGAACGTGGTGTTTTGCGCCTGCGTGCCTGCCGGTATCGTCAGTTCCGGGTGGTTCCACACGGTAATGTTGACGATGTCACCAGGCCCGATGCGGTATTCCGCGGGCGGTTGCCCGGGCAGCACGGCTGGCAGCAGGTCGTTGGCATGCTGTACGTGCTCGCGTTGTTCGGCCTGTGCCACGACCACGTCGGCGGTGACAGGGACGATCCGGTAGGCGGGCAGCTTGCCGTTCGGGTGCACCGGCTCGGCCCGGTACTGCCCGTCCGGACCCTTCACGACGCGATAGGCATCATCGACCGAATGGTCGACGTGGATGTTGAGGCCCGGCACCAGCGTCGAGCACCCCGCCAAGTTCGCAATGCAAATGGCGATGATGACGCGAAGCAAAACCCTGGACACCACGACGCGTCTTTCCCCATCAGCCACGCACACGCCAACCCCCTGTCCCCTGTGATACACACGCGCGCACCGTAGGCCTGCATCGCGTTACGCGATCGGCACACAGCGGACACCAAAATGCGCCCTACGACGCCCCAGAACCGGTGCAAGTTTAAGTGCGTTGGCGGTGCACGGCAATAGCAGCGCAATCGCTCGCCCATTGCATTGGAACAAAAGTGGGGACCCCAAGGCTACGCACGGCATGTCACCGCGAGTGCTGCTGCAGCGTTTAGTGAACGAACCGAGTGGCAAAAATTGCTGATCGAATGCGCGGAGTATGCGGCCTATACCTGCACCGCAAAGAAGGACGCAGTCAATTCTCTGGCTGCCATAGAGGGCTTCGCGACGTCCGATTGGCGACTGC
>Ga0207707_10003526_pt1 | contig 13854 bp, 22 predicted proteins | sample KBSC83BmetaG_FD_184336 | JGI IMG/M metagenome (GOLD analysis project Ga0207707, IMG submission 184336) | Corn rhizosphere microbial communities from Kellogg Biological Station, Michigan, USA - KBS C8-3B metaG (SPAdes) (version 2) | ecosystem: Host-associated > Plants > Roots > Rhizosphere ...
TCGTAGTGGTCGGACGGGTCGTCTGTCCGGCCTTCGTGGCTGGTGCATTCGGGGGCGTGGATGCCGGCGGCGAGTTCTTCGCGGGTGGCGCCGCAGTCACAGGGCACGGGTCCCCCAGGGGGTTCGCGGGTTGTTGTCGGCTTCACCAGACTACCGCGTACGGCATGGCATTGCAATGCCTATGTCGGTGTGAGGGCATGCGAAAGGGGCCCACCCGAAGGCAGACCCCTCACACGCGAATCACGTTCAGAAAGGAGGTTCGCTGTCCCACGCCCCCGCCCCCGCGGTCCCCGGCACATCCGCCGCCCACGGATCCTGCCGGCCCTCCTGCGACGACGCCTGACTGGCCGCCGCGTACGCGTCCTGCTTCCCGCGCCCCGACCCACCCGACTTCGACACCTTCGCCGTCGCCGACCGCAGCGACACCGCAACTTCGTCGGCCTCCAGCTCATACACCGCGCGCTTCACGCCCTCACGGTCCTCGTACGACCGCTGAGACAGCCGGCCCTGGATGACGACCCGCGCTCCCTTCGCCACACTCTCCGCAACGTGCTCAGCCTGCTGACGCCACACCGACACCGGCAGGTACAACGTGGTGCCGTCCTTCCACGCCTGCGCCTCCTTGTCGTACGTCCGCGGAGTCGACGCCACCGTGAACTTGGCGACCGCCGCCCCGGACGGGGTGAAACGAAGCTCGGGATCCTGTACTGCATTGCCACACACGGTGATGATCGTCTCGCCGCTCATCTGGGCTCTCCTGTCTCAAGCTGCGTAGTTGCGAATGGTGCTGGCAGTCACCTGAAACTCGGAGGCCAACTCCTTGGCGTCCTCACCGCCGTCTGTCCGCTGGCGTACGACGTCCCGCTCCTGCGGCGTGAGGACCGCGTGGCGTGGCTGAAACGACGCAGGCCGAGCCGCGTTCGATTTGCTGCCGTGGCCGCACATGTGATCCCGGGACGCCTTCAAGCTCCTCGCGCTGCGCGCCTGCCGGATCGGGCCGCCGAAGTCGGCGTACCGCTTACCGGTGACGATCGCGCGGATCGTCTCCCGGGACACGTCATACGCCAGGCTCAGCTCCACGTCCGACGCGCCGTCCTCCGAGCGTTCCCGGATCCGTACGACGACGTCCTCCGCGAACGCCGGCGTCTTCGACAAGCCAAGGTCGGGGAAGGCCCGCCCGGCACGCTGGTGGCGCTTCTTCAGCCGGTTCACCCAGTTCTCCGCCGTCTTCCGCGGCCACCGCCGAAGACGGTCCACATCCGACAGCGCCATCCCCAGCGCCGCGCACTCCTTCACCGCAGCCAGGAAGTCCGCATCCGTCACCTCCCCCACCGCGAACCCACGCACGAACCGGGTCACGGTCACCTCGTCGACGTAGTCGTCCTCGAGCGGCTCATCCGTCTCCGGGGCCAGGTCGCGGACCGAACCGGACTGGGACCACGACGCCGGCACCACCGTGCGACCGTGCTCGTCGAACCCCATCCAGCCCAGGGCTTTTCCCACCGGCTGCTCCGGATCCACCAGGCCGGCCAGGACCACGATGAGCGCGTTCTTCTGCGTCTCGTCCAGGCTCTCGAGCACTTCACGAACGTCCTCCGGTCCGCCGTCACCGTGCACGAGGACGGACAGGTGGGCGGCAGTGGGAAGCATCTGCTCGGCCAGGTCACCGCGCTGCTCAGCGTTCAGGGCGTTCATGCCGACACCTCCTGAACGGCCAGCGCCGCACGAACCTTCTTGACCGTCTGCAAGTTCGTCCGCATCTGACGAGCTACCTGCAAGTCCTCCAAGCCCTGCACCTCGAGCGCCTGGAACTCGTCCAGCCGGGTCTCCACAATCACCTGCCAGGCAGGACGCTCATCCAGAGACGTCCGGTAGTACCCGGTACGACGGTGGATCTTCCGGCGTTCCTCCTCCGACAGGCCGCCCCACACACCGGAGTCCTGCCGCGTCTCCAACGCCCACTCAAGGCACCACTCGACCGCCGGGCAGCGACGGCACACCGCCTTCGCCTGCTCCGTCTGTACAAGCCACGGGCCGGACGTACCCAGCGGGAAGAACAGCTCGGGATCGGTCTCACGGCAGGCGGCGAAGGACCGCCAGTTGTCGGAGTTGGGCGCGGCATTGGTCCTGGCGCGGCGTGTGCTGGTGCTCATCGTGCGGCTCCGGGAAGGGTGGTGGGCGGGTTGAGGAGGGCGAGGTGGTCGGGGTGCTGCCTCACGCGGCTTCGCCGTCTTCGGTGACCAGGGCGGGCAGGCCCTGCTGTTCGCGGAGGAGGGCGGCGAACTGGGCGCCGCTCATGGTGACGAACCAGTCGGCGGGGTCGGTCTTGCCGCGGCGCTTGTGCCAGACGACGCCGAGGGTGGCGCGGTCGTTGTAGCGTTCGCGTTCGGCTTCGGCGATCCAGGCGCCGAGTTCCTGCTTGGCGCAGTTCTTGACTTCGATGACGACGCTGGGGATGCCGGCGATGTCGCCGCGGTCGTGGGTGCCGTTGAGGGTGCGTCGTTCGGCGTAGGGGAAGCCGATGGTCTGGAGGAAGCGGACGACGGCTGTTTCGGCGGCGGTGCCTTTTGCCTTTGATCGGTTCATGTGGCGTACTCCTGTACGGGTGTGGGCCCGTAGGGGCCGGTGCGGAGGTAGGTGGCGAGGCCGGGTGCGTGGCCCAGATGGGTTCCGGAACACCATCGGCATCGGTAGTTGCGGAAGCGGGGTCCGCCTGCGCCGCGTATCTGTCGTGCTCGTCGGCGTGCTGCTCTTCGGCTGGGGAAGCGGTGCTTGCCGTGGCAGGCGGCGAGGTAGCCGTTCACGGCACCTGGGCGGGCGCGGGGAGCGTTGCGGGGTTGGGGCGGAGGAGCATGCGGACCCCGGTGTAGTTGGCGCGGGGTACGAGGGTGAGCTGGCCGGGCGGGTCGGGGATGGGTTGGGGGTCGGTGGGGCCGTCGTCTTCGTGCCGGTATTCGGTGCAGTGGTACTGGCCGGCGCGGGAGTATCGGCCGTGTTCGTCGCGGGGGCCGTCGATCCATTGGGCGGGTCGTCGTCCCATGAGGGATACGAGGATGAGGTTGCAGCCGGGGCCGGGGGTGTCGGTGTTGCGCTGGTCTTTTTCGTTGATGCAGGTGGCGCAGTTGGCGTCCATCCAGCCGATGCCTTCGTCGCTGTTGGAGAAGGCGGGTTCGTCGCGGGCTTCGTTATAGAGGGCGTCGATGCTGGGGTTCATCACTTCTCCGGGGCGGGGAGTTGGAGGTCTCGGGCGAGGCCTTGGCGGATGTCGAGGGCGATGTTCGGGTTGTTGATGAAGCGGGTGACGGTGCGGAGTGCGTGGCGGAGGCGTTGGAGTTCGTCTTCGGCGGCGCGGAGGAGGTCGGGGCGTTCCTGGCGCAGATCGGTGGCCAGGGCGGCGACGTAGCCGGGCGTGTGCTCAGCCATCCGCGGGCTCCTGCTTTCGGTGCTGGCAGGTGCCGTAGAAGCAGGGGCCGGCCTGCTTGCGCCACTGCTCCTTGCTGAGGAGTTCGACGTGGTAGCCCTGCTTGGTCTGCCGGTCGCGGTCGCGTTGGCGGGGGGTGAAGTTCTTGTGGGCCTGGTCGGCGCTGTTGGCGCCGTCGCCGTATTCGGATCCGTAGGCGCAGTCGTTTGGGCCGAAGAGGACCCAGTGGCAGGAGCGGAGGGGCAGGGTCTGCCCTCCGATCAGGACGAGGAGTTCAGGCATGGTCGGGGTGCTTCCTGGTGGTCTCGGTGTCGGCGGCGAGTTGTTCGGCGATGTGGGCGGAGATGTCTTCGGTGGAGAGGGGCTGGGTGTCGGCGATGCCGGACGCGGAGTGGGTGAGTTCGTCGCCGAGGGCGCGGTCGCGCTGGTCGGGTAGGGGGATGGGGATGGTGGCGGTGATGTCGTCGCCGAGGAGGTCGGGGCGGGCCCAGGTGGGGGTGTTGAGGAGGCCTAGTTCGGCGAGCTCGTCCGCGGTCAGGGGGCGGACCTTGGTGAGGTCGGCGTGGACCTGCTGGCAGGTGGCGGCCTGGACGCGGGCCGCGGCTGCGGTGGAGGGGCTGTCGAGTACGTAGGTGTGGATGGCGCCCATGCGGCAGGTGGCCTGCCAGGTGAGGGCCCGCGTGTCCTGCGTGTAGTGGAGGGTGCCGTCCTTGAGGGGGCGGGTTGCGGTGCCGTCGCCGTGGTCGGTCCAGGCGGTGATGCGGGGGGTGTAGATGCCGGCGATGCGGGCGGCGAGGGTGGCGTAGCCCTGGACGTCGGTCATGAAGGGGCGGGTGCGGGTGGGCAGGTCGGGGCGGGGCTTGACCAGGGAGAGGCGGGCCGTCGTGGTCTTCTTGGCCGTGGTCTTACGGGGTGTGCGGGCGGCGGTCTTCTTGGCGGCCGTCGTCTTTTTGGCGGGCCTGGGGGTGCTGGTCTTGCGTGCGCTGCGGGTGTCGGCCATGGCCGTGCTCCGTCCTGCGGTTCGGGTGGTGCGGTCTGGTGGTGCTCCGGTGGGGGTGGGGGGTGTGAGGGTGTGGTGGGGCGGTTACGGGAGGAGGTTGGTGGCGGTGTAGTAGGCGCGGTTCTTGACGAGTTGCTTGAGGCCGGCGGTGTCGAAGGCGCTGTAGCGGCGTGTGCCGGTGTGGGTGGGCTGGTCGGCGCACATGATGGGCTGCCGTCCGTACCGGTCCTTGGGGCAGGTGTCGGGGTGGGACAGGCCGATGGCGTGGGCGGATTCGTGCCAGATCACGTTCATGCGCTGGTATTCGCGGAAGCGTCGGGTGGGCGACCAGTAGTCGCTGTTGATGTAGATGGAGGCGCCGTCGGCGGCCTGGGTGTTGTTGCCGCAGACGACGGCGAACGACTGGTTGGGTCGTTCGGGGTTGGGCTTGGACATGTACCGGTAGGTGATGACGTGTCCGCGGGTGCAGGTGGTCTTGCTGGCGGGCACGATCCGCGTCGTCACGGTGATCTTGACGCCGAGGTGGGAGGTGAGTTCGGCGGCGGTGTTGCGCAGGTAGGGGGTGAGCTTTGTCCGGCTGGCGCTGTCGTGGAACGCGATGGTCCAGGGCGCGCTGTCGATGTGGGTGATGCGGGGGGCTGCGATCTTCCAGCCGGTTCCGGTGAGGGCGGGCCCGGTTGCGCCGTGGGCGTCGCTGCTGGTGGCGGTGAGTGCGGTGGCGACGAGGACGACGGTGGCGGAGCCGAGCGCGAGGCCTGTGCGGTCCTTCATGAGCGGTGCCCCTTCCGGGCGTGGGTGCGGTTGCGGGTGTGGAGGGTGGAGGTTTCGCGGCCCTGCTTGCGGGCCAGCCAGGTCTGGGCGACCTCGGACTCGGCGTTGGTCTGCGCGATGTGGCTGTTCATCAGGCCGAGCACTGTGGTGGCGTAGCCGAGGATGTAGAGGTCAGCGGGGACTGAGTCGCGGCTGTCGGCGTCGAGCATTTCCTCGGCTCGCCTTTTGAGGTCGTGGACGTTCTCGCCGGCGCGGTGTTCGTCGTAGGCGTCGGCGACACCCATGGCGTAGAAGGGGTCGCGGGCGTACGGGCTGACGGCCGGCGTGAGGGTCTGGATGCTCATGGCGTGGGGGCTCTTTCAGGCGGCGGGGGCGGTGGAGGTCTGGGTGGCGACGGCCTGGGCGGCAAGCTGGATGCGGTCGATGACCTCGCTGTCGGTGGGCGGCTGGGTGCAGCCGATGCCGGGGGTCATGGCCCAGGTGGAGACGTGCTCGATGTAGTCGGGCACCCAGACGCCGGGGGCGATCTCGGTTTCGTTGACGTCGGAGTCGAGGACGTGGGAGATCGCCTGTATGCAGGCCATGGCGCGGGCGGAGGATTCGATCAGACGTGTGGAGGCGATCCCGTCGGTGAAGAACACCTCGGGGAAGCCGTGTTCGGTCACCGTGTAGGCGAGGGCGCTGATGTCGAGGGTGATGACGGGGCCGAGGTGGGCGAACTGGTCGCCGCGGTGGAGGCCGTACACGCGGATGAAGTGCGCCATGTTTTGGAGGTCTTCGGCGGTGGTGTGCATGGGGTTCTCCCCCTTGGTGGTTTGGCCCGCCCGGCCGGGGCCGTGTGGTCATCCGCGGCCGGGCGGGAAGTTTTGGTGGGTCAGGAGGGCTGAAAGCCCGAGCAGTCGCAGATGTTGATTCCGCTCCACGCGCCAAACTGGTCGCGTGTCCGGGGAAGGTGGGCCCAGCACTTGGTGTCGCCGTGGTGGTGGTCCGCCCCGGAGTGTCCGCACCCGGACCGGACGCAGACCGCGTCCCTCGGCGGGAGGGTCTTGCTGACGTACACGGGCTCGGGAGTGCGCGCGGATTCGATCAGGGCGTCGATGCGGCAGTCCAGCTCGTCGGTGGCTGCGTCGTCAGCCGCGGTGAACATGGCGTGGATTCGGGCGCGAGCGGTGTTGAGGTCCACGGTGGTGTCCGTTCTGCCGGTCAGGCGGTTTCGCGGTGGTGGTCGGCGCAGGTGGGGCACTGGTGGCGGCCGAGGTTGTAGTCCTCGCCGTGCTCGATGACGTGCGCGTCCGGGTCGGCGGGGTTGAAGACGGTGCCGCAGTAGCAGGAGCAGCCGCACTTGCGGATCTCTGCGCCGTAGGGGATGTCGAGGCCGGCGATGTGGGCGGCGGCGAGCATGAGGGCGGTGTACTCGCCGTTGTCGGCGGTGTCGTCGGCGCGGTCCATGACCTGGTCGAACTTGTCCTGCTGGGCCGTGGTGAGGGTGGTGTAGTCGGCGGTGCTGGGGTGTACGCGGGCATGCGTCATCACGGCCACAGGTGTCTCCGGGGAGTCAGGAACCGGTCGCCAGACGGGTTTTGAGGGTTCTGGCGTTCTCGATGTATCCACAGTAACCCGTGCGGCATGGCATTGCAATGCCTGAGGCGGTGCGGGCATGAGAAAGCCCCGAACCCGGCGGGGGTTCGGGGCCGTGGTGGGGCTCCTACCGCCTTCCGCCGGCCTCCCGGCGGTCTACCTCTGCCGCGTGCACCTTCACCAGCGCGGTCCAGGACACCATGTCGTACTTGCCTGCCTTCTCCACGGTCACGCCGTGCTTGACCGCCCACCGCTTGAGGGTGCGCGCGTCAGGATCGCGGCCGGGTCCGCACTCGGCGAACAGGGCAGCCGCTTCCTGCATGGAGACCAGGTCTGGCGCGAAGACGTAGGGGCTTTGAACTGTTATGGCCACGGCGGCCTCCCGGGTCAGGCGGCCATCGTTCGCAGCTCCGGCGGCCTACAACGGGTGGACTTGTACAGCCCAGTTGTGAGGGTGGTGTGAAGTTGTCTGGTTGGTGAGACTCGTGTACCCCGGCTCAGGTTGCACAGTCTCGAACAGCTTTTTCGGACATGGCCGCGACGTGTTCGTACGCCAGCTTGCCCAGGGTCCACTTGCGGGACATCCCGTCCTTGGTGATGCAGTCGCCGTTGGTGCACACCGCGCTGGCGAGCTCGGGCCGCCAGAACAGGCTGAAGCAGTTGCAGGCGGGGCAGCGGTGGGGGCGTACGACGCTGCGGTCGCCGGCGGCGATGGCGTGCTCGAGGCGCTGGCGGTGGATGACGGTGTCGCGGCGCTGCTGCTGCGCGGCGTCGGCGTTGCGGGTGTTGTCCAGGTACCAGGTGTAGGCGCCTTCCACGCGCGGTGGGAGCGGGTCGGCTCCGGGGTTCACCTGGTGGGTGTGGTCGGCGATTTCACGGATGCAGGCGGTGATGTGGTCGACGACGGAAAGGTCGACCAGGGCAGGGGACTCCGTGGGCCGGGTATGGGGCCCGGATCCGATGTAGGAGTGTCCTTCAGGGCCGGTGACGGGGCGTTGCCGGAGCTGCCCGAGGAGGGCGCTCAGCCTTCCGGATGCGGTGTCGTCGTCCGTCCTGTTGCCCATGGGCGTCCCCGTCCCCTAGGCCGGCCCGGGGCGCGGGGCGAGTGCACGAGCGGTGTGCAGGGGCGCGCGCCGGAGGCCGGAAGTGTGTACTCCGGGTGATTCCGGACGCCCCATACTGGCACGCGTGGGGCCGTTGGTGAACGGTCTGCAACAAACGATCAGCACAAGGTGTCGGACCGGAACGACTGACTCCGCGATCCGACTGGGATAACCCCTGGCATATTCAGACAATCAGCCGTGGTGCGACCGCGATCCCCCTGATCATGACGTCCAGTTCAGCGCGCCCATCCGCGTCGACGATGCCCTGCACTTCGGCCCCTTGCAGCAGACCCCGCACGATCTCCAGGATCACCTCGTATGCGGTGGCGGTCATCTCGTCGGTGAGGCTGAGGTGGTGGTGGTTGAGTGTCGTCTCGATGTGCTCGGCCATCTGCTGCTGGGGGCTTAGCCCGCCGCCGGGTTCGCGGCTGGGCTGGGGGGTGCTCACTCGCTTCCTCCGCCCCGGGTCCGGCCGCCTGCTGGCGCGTGCGCGTGTACTGAAGTCGATGACGGCCGCCTCGCCCCGCTCGGTCAGTGCGGGCATGGTGGGGTCGGCCGGTTCTGCTGCGGACATAGGGGTAGCCCCCGCTCTCCTCCGGCAGAAATTCGGGAAGGTCCTCGTACAGTCCACCGAGTCGGCGTTCGGCGGACCCGCCCCCAGTTACGGCTGCCAGTCCATACCAGGGGTGTAGGCCACTGTGGCACCCATCGGTGCGTGCATGTAAGGACGGATGCAGTTTTCACGCGTCCTTAGCGCTCGTTGGTGTACAGATTCAGCCTGATCGGTTACCGGCGGCAACCTGACACCGCTTTCCCTCGTCCACCCGGGTCGGTGGCCGGGTCGGGCGGCTGGCGTGAGTTAGCCCCCACAGACGAAGAGGTCGTGGTTTGCCGACAACGAACCCATCCCCTGTGGGGGCTTCGAGACCTCACGGGCGCGCCCGTCAGATGACGCGATTGTAGTCGGGGATCGTTCCATTGGTGCTAGAACGTTGCCCAACGCCGGCCCCGCGGATTATGCGGGGCCGGGCGGGTGGGGCCGCCCTGGCCGGAGCGGTGCACCATTGCGGGCTGCGATCCACTCAGGTGCTGCCCCGGCCGGGCGGCCTGCCACCCAGATGGTGGGGGGCGGGCGGCTTCAGCCAATCCCGTGAAATTGCATGTGGCGAGGGGTTTCACAGGAGGATCACACGATCGGTCGATGAAAAACCCCGACAAGTCTGCCCGTATTAGACGTTTCGTTGATTGGTTCTGACCAACCACTGACAAGGCGTCAGCGTTTTGGCCGGAAACCGCACACGCAACAGCCCCGCACCCTCAAGTCGCTGAGGGTATGGGGCTGTTGGGTGGGGGTCAGTGCGTGGCGGCGTCCTGCCGGTTCGCCTTGTGCTCGAGGAGGGCCTCCAGCATCTTGTCGAACTCGGTCGGCGGCATCCGGTGGATGAGGAAGTAGGCGGCGGAGGATCCGTCGTCGTATGGGAACTTCACCGGTGGCCGGTCGGCCGCGTCGGCTGCGGCGGGTGAGGCGTGCGTGGCGTCCCGTGGTTCGGGGATCCCGTCGGCGGGGGGTGTGTCCGCACCTTGCGGGCTGGCGGCGGGCGTTGGGCCCTCCGCCCGGGGGGAAGCAGGGGGGCCAGAGTCGGCCGGGCGGTCCGTTACCTGTCCGTGATTATTCACGGCGTGAAAATCTGCCGGCCCCGATACCAAGCCCGCCGCGGGCTTGCTGCGCACCTGGGACCGGCTGCGGGACGCCTCGGCTCGCTCGTCGGCCTTCTCCTTCTGCGCGTCCGGCGTCAACTTGCCCAGGTTGCGGACGTGCTCCACCTTCCGCTCCCCGGTCATCAAATCCTTCTGAAGTTCCGGGGTCAGCTTCAACAGAGACAACTTGCTCGACAGCGTGGAGGGGGAGATGGACAGCCTCTTGCAGGCCTTGGTCTGGGAGCCTCCGTAGTAGTCCACCAGCTGCTTCAGCGCGTGTGCTTCCTCCAGCTCGGTCATGTCGTCGCGGTGGTAGTTGGCGACAAACGCGGCCTCGAGAAGGGATTCGTCGGTGGCGACGCGGGCGTTGTCGACGCGGACGGGGATCGTGGCCAGTCCGACGCGGCGGGATGCCTCGAGGCGGCGGTGACCGTCGACGACGACGTACTGGGCGCCGTCGTCCAGGTCCTCGGCCCGGTCCGGCCGGTCACGGAGGTAGGCGTCGACGGCAGCGACAACGATGGGCAGGATGATGCCCACCTCGCGGACGGACTCCACGGTCTCGTCCAGGTTGCGGAGGTGGTTGCGGGGGTTGTCAGGGTTCTCGCTGATCTGCGTCACCGGAAGCTCGGTGATCGCCGTGGTGGAGTCGTCGCCCCCTATGTTGCTGATGGCCCTTCGCCGGGCGCTGCGCACAGCACCGAAGGAGGGCGCGGGCCCCAGGGTGTCGGCCTTGCTCACCTGCTCGCTCCCTTCGCCACCTGCCGCATGGCCTCCGCCTGGTCGCTGTGCGGGGCGTAGGAAAGCAGCGGCATCTTCTTGCGTACCGCTTCGCGCTGCTCCTTCAGGTCGCCGATGACGGCCAGGACCCGGGGGTCGCCGACAGCCTTCCAGCTGTCGAGAGTGGAGGTGGCGACATAGCCGCGGCGGGAGTCGTACTGGTTGACAACAAGTCCCAGGTGGTCGATCTCCAGGGAGAGGTCGACGCACAGGTCGTCAATCTGCTGGTCGAGCATGCTGTAGGCGGTCATCGAGGAGTCTTCGGCCAGGACGGGGATGATGACGCCGGAGCGGCCCTTGGGCTCGTTGCGTCGCCGGCGCCCGTAATAGAGGGCGGCGTCCATGGCGATGCCGAGGCTGGGCGGGCAGTCGATGATGATGACGTCGTAGTGGCTCTCCAGCGGGTGCAGCGCCATCTCGAGGGCTGCTTCCTTCTGGAAGCCGCGCTTCTGCGTTGCGACGACGGCGATCTTCGCGTCGAGGAGGAACCCGTCGAAGCAGGCCGGCAGGACGTGCAGGCGCTTCTCGAACCGCAGATCGTCTATCACCACGATGAGGTCGCGGAGGTCTCCCTGGCCGTCGCCGCACATGTGGGAGACCAGGCTGTCGTGGTCGGGTTCGATCTGAGGGACGCCCAGTTGCTCGCTCAGGTGGCCCTGGGGGTCGAAGTCGACGATGAGGACGCGCTTGCCTTGCTCGGCGTAGGCCTGGCCGATGCCGGCGGAGATGGCGGTTTTGCCTACGCCGCCCTTCTGGTTCCCGACGATCTTCCGTTCGGGGTCAGTGGGCCGGTCACCGTGCTGGGGGGAGGGGTTGTTGTCGAGCCAGTCCTGGACGGACTGGGCGAGTCCCTGGGTGTAGGAGACACCGCGGGCCGTGCAGGTCGTCTTGAAGTCCTCGTACAGGCCGGGCGGGAGCCAGGTGGAGAATGACTTGGCGCCGGCAGTGTCGACTTCGAAGCCGCCAGGTTCGTTGGTGCGCCAGGCGGTAATGGCGGCTTCGACGGCTTCCTGGATGTCCAGGGTGAGCTCGGCGGCGCGAACCTTGAGTTGCTGCTGGAGTGCCGAGGGCAGCTTGGACGCCACCTTTTCCCGGTCTCCGTCGGGGTAGGGAGAGGCCATGGCGTCACCTTACTGACTCCGGGTGTGGGAGTGGCCCCCGGTGCACGGTTTCTGATCCAGGTTCACCCTCCGGAGCGGCCCGCGGATTTTCACGGCGTGAATAATCACGAACCGGTAACGGCTGCTGGGTGCTCGTCCTCGAGGCCATCGTCGCTGCCGTAGGGCTGCCCGTCGGTGTACTCAGGCTCGCGGAACAGGTCGCTGCGTTCCCACAGGGGACGCACGCGTATGACCTCGGCGGGGGGCGTGGCGGTGGGCATCAGTGCCTCCCTGCGATGGCGGTCAGAGTGTCCGTCAGGTCGGCCATGACGTTCCAGTCGGGCCGTGCCCACGGGGACCCGGGGGTACGTTCGGCGCGGGCCCACTGGTCGAGCCAGGCGCGTTCGTCGGCTTCCTCAAGGGCGTGCCAGGCGGCCGGATATCGGGTGGTGGCAGGTTGGGGCATGGGCGGCTCCGTTCGTGCGGTGATCACGTACACGGTGCACCCGATCCGCCCGGACGTTCCCCCGGATCAGGCGACGTCGAAGGCGCGGCGCGGCATTTGGCCGCCGGATCGCTGTTGGCGGGCGTAGGCGCGTGCGCGGGCGAGGGACTCCTCCACACTGCCCGGGGCGGGCCCGGCTGCGGTGTCGGCTTCGGCCCAGACGGCTTCGCGGTGCTCGGTCTCGGGCTGCCGGTTGGCGCGCAGTGCAGTCTCCTGGCGGGCCAGGGCCTCGAGGACGTACGGGTTGGAGGACTGCCGTTCGGGCTTGTTCTCCAGTGCCAGGGCGAGGACGTGGCGGAACCCGTCGGAGGCGTCGGCGCGGGTCTTCAGCGGGGCGTCCGACTGCGGCTGCTGCTCTATCTCCGCTGCGGGCCGGCTGGTGTCGATGGCGCCGGGCGGGAGGACGCGGATCGTGCGGACGGTCGGGCGACCCATCTTGTCGTTGATCTGCTTGGCGAGCTGGCCGCCGAGGAGGCGGATCTGGGCGGCGTAGGTGTGGCTGGACGGGCGCAGGTCGAGGCGTCCGGTGGTCTCGTCGAAGTGGACGGGCTGGATGTGTCCGGCGTATTGGGGGCAGAGGGTGGGCCACTGGTCGATGACGCTGCCGCCGGCGAGTCCGGCTTCGAGGGGGATGTCGGCGCCGAGTCCGGTGATGGCGGCGGCGAGGCTGATGGGGTCGCGGCCGGACCCGGCCCGCATGACCTTCTTCCGCTTGGGCTTCGCGCTGGGGGTGGGGGCGGTGCGGGAGGTGGCCTTGTAGGCAGCGAGGGCCTGGCGGGCGAGGTCGCGGCCGGACAGCTGCGGGGTGTCGGTCACGACTGTCCCCCTGTCGGCAGGTACGCCTGAGGGAAGCGCCAGAGTCCATTCGGGAGGCAGAGAATGTGCCCCTCCGACACGTCATCCTCAAGCATCCTCTTCAGCTCGTCCTGTCCTGCCAGGGGCGGCTCGCCCTCCGCCGCCAAGTCCGCGTTGACGCGCAGTCGCATCTCATCGAGCGTGACCGTGACCGCTGGTCCATCGTCAGTGAGAATCGTGAATGCGCCAGATTCAACGGCGACGGGAAACCACTGCTGGGTGGCTTCGATGAGGGCGTCGATGTGCTGTTCCTGGCGAGCCTGTCGGGCACGCGCTTGCCGGATGTTTCGGGCTTCCTTGCTGCTGCGGTTCTTGGTCTTCTTCGGCATGGACGGGCTCCTGTCAGAAGGCGGGGGTGAGGCGGTGTTCGGCGGCGAGGGCCTGGTCGACGAGCCAGTTGGTGTACAGGCGGCGGGCGTCGCGTTCGTTGAGGCCGCTGGCGAGGGCGATGGTGATGCTGGACAGGTCGGCGGCGGCGTCTTTGCGGACCTGCTGGATCCACTGCGGGTCGAGGTCGCGGAGGTCCAGCGGCGGCACGTCGTCCTGGCAGTCGATGTCGAACGCCGTGGTGTCGTCGGTGCCGTGCTGCTGCCGGTCGGCGATCTGCTGGTTCCGGCGGAACGCTTCCCGGGCGAGCTGCTGGACGCTCACGCTGGCCGGGCCGCGGTCCTCGCCGGCGAGGTCGTCGTAGGCGGTGTGGCGGGCCTGCTCCTGGACGAGGGACTCCTGCCACGCCAGCACAGCGGTACGGCGCCGCTCCGGGGTCGTGTACAGCAGGTGCAGGCTGGACAGCCGATCGGCCAGCAGGCCGGAGGGGCGGCGGACTTCGGAGGCGAGGATGGGGCGCTCCTGCTCGGCGATGGCCTGCACCTCGAGCGCAGTCCATCCGGCATCAGCAACATGCCGGATGATCCACGCGATCCGCGGGACGGCGGCACCCTTCAGCCACGGCACCATCTGGATCAGTTCACGGGCGAGCTGGTAGCGGCGGCCCACACGGTTCAGGGTCCGCGGCCCGCGGTTGGTGTTCTTCCCCGGGTGAG
>Ga0207707_10003528_pt1 | contig 13852 bp, 8 predicted proteins | sample KBSC83BmetaG_FD_184336 | JGI IMG/M metagenome (GOLD analysis project Ga0207707, IMG submission 184336) | Corn rhizosphere microbial communities from Kellogg Biological Station, Michigan, USA - KBS C8-3B metaG (SPAdes) (version 2) | ecosystem: Host-associated > Plants > Roots > Rhizosphere ...
AAGGCACGAACGTTGGCACCGGGGCCACAACTGCGACGCATACGAACGCCACGGGCGGGTATCGCTTTGAAAACCTTCCAGTGGGATCCTATCGGGTGGTAGTAAAGGCGAGTGGTTTTAGAACGGTTTCGCAGCAAGTGGACGTGGTGCTGAACCAGACGGGAACTCTGAACGTCACGCTGACTCCCGGCGCCGCCAGTGAGACCATCGAGGTTTCCGGCGTAGCGGCCACCATCGACACAACTTCTGCGCAAATCGCGTCCAGTTACAGCGACCGATTTTCTCAAGACTTGGGAATCACCTCCGCCGGCGGAACTGGCGCTGGAGTTTTGAACCTGTCTCTGTTGAGCGCGGGCGTCTCCCAGAGCAGTTCGCTGGGTCTGGGTGTCGGGCCGTCGGTAGGCGGTCAGCGTCCCCGGGACAATAACTTCACCGTGGAAGGTGTGGACAACAATAACAAGACCGTTACCGGGGCCTTGATCAGTATTCCGAACGATGCGGTTGAAAACTTCACGCTCCTGTCGAACCAGTTCAACTCGGAATTTGGTCATTCCTCGGGCGGCCAGTTCAACACCACAATCAAGAGCGGCACCAACACTTTCCATGGTTCGGTTTATGAGTATTTCAGAAATCGCAACATGAATGCCGTGGACAATTACTTCGTCTTGCAAGGGTTGACATCGAACCCCCGGTTCGACAGCAATCGCTACGGCGGAACCTTCGGCGGGCCGATCATCAAGAACAAACTGTTCTTCTTCACCAACTATGAACGACAACCGGTCGGCCTTACCGGCACCAGTGGAGCCGCCATTGACGCGCCGACGGTTGCCGGTCTGACCGCGATCCAGGCGGATCCCAACCTGAGTGCCACAAATTTTCAGATCTTCAACCAGTATGTTCCTACCGCGTCAGCAGGTACCGGCTGCATTCCGTACAACACCACAGTCACGGGTCCGGGCAACCAGGGACTGTTCAATGCCCCCGCCAACGGCAGTTGTGCCGCAGGATCGGTGGAAGTAGGCCCGGTTCCGATCACCGCTCCCGCATGGGAGAATTTCGAGAACTTCGTTCAGAGCGTGGACTACGACTTCTCTTCTCGCGATCAACTCCGGGGCCGCTTTGTCTTTAATAAGCTGGATGAGATAGATACGGCGGCAAACTTGCCTGCGTTTTACCTGGTCCAGCCTTTCCGCTTTTACCTTTTCACCCTAGGTCACTACCATACATTCACCCCGACGCTGGTGAATGAATTCCGGGTGGGTTTCAATCGCTTTTCCAATACAACCCCTAGTGGTGATTTCCAGTACCCGGGTTTGGACGCTTTCCCCAACCTGGTGTTCAACGACCTGGGAGGTGGCCTGAACGTAGGACCGGACGGCAACGCCCCGCAGTTCACGATCCAGAACTTTTACCAGTTCGTCGATAACGTCTCGTGGACCAAGGGCTCGCATACCCTGAAGTTCGGTGGGGAGTACCGGTGGTACATATCGCCGCAGAGCTTTACCCAGCGCCAGCGCGGCGACTATGAGTGGGACAACACCCAATACTTCCTGGAGGATTTCTCGCCCAACAGCTTCGGTGAGCGCAGCACTGGGTCGGTCACCTACTACGGCAATCAGAAGGCGGTTTACTGGTACGCCAACGATACCTGGAAGATGAACCAGCATCTTACCCTCAATCTAGGTATCCGCTACGAGTACACTACGATCTCAAGTGGCATTAAGCTGCAGGCTCTTAACAGCATTTCCGACACTCCCAGTCTGATCGTACCCGGCGTCAACCAGCCGTTCATCTTCCGCTATCCGGAAGCCCCCAAGAACAGTTGGGCGCCACGGATTGGTCTTGCTTACTCTCCGGGCAGCAGCGGAAATACATCGATCCGGGCTGGCTTCGGGTTGGCCTACGACGTTCTTTACGACAACATCGGTATTCTCGAAGTGCCTCCACAAGTAGGATCGACTAACGACGTGGACACCGGCGTAGCCATGACCCCGAACTTCCTAGCCAACGGCGGCTTGGGTGGTGGCGGTAGTGGCGTTACGCAACTGGATGAGGCCACCGCTCGCGGCAACACTGCAAACTGGCTGGCGCCACAAACTAAGTGGCCGTATTCGATTAACTGGAACCTTGGAATTCAGCATTCGTTCGGTAAGGACTTCACAGCTGAAGTCCGCTATGTTGGTACTCGCGGCGTCCATCTGGATGTTCAGACAAGAATTGACAGACGGCCCCGCATTACCGAGCAGAGCCATCTGCCAACCTACCTCCAGGCTCCTTCACAGGCAACTCTGGACGCCTTGCCGGTGACTCTGACCGACTTGACTTCCGTCAGCAGCCTCGTACCTGCCTTCGCAAACGCAGGCTTTGCCCAAAGCATTACGTCCGATCTGCCTCTGGGCGATTCCAACTACCACGGCTTGCAGGCCCAGCTTACCAAGCGCTTCGGTCAGGGGTTGATGTTCCAGGCGGCCTACACCTGGAGCCGCACTATTGATAACAGCACAGCGGATTTCTTTACCACCTACTTGACCCCTCGCCGGCCTCAGGATTTCCAGAACTTCGCAGCCGAGCGGTCGGTGTCTCCCTTGTCCCGCACCCACCGCTTTACCCTGGCAGCGGTATATGAGTTGCCGTTCCTGAAGAACAGCAACTGGTTCGCGAAGAACATTATTGGAAATTGGGGCTTCAGTCCGATCTACACTTACGAGTCTCCGCAGTGGGCCAATGCTCTCTCCGGCCTGGACTCGAATCTGAATGGCGACTTTGCGGGCGATCGCGCGATCATCAATCCAAGCGGCAATCGCGACATCGGTAGCACGGTCACTGCTTTGACCAACACCGCTGGGGATATTGTTGCCTATCAGGCTGACAACCCGAACGCCTACTACATCACGGCGGGGTCGGGGGCGTTGGCTACCGGAGGTCGAAATACCTTGGCAACCGAGCCCACGAACGACTTCTCTCTCTCCACCTATAAAGACCTCAACATTACCGAGAGAATGAAGTTCAGATTCGGAGCCCAGTTTGGAAACATCATCAATCACCCGCAGTTTATTCCTGGCAGCAACCCTGGCCAGGGGCTTGGCGTCAATGATGTCAACTCATTCACGACCGCCAGCCAGAGCTATCTGAGCTACGTGTCGGTGGGCGATCCGAACTTTAACAAGCCGAGAACCGTGTTTGCCAGCAACGCTCGCAGCATAGCTTTGGTGGCGAAGTTTACCTTCTAGGCTGCGGCTATCGGTAACGATTCTGGTCGACGGGGCCTTCGGGCCCCGTTTTTTTTACCCCGGATCTCATTACAGGAGCCCCTATATGGCTTTTGGTATTTCCACCATCTACAACTCCGTAGATGTGACTAAAGTACCGCTGTCTTTGTTGATTCCGGTGGAAAGCTAAGTCCTGTCGAATTAAATACTTCACATAAACACCCATGACTGGCCGCTTAATTGCCATTATCACTCTCTTCTGCCTGTCGTAAAGTGGCAGTCAGGGCGTGTTTCGAGCCGGCAAGAATTTGTCAGACGTTCATGGCCCGCGCCCGCGGACAAGTTGGCGAAACCTGATCGCCGCAGCAAGCCGAACGAATTGCGGACGACTTGAGGGATCAAGGAGCAAAACAGATGAAGAGCTTCAGACTACTTTGGGGAAGCATCCTGGCGATGCTGCTGTGCGCCACGCTGGCGCTGGCCCAGACCGGTTCGATTCAAGGCACGGTGACGGACTCAGGGGGCGCGGTCGTGCCGGGCGCGGAAATCACCGTCCGGAACCTGGGATCGAACGCCACCCGCACTGCCACCAGCAGCGGCACGGGAGCGTACAGCATCCCATCCCTGCCGCCTGCTGTCTACGACATTACGGTGAAAATGGCCAGCTTCAAGACCTTCCATGCCAGCGATGTTCAGCTCACCGTTGCCCAGGTGCTCTCCGTGAACGTGGAGTTGGAACCGGGAGCGGTAACCGAAGAAGTCCAGGTGCGCGCCGATCAGATTCCCGATGTGGATCTCGAGACCTCGCAGGTCAGCAATCTGGTGGACGAGCGCGCCATCAAAGACCTGCCACTGATCACTCGCAATCCGTATGAACTGGTACTGCTGTCGCCCGGAACGGCAGTGACCAACAGCGGGCTGGGCGGCGTCTCGGTGAACGGTTCCCGCGAACGCAACAATAACTTCCTGCTCGACGGCGTAGACAACAACGACACCTCGGTTCCCGGTGGTTTGGGCGGCGTGCTCAGCGCAACTCCGGATTCCACCCAGGAATTTCGCGTTATCACCAACAACTTCGCTGCCGAGTATGGCCGCAACACCGGTGCCATCATCGACGTGGTTACTAAGAGCGGTACTAATACCTTCCATGGCAACGCCTACGAATTCGGGAGATGGAACGCCTTCGGCGGCGCCCGGGACTGGTTCAATCGCACCGATGCCGGCAGACAGGATCCTTATACCCGCAACCAATTTGGCTATTCCATCGGTGGCCCGATCATCAAGGACAAGACGTTCTTCTTCTTCAACCACGAATTGGATCGGTTCCGCACGACTCTCACCAACAGTGCAACCGTGCCGACTGCGGCGTTCAAGACAGGTGTATTCAACTATTTCGGGGATCCGGTCGATCTGACCCAGAGCGGCGCCAATAACGGAACGGGGAACTCATTTTTTGGCGATCCCGCGGAGAATGCTCCGCCCGACCCTACCATGCAGAAGATTTTCTCTCTTTATCCAAACCCGACCGTAAACAACGGCGACGGATTGACGGGCACGCTGTTCTTTCCCAGCACGTCTGCCCAGAACAGTTACACTACGGTGGCCAAGATCGACCACCACTTCACCGACCGCGAGACCTTTAGCGTACGTTACGGATACGACGACTTCTTTGACCCCAACCCCGGTCACGCTGACGTGCTTCCTGGGAATATTGGTGGCTACAACGAGAAGGCCATCGCTCAGGGATTGTCCGCGAACCTGACTTCCGCTTTGAATACCAACCTCATCAACTCCTTCACTTTTGGCTGGAACAAAATTTACGCCAATTTTGGTTGCACGGGCACAAGCCTGTTGGACGGCGCCATTCCGGCGGTTGATCGCTTTGGCAACGGCTGGGACGTCAACATGTTTCCCTTTAGCAGTTTCGGGTGTCTGACGCTCGTCTCCGATGGCCAGTATCGGAAGACCGGAACCACCAGCTACACCGAGGGTCTTAGCTGGTCCCATGGAAGCCACACCTTCAAGTTTGGTGGCGACTTCCGTAATGTGGCCGAATCTGGCCCCAATGGATTCTTTTCCCGTCGGCAAGTCAGTGTCAGCACACTGCTGACTAATTTTAATATTCCCATCGTTCAAGGGGTTCCGAGCGATGACTTCAGTTTGGAGACAGCAGCCCAGGCCTACTACGGTCTCGTTGACAATGATTTTCAGGCAGAATTCTTCAACAAGGCTGGCGCCCGCCAGGGGACCGATAACAAGAACTTTCGCCAGCATGAATACGATTGGTACGGGCAGGACACCTGGAAGATACGACGCAATTTGACGTTGACGTTGGGCTTGCGGTACCAGCTCGATGGCGTTCCCTACGAAGAAGGAGCGAATTTTTCCAATCTATTTGGTGATCCTACTGCCGGCCCCGTCACTTTGACCGTTGTTGGACCTGGAACGGGCAAGCAAGTCTATGCCAGCGACTACTCCAACCTCGAGCCCCGCGTCGGCTTTTCCTGGGACCCCAAGGGTGACGGAAAGATGGCGGTCCGTGGCGCGTTTGGCATCTTCCATGACCGTGTATTCGGCAATCTTTTCGGAAATGCCCGCGGCAACCCGCCGTTTGAGCAGGACTACAATCGCTTCCCTGTAGATACGATTAACGGTTTCTACGGCGGTGCGCTGAATGGACCGTTTGTTTTGCCTGCGCCTCCCGACACTACGCCGTCGCCGATAATCCCGAATTACGATCCCAACACCGGAGTGGGAGCACTGGCACCGGTGCTGTTCGATCCCCACTTCCGCAACGCAGCAAGCAACAACTGGAACTTTGGCATTCAGCGAGAACTACCTGGTAATAACGTTCTGGACCTTGCCTATGTCGGATCCCAAGGCCACCACATTTACCGTGAAATGGATCCCAACTCGCCGGATCCTGCGCGTGTGCAGCAGTTGGTGGCTTTTTGCAGCGATCCTAACAATACCTTTGGTTGCACACCAGCTACGGTGACTTTCACTAATTTGTACCTGGGAGCCGAATTTGGTGCTCTGCCTTTCGACGCAGTCGCCAACAACGCCCTCTTCCAACCCTTCTTTCAGACTTCAAATGCCAACTCGATGTACAACTCCTTGCAGGTGAAGTTCACACATCGTCTGAGTCGTGGGGTTCAATTGCAGGCCGCTTACACGTGGGCGCATGCGATTGATAACTCGAATGATCCCCTGGCCCCCGCGGCTGGGAATCGCGGATTCCCCCGCAACTCGCGAAAGCTGAATGAGGAACGCGGCAACTCCGACAACGACATCCGCCACGTTGCCGTCATCAACTACCAGTGGGAACTGCCTTTCGGTAAGGGCAAGCGCTTTCTGAACAGCGGGTTTGTGGGCAAAGTGTTCGAAGGATGGCAACTTTCCGGCATCACCACGGTGCAGACCGGACATCCCTTTGATGTGTTCACCTCGACCGATATGGAGCGTACGGGCTTGAGCGGTCGCGCTGACCTGGTGGGAAATCCTTATGCACCGGGCGCCAACAACGACGTTACGGCGGCGGGCAATAAAGTCTGGTTTACCAACCCGGCAGCATTCTCCGGCCGCACGGATGCAAACGGCGGGCCACTGTATAGCGGTCCTGGAACTTCGGGACGCAACACCTTCTATGGACCGGGGTTTGTGAACTTTGACGCGGTGTGGGCGAAGACCACAAAAATCACAGAGCGATTTAATGTTGAGCTGCGGGTGGAAGGCTATAACCTCTTCAACCATCCGCACTTCACCAACCCGGGGACGGATGGCGCATCGAACCGAATTACCGCGTCCAACTTCGGCCTGATTAACTCCACTGCGACCCGGCCCGATGCCACCACCTCAGCGCGGCAGATGCAGGTGGCAATCAAGCTGAATTTCTAGAGGCAAGAGACTAAACTAGCTGCCTGCGGGTTTGCGCCCGCAGGTTTTTTCTGCTGTGTACTTCTTCGCGCCGCCCGAAAAGGTCAACGCATGAATTCTCGCAAGACAATGTTGATTCCCCTATACCGGGTCGTGACCATCATCACAATCTTGGCGGCCAGTTCTCTTGTGATTTGCGCAGCGGACATGAAGCCCGAAGACCTGGTCGCCAAGCATCTAGATTCCATCAGCCCGGCCGATGTCCGGGCCGCCGCCAAGTCACGAATCGTGCAGGGAACGTCGCTCTTCAAGATTCGTGTAGGAGGAGGGGGCGAACTGTCAGGCACCAGCGCGTTGGTGTCGGAAGGGCGGAAGTCGATCCTGATGATAAAGCTAAGCAACAGTGACTACCGCGGAGAGCAGTTTGTCACGGATGGCGACAAGGTCTCCGTGGCCGCGACCACGTCCGCTCACAAATGGTCCGACTTCGCCAACTTCGTGCGCACCCAGGATCAAATCGTCCGCGAAGGCCTGCTGGGCGGCGAGTTGACGACGGCCTGGGCACTGCTCCATCTGGCCGAAAACAAGGCCAAACTCAACTTTGATGGAGAAAAGAAATTCGATGGCCATCCCGCCTATCAGCTGACCTATCACTCCAAAAAGAGAGATGAACTGACGGTCCACCTGTATTTCGATCCCCAGACTTTTCAGCACATCGCGACGACTTACACGATCACTCTTGCATCCGGCCTGGGCGGCTTCTCGCCTTCCATTTCGGACCAGGCCGGGCTGACCAACTCGTCGAATACGGGCGGCGCCGATATTACCCAGAGCTCCAAGCAGAAGGAGACTCGCTACACCATCGAGGAACGCTTCGGCGATTTCAAGACTGCAGAAGGCCTGACCTTGCCCTCGAAGTATTCCATACATTTCACCGAAGAGCTTCAGGATGGTACGACCAAGGTGTATGAATACGACTTCACTGCCGATGAGATTTCGAATAATAAGCCGCTCGACCCAAGGAATTTTCAGGTGAAGTAATCCAAGCGCATGAACCACAGAGGACACAGAGGACACAGAGGACACGGAGAAAGGCCCGGCGCCTTTGTGAACCTCAGTGTCCTCGGTGGTTGACGGGTTTCGGAGTGTCTCGCGCCTACCTCCCCAGAATCGTGTAATGCGAACTGGCGGCCATGAAGAATATCATGGGCACCGACAGGAAGAAATTCATTCGCGAAGCGAGAAACGCCTGTCGCGCGAGCACTGCACCATTCGCCGCCGGCGTGCCTGCCAGGGTGCCGCGGATGATCATCTTGTTATTGCGCCAGATGATTCCCCAGACGTTGAACAGCATGATGAAGCCCAGCCCGCCGCCGATGCCGATGGAGAGCACGTGGTTGTCGTCCTGGCCCACCGGCGTGTAGTTCACGAAAAGCCAGCCCGCGGCACAGACCAGTACCGCCGTGATCAGGCCCAGCACATATCCGCTGGGCGTCTTTGAGATCACGAAGTAGAGAATCATGGAAGTTGCCACCCAGATCAGTAGAAACAACCCGATGGTGCTGCCGGCCCCGACTCCCATGCGATGCGCGTCAGCCGCGACGTAAACCTGTGCCCAATACCAGAAGCCCACGAACACGGTCAGCATGGCGCTCCAGCGGAAGAGTTGCAGCGCCGGCATGGTCATGTATTGCAGGACCTTGGGCTTGCTGGCCGCGTCCAGTTGCTTCATGAAGGGAACGTTCACCAGATTGAAGAAGTAGAGCAGTCCCACCCAGGTGATGCCCGCCAGCAGGTGAACCCAGCGCAGCATGAAGGCCAGCGCCTCGGTGCCGGTGTGCGTCGGCATAACCAACAGAGCAATCACATGATGCATAAATAACTCCCGATCTCAATGTGAGCGCGGCAGCTCTTCGACGACGGCTGCTCTTGAAGGCGAGAATGGTTGCATTTTGGGCTGGCGATGTCAATCAGGCTATTCGCGCAACTGCCGCGCCAGCCACACGTGGGGATAGCCGCTCTCGGCTGTCCGGGCGAGCAACGCTCGCCAGCGTCTTGCTCAGGCCGAACTGCGGAGCTGAGCTCCGCCGGACAGCCGAGGGCGGCTGTCCCCACGTGGTCGCAAACGAACAATGACCAGCTTGAAATGCGGGCAGCAACGCCGTATCGTACAAATGCTCACTCGTCAGCCTTGCTTGCCAGCGTTACAGAGGTTCAAGCGAGGCGTGCGCTGCCGCTTTATCCCATTCTCGCGGCGGCGCCAGCTGCGCCGCGAGGAGCAGTGACAGTACAGACCTGACCGTCAGGACTTTGCGGTCAACAGCAAGGAGATCGGCGATGGAAAATAAGCCAGCGCAGAACATCCAGGACACTTTCCTGAATACGGCACGCAAGGAGCGAACCAATATCACCATCTACCTGTTGAGCGGGGTCAAACTCACGGGACGCATTCGCTCCTTCGACAAGTATTCCGTCGTGCTCGACACCAACAATCAGGAGCAACTGATCTTCAAACACGCCATCTCCACTGTCGCCATGGGAAAGACCTTGCATAGCCACGGGGAGAAGCCGGCGGTCCTGGCGGCGTCGGTGGGGGCCCCGGCGAGTGGGGAAGCGGTTGCGATGCCGCGTCCCTCCGGCACCGAAGGCTGAACGGCCTTTTGGCAATTAGCAAAGGCGGTCTCGCCAATTGCTAACGGCCAAGTGCCAAGTGCTGAGTCAACACATTGCGTAGTCCACAATCCAGATCCTTGCGTAAAACCACCAGCAAAGCTGCCGACGCAGGGCGTGGCCCGGCAGCGAGCGGGAACCGTGCGCCCCGGGAGCGTGCGTTCCTCATTGGACTTGACCTGCGCACCCGTTTACGCGGGCCCGCATCCCCCAAGGCCAAAAGCGGTCCGCTGACCGCGGCCGCCCAGGCGGCGCGCGACAGTTCCACGGCGAAGCTGGCTACCAAGGCCCCGGACATCCCCGAGTTCAGCGCCGAAGAGTCGCTAGCCGAGCTGCGCTCCCTGGCCATCAGTGCCGGCGCCGAGATCGTTGGAGAGTTTCTGCAGCACCGGGACCGTCCCGACCCGGCCACCCTGATCGGAAGCGGCAAGCTGGAGGAGATCGCCGGCGCCACCGCTTCGGTCTCCGCCGATCTGCTGCTGTTCGATCACGACCTCACGGCTTCGCAGCAGCGCAACATCGAGAAACTGGTGAATACCCGGGTGATCGATCGCACTCAGCTTATCCTCGACATTTTTGCCAAACACGCGCGTACCCGGGAAGGCCAGCTGCAGGTGGAACTGGCGCAACTGGAATACATGCTGCCCCGGCTGGGTGGGCGCGGAATAGAAATGTCGCAACTGGGCGGCGGCATCGGCACCCGGGGCCCCGGCGAAACCCAGCTTGAAACCGATCGCAGAAAAATTCACCGCCGCATCCGGCATGTGAAGGAGCAAATTGAAAACGTCCGCCGGGTGCGGGCGCAGCAGCGGGCGCGGCGGGAGGCCGTGCCGGTGGCGACGGTCGCGCTGGTGGGCTACACCAATGCGGGGAAGTCCACGCTGTTCAACGCGGTCACTAATGCGGCCGTGCTGCAATCCCCGCGAATGTTTGCCACGCTCGACCCCACCATCCGTTCCGTGGCGCTGCCCTCCCGAAGAAAAGTGCTGCTCTCGGACACGGTCGGGTTCATCCGCAACCTGCCGCACACGCTGGTGTCCGCCTTTCGCGCCACGCTCGAGGAAGTGCAACGCGCCTCGCTGGTCCTTCAGGTTTCAGACGCCAGCAGCCCGCTGTCGGAAGAGCAGGATGCACAGGTGGACAAAGTCCTCAGGGAACTCGAGGCCGACGGCAAGCCGCGCCTGCGGGTGATGAACAAAATTGACCTGCTGCCTCCCAAGCAACGCGAGTCGCTGCTGGACGATGCAAGCAGGGTCCACGTCTCGGCCGCGAAGGAAACCGGCATGACTACGCTCCTGGACCGGATCGACGAAATGCTGTCCGAAGACCCGATCAGCCGGGTGCATCTGCGTGTACCCCAGAAAGAAGGGAAGCTGTTGGCGCTGCTGGAAGCCCGCTCGCGTATTTATTCTCGCGCCTACAAGGGCGGATTGGTGGAAATGGAAGTCGAAGCGCCGGAGTCGGTCGTGCGGAAGGTCCGGGAGTGGATCGCGCCCGATTCCTAAAGCTGGGTTCTTGATCCGCAGTGCCAATCCCGTCGAGCGGAGGCTGAGAACTGACGCCTGAAAGCTTAAATGGGCCGGCAACCAAGAAGCGGTGACATTCCTTGGCTATCGGCCCATTCGATCCGGATTGGATCGGAGGTGATATATCCATGCTAGACCCCTTATGCCGGATGTCAAGCAACTTTCTGCCATCTCGCGAAATACTTCCCGGGCCCCGGTTTCAATCCAGAAACGGCCTCGGGCCGCGTTGACACTGGCTTCCGTAACATGTTACTTTCAATGGTCTTAAGCCTCCTGACGCTCTGGACCCTGATCAGCACACAATGGACGAGATACTAGGACAACTAGGCGGATTACTGCTCGGGTCCGTGCCGACCATTATCTTCATCGTCTTGTTGTTCGGCATTTACACCGCTGTGGTGCACAAACCGCTGGTTAGAGTGCTGGCTGAACGGCATAGCCGGACCGAAGGCGCGATCGAAAAGGCGCGCGCCGACATCGCCCAAGCTGAAGCCCGCACTGCGGAATATGAGCAGCGTTTGCGGGAGGCGCGCATGACGGTGTTCAAGAGCCAGGAAGCGCGCCGCCAGTTGGCGTTGCAGGCGAGGGCCATGGCGGTGGCCGAAGCCCGCGCCGGGGCGCAGGGTCAGGTGGAAAGGGCGCGAGCGGCCATTGAACAGGACAAGGTAGCCGCACAGACTGGCCTGGAGGCGGAGAGCGGAAAGCTGGCGGCTGCGATTATACGCACCGTTCTGCAACCGGCGACCCAAAGTCCGGCGGGAGGCGACTGATGTCCACCCCACGCCCGATCCGGCATGGTTGTGTGGTCGCGGGCGACTCGCCCGCGAGCTGCAAGCCCGTTCGTCGCGGGAAAATCGCCCGCAACTCCACGGCAATTTTGGCCTCGCTCTTTTTCATGGGCCTTCTGCTGGTTGCCGGTAATGTGGCTCAAGGCCAGGCAAGTGCTTCCTCTAGCTCGGAAGAATCCGGCACCATGGGCGCCGAACTGGCCAAGCAATCGCGCGAAGCTGCGGGCGAGGAGCAGGACCAGTTCAAGCATTCGGCCTCGGTGCAACTGGTGGCGAAGCTTACCGGGTTGAGCCTGGAGCACGCTTACTGGCTGTGCGTGCTCTTCAATTTCGCGGTGGTCGCTGGCACGGTAGTGTATTTCTCGAAGAAGAACCTTCCCAACGTGTTCCGCAATCGCACCGCCTCCATCCAGCAGGCGATGCAGGAGGCGCGACGGGCCAGCGAGGATGCCAACCGGCGGCTGTCTGAAATCGAGACTCGGCTCTCCCGGCTGGGTTCAGAAATCGCGGCGATGGGTGCCGCGGCAGAGAAAGAAGCGATTGCGGAAGAAGCGCGAATCAAGGCTGCGGCGGAAGAGGATGCGCGCAAGATTGTCGAGTCCGCCGAACATGAGATCGCGGCCGCAGCCAAGCTGGCGCGCCGCGAACTGACTGCGTACGCAGCAAACTTAGCGGTGTCGCTGGCCGCCAAACAGATGAAAGTGGATGCGGCCACGGACCAGGCGCTGGTGCGGGAGTTTGCCAAGGAACTCTCGCCGGGTCCGGGCGGCGGAGCGAAAACCGGACAGGATGGGGACTAGAGCATGGCTTCCGTGACCAGCACCTACGCCCGGGCCTTCGCCGACGTGGTCTTTGACCAGCGCCTGGACCCAGCGAAGACGTTGCAGGAGGCGCAGTCCGTGGCCCAATTGGCGGCCGGCAGCCGGGAATTGCGCGAAGTCTGGGAAGCCCCCTCGATTCCGGCGGAACAGAAGCGCGCGTTGCTGGACGCGATCGTTACGCGCGCCGGCTTTTCCCGGCCGGTGAGAAATTTTGTGGCGGTGCTGATTGATCACCGGCGCATCAGGTTTCTCGATCCGATCGTGACGGAATTTCAACACGAACTCAACCGCCGGATGGGGTTCGTCGAAGCCGAGATCATCAGTGCGCGGGAGTTAGGGGCGCCGGAACGGAGCGCGCTCGAGGCCCAGGTCGCCAAGCTGACCGGCCACAAGGTCCGCGCCCGCTACGCGCAGGACGGCTCAATTATCGGCGGCGCCATCGTTAAAGTGGGCAGCATGATCTACGACGGTTCGGTGAAAGGCCAGCTGGAACGGATAAGAGAAGCTATCAGCTCTTAGCCCAATGGCTTTTTGGCTCGAACCAGAAGCAGGGTGATTCGGACTGGAAGTTTCGAAGATCTTAACCGCAAAGAGCGCAAAAGGGAATCCGCAACGGACGCGAAGAAGAGCTAGAAACCAGGAGCTAGAGACCAAGAGCGGACTTTATGGCACAAATCAAAGCAGACGAGATCACGCAGCTGATCCGGCAGCAGATCGAGAACTACGAATCCAAAATTGCCGTGGACGAAGTCGGCACCGTGATCACGCTGGGCGACGGTATTGCCCGCGTTCACGGCCTCGACAAAGTCATGGCCGGAGAACTGCTCGAATTCCCCCACGACGTGGCCGGCATCGCTATGAACCTGGAAGAAGACCAGGTGGGCGTGGTGTTGCTGGGAGAGTACACGGAAATCAGCGAGGGCGATGAAGTCAAGCGCACCGGCCGCATCATGAGCGTGCCC